>JAAUYH010247485.1_pt1 | contig 30175 bp, 28 predicted proteins | sample 7278061 | NCBI WGS metagenome assembly JAAUYH01 (sample SAMN14350203, study PRJNA611818) | marine sediment metagenome | isolation source: surface marine sediment (0.6m) | place: French Polynesia: Moorea | collected 2018-08
GATACATCGGCGTACGGATGATGCGGCTCAGAGGACCCAAAGGCGCAAATGAACCGTTCCACCTCGCAGCGACCGCGCAGAACCTCCGGAAACCGGCCAAACTGGTCGCCATACCGGCACCAACAGGCTGAGCAGGAAAGCCTGGACTCCTTTGGCCTCCACCCTCAGAAACTCAAAAGGCCACTTCTTCAACACTATCCGGACGAAACGGTCCTTGGGCACGGCCATCGAAATTGCCGCTCACGACAGGTTTCCGCCGTTTGGATCGAGAGAGCATTCCAGGGTCCAGTCAGCCCTGTGGCAAGGTGGTCCCATCGTTTCGCCGCAAACGAAGGCTGGGCACACATTGTGCTGCCAGCCAAAATCGCCCCCTCGTCGATGCCCGCTGGCTGAGGATTGTGACGGCCTCGGTCTGCCGATTTGCGGAGCGATCGGGTCGCCCGCTCGCATGGATCACTGAGGCTCAAGCTGGCCGTTCTCGTTCGGCACGGAGCAAACGCTCAGCCGCCACCAATCAAAAACCGGCGGCAAGACCATCCTTGCGAGGCTCGGAGCCCGCGGCGTAGCCACCGTTTGGAAGACGGTGAATCAGTTGCGCCCCGCCGAAGCCGAATGCGGCGTCGGGCGCTTCCAGCTTCAGGTCGTGGCCCATCGAGGAAAGCGCCTCAAGTGTTGAGGACGGCCATGTCGTTTCGCACGCCACTTCCAGCCCCTCGGTTACGCGCCAGCGCGGGGCGTCGGCGGCCATTTGCGGGTCTTGCTCCCAAAGCTGGGTACGCAGAACCATCTGCAGATGCCCCTGCGCCTGCATTGGCCCGCCCATCACGCCGAAGCTCATCAAAGGCCCGTCGGTGCCCATGAGAAACCCGGGGATAATCGTGTGAAACGGTCGTTTGCCGGGGGCGACGAAATTCTGGCTGGCGGGATCGAGCGAGAACCCGGCGCCGCGGTTCTGCAGGCTGATCCCGGTGCCGGGCACGACGACGCCGGACCCGAAGCCGGCATAGTTTGACTGAATGAATGACACCATCATGCCCGAGGCGTCTGCGGTCGTCAGATAGACCGTCCCGCCCTCTTTCGGCGCGCCAGAGCCGAAATTCCGCGCCCTGTCCGAATTGATCGTTGCCGCGCGGGACGCAAGATAGCCGTCGTCGAGCAGATGGTCTGGGCCTACTGCGGTCATGTGGTCCAGATCGGCCACGTATGTCTCGGTATCACGCAGCGCCAGTTTCATCGCCTCGATCTGCAGGTGCAGGGCGCGCGGGTCGTCGGCGTCCATGTTGCGGATGGGTGTGTGCTGCAGCATGCCGAGGGCCATAAGTGCGGCAATTCCTTGGCCGTTCGGCGGGATTTCGTGCAGACTGACGTCGCCGAACTGTTTCGAGATGGTGCCGCACCAGTCGGCACTGTGCGCGGTCATATCTTCAATCGTCAGCGCTGCATCGTGGGACCCGGCGAAGGCGGCGATCTCCTGGGCAAGTTTGCCACGGTAGAACGCTTCGCCCTTCGTCTCGGCGATCAGCCTCAGCGACCGGGCGTGACCCGGGCTGGCAAAGCGCTCGCCCGCGCGCGGGGCGCGACCGTTCGGCAAGAAGGTCTCGGCAAATCCGGGCTGGCCGGACAAACGGTCTTCCGCACGCCGCCATAGCGCTGCGATGACGGGCGATACCGGGAACCCCTGTTCAGCATACCGGATTGCGGGTTCAAAAAGATCGCCGAAGGGCAGTTTGCCGAACCTGTTCGATAGCGCGACCCAGGCTGAGACGGCGCCTGGAACGGTAACGGACTCCCAGCCGAGAAACGGCATCGCATCTTGCCCGCCAAAGCGGTCCGGCGTCCAGCCCATTGGCGACCGGCCAGAGGCGTTGAGGCCGTGCAACTGATCGCCATCCCAAAGGATCGCGAAAGCATCGCTACCGATGCCGTTGCCGCTGGGCTCGACGACAGTCAGCGTGATGGCGGTGGCGATGGCGGCGTCGGCAGCATTGCCGCCACGGGCCATCATCGACAGCCCGGCCTGGGCGGCCAGCGGTTGCGACGTGGCGACGATATTGTCGGCAAGCACGGCAGAGCGGCGCGAGGGATAGTGATGGGTTGCGCGAAGTTCCATGGTTCCTGTCAGATTCGGGATCGGGGGTTAAGCCGGGGGCACGGCGTAAGACTGGGATTTGATGCCGTGTTCGGTGCGGTAGGCTTCGTCTTTGGCGATGGCGTCGTCGATCGGAGCGCGGTCGACCATGCCGGAGAAGTTGTCCTCCGTGGCGATGCCTTGCGCGAAAAGGCGGTAGCGCTCTTTGCTGACGGCATGGAGGCGGCGCAGTTCGGCGAGTGGATCGGAGTGATCGTCAACCCGTAGGTCAAGGTCGGGATAGGGCTGGCCGGCATGGATCAAGAGGCCCGCCGCCTGGCGCCCGCGCTTGTCGCCGCCGGCATCCTCACCCGCCTGCATCGCGGTCAACAAGCGGTCTGCAAACGCCAGGTCAGGGTTGTCGAGGAAGGCCTGCAGTGTATCCTGAACCACCTCGGGGCCGGTTAGCATGTTGCCTGCGACCGAGATATCCGGCCCTGACACGTGGCCGCACCAAGGCACGCAGTCAGCCCCGGTGTGGTGGGCGATCCGGCCGTCGGGCGCCACGGCATGTGCCTGCCGCATGGCTTGGCCCGCGTCGCGGGCAATGAAGTCGGCCAGAATGGTATCGGGAGCTTCTCCACCAGCTAGGCGCGGCAACCCCTCGACGCCCCAAAGCGGGTTGACGAAGGCTTGGCTGGCGATGGCAGCGGTGGCGCCAATATGCGGCACCAGAGATCCGCAGGCAAAGAACCGGCTGGCCACAGCGATCGCAATCTCACCGCTCCGGGTGTCGCGTGCGACGATGGAATAGGTCATGGCTCAATGCTCCCCCTGGCATGGCTGTGCGGTGGCTCTTGCCGCAAAGGCCGCTTGCGCCACAAGTGACGGCAGTGCAGACGGCCTGTGCCTGCCCATCATTTATTCTTATTTCTGGAAAGTCCCGTACTTTGCCTTATTTTCAAGCAACAAGGCTCGTCGGGGACTGGAATGCACGGGCCAAATCTCGCTCCTGCAAGCCGTGCGGATAGGTCGTGGGGCGTGGGCACGATGGGGACGGACACGCTTGGCGCTGCTTGAAGTCGACACTCTTACAATCACGTTGAGTCAGGATGGGTCGGAAACGACTCTGGTTGACGGGATTTCCTGCGCAGTGAATGCGGGCGAGACGCTGGCCATCGTCGGCGAATCCGGGTCGGGCAAGTCGCTGTCCTCGCTGGCGGTGATGGGCCTTTTGGCATCCGAATTGGCTGTGACGTCCGGCACGGTGCGGCTTGACGGCGAGAACCTGTTGGACCTCTCTGCAGAAGAGATGCGCCGCCGAAGGGGGCGCGATCTGGCGATGGTGTTCCAGGAACCCATGACCTCTCTTAACCCGGTGCGCAGTATCGGCTCGCAGATCATGGAGAGCATCGAAGAGAACCTTGGCTTGTCCCGCTCTGCAGCACGACGGCGCGCCATCGCTCTGCTGCAGGAAGTCGGCATGGCGGATGCCGAAAGGCGGCTGCGGCAGTATCCGCATCACTTCTCAGGTGGGATGCGGCAGCGGGTCATGATCGCCATCGCACTTGCCGCCGAGCCCAAGCTGATCATCGCCGACGAACCGACGACGGCGCTGGACGTCACGATCCAGGCGCAAATCCTTGATCTGATGTCACGGCTTTGCCGCGACCACGGCACGGCACTGGTGCTGATCACCCATAACCTCGGGATCGTAGCGCGCTATGCGCAGCGGGTGACTGTAATGTATGGTGGCCGGATCGTCGAAAGCGGCACAGCGGCCGAGATCTACACAACGCCGCGGCATCCCTACACCGAGGGTCTGCTGCGGTCGGTCCCACGCCTCGACCAGGACCGGTCGGTGCCGCTGCGGCCGATCGACGGCAATCCGGCGGATCCGTTCACCCCCATCAGCGGCTGCCGGTTTCACCCGCGCTGTCCCTATGCCGCGGCCATCTGCCGGGACGCCGTGCCGCCTTTCGAGGCTGGCGTTGCCTGCCACTTTCCGTTGGATGCGGCGCAGAAGGAGGCCTCGTAATGGGTGCGCCGCTGCTTCGGATCGAGGATGTTTCGGTGCATTATCCGGTGCGGAAGGGGCTGTTGCAACGCCAGACCGGCGCGGTGAAGGCCGTCGAGAAGGTCACGCTGTCGCTGCAGCGCGGGGAAGCGTTCGGACTGGTCGGCGAATCCGGTTGCGGCAAGACCACTTTGGCGCGAACCGTCCTGCGCCTGGTGGATCCGACGGAGGGCGAGATTTGGTTCGACGGTCAGAACATCACTGGACTATCGGGCCCGGCGCTGTTTCCCTATCGCGAGCGCGTCGCGGCGATTTTTCAGGACCCGTTTTCCTCGCTGAACCCGCGTCAAACCGCCGGTCGCATCCTGTCCGAGGTTCTGAGGGTCCACAACTACAAGGGCGATATCGACGCGCGGGTCACCGAACTGCTGGGGCTATGCGGCCTCGCCCCACGTTTCGCCGGGCTTTACCCGCACCAGATGTCCGGCGGGCAGCGGCAAAGGGTGGGTATTGCGCGTGCGCTTGCGTTGGAACCCGACCTGATCGTCTGCGACGAGGCCGTGTCGGCGCTGGACGTCTCGATCCAGGCACAGATCATCAATCTGCTGGAAGAGCTGCGGCAGAGACTTGACCTAACCTATCTGTTCATCGGTCACGACCTTTCGGTCGTGCGCCATCTCTGCGATCGAGTCGCGGTGATGTATCTGGGCCGGGTGATGGAGATGGCGGGCTCTGAAGAGCTGTTCGCCAATCCCCGGCACCCCTATACCCGCGCGCTGATCGATGCGGTGCCGAACCCGGATCCATTGACCGAGGCCGAACGGGCGCCTGTCAGCCTGGGCGGCGAGATACCGAGCCCGCTGGACCCGCCTTCTGGCTGCGTGTTTCACACGCGATGCCCGATCGCGATGAACCGCTGCCGCTGTGAGGTTCCGCAGCCTGTGCCCGTTGCACAGGCGCACCTGGCCGCCTGTTTTGCGGCTGAACCGAAGCCTTAGACCCGACCAAGACAGGAGAGGACAATGAGTGACAATGACCTGACGCGCCGCGCCAAGGAAGAGCTGAAAGAGGCGTATGATTTCGACCCCCGCGACCCGCTTTTCGGTCTTACCCGCGACGACCTGCGCGGCACAAAGATAAGCCGCCGCGCGACCCTGCGCCTGCTGGCGGCGGGCGGAACGCTGACGCTGGCGAATGTGCTGCCCGGCCTGCGGCCGACGCAGGCCCTGGCTGGCGGGCACGGCGGCGGCGAGCTGAGATGCGCCTGGTCGGGCGTGGGCGAGATCGTCACGCTGGATCCGGCACAGATCAACCAGGTGCTGCAATTCCAGATCGCCTCGAACGTGCTGTCGGGGCTGATGCATATCGACAATTCGCTGGTCGCCCAGGGCGATCTGGCCGAAAGCTGGGAAGTCAGCGCCGACGGCAAGGAATACACCGTCAAGCTGCGCGAGGGCGTGACCTTCCACAATGGCGACGCGTTCACCGCCGATGACGTGGTCTTCACCTTCGAACGCTCCAGCGATCCGGAACAGTCGATCCACAGCCGCGTGATCGCCAACGTCGCGGAGTTGCAGAAGCTCAACGATTTCGAGGTCAAGTTCGTTCTCAACAAGCCGCAGGCTTCCTTCCTGACCAAGGCCCTGGAGCGAGCCTCAGGCCGGGCGATGACGATCGTGTCGCGCGGCGGTTTGGAGGCGCTGGGCACCGCGCAGTACGGCCTGACCCCTGTCGGTACGGGGCCGTTCATCGTCACCTCACACCAACAAGGCCAGTCCGTAGTGCTGGAGAAATTCGCCGACTACTACGACCCCGAGCGCCCCAAGCTCGACAAGATCACCATCACGCCAGTCGATGGCGCCGAGCCGCTGGCGGCCGCGATGGAGGCTGGGGACGTGCATTACATCGGCGGCAACCCGGTGCCTGCGCAACTGGTCGACCGGTTCAAGAACAACCCGGACCTATCCGTCGATGTGAAGCCGGGGCCGGGGTTCCAGTCAGTCTGGATGAACCCCTGGCGCGACTACATGAAGGTCACCGACTTCAACAAGCCGCTGGAAGAATTGAAGCAGGAAAAGGGCTTTATGGTGCGTCTCGCGCTCGCCAAGGCGCTGAACCGCGACCTTTTCATTCAGCAGGGCCGGTTCGGCAACGGCGTACCCGCACACGGCACGATCAACCCCGCCATGGGTTTTTACTTCGACGAGACGCTGGCCGAAACCTCACAGCAGGCCTACGACCCTGAGGGCGCCAAGGCGTTGATGGCCGCCGCCGGGTATCCGAACGGCGAGGGCTTCCCCGAGATCAAGCTGCAGACTACGCCCAACACCAAGCGGGACGGGCAAGTCGTGGCCAATATCTACAAGCAGGTTCTGGGCATCTCGGTCGTGGTCGATCCCAAGGAGTTTTCGGTCGGGATCGAAGAGTTCAACAAGATGGATTTCGACCTGCGCCTCGGCGGTTCTGGCGGCGACTATGACCCGGACGATGGCCTTGTCGACTGGATGCAGACCTCGTCGAAGTTCAACGGTCGAGACCGCGACCGAGAGGTGCATCCGTTCGGCTTCTTCTCCGAGGCCGAGGCCGATGCCGCGACCGACGAGCAGTCGGTGACCGCCAAGCCAGAAGACCGCCGCGCCCTGGTTCAGAAGGCCAACGCGATCACCTCGAACAAGGTGGCCTGCGGCTTCCTCTACCACCCGGTCGACATCCTGGTGCATTCCAAGTCGGTGGTTGTGCCGGAAGACGCGCGCATCCCCGGCCTGCACGAGCTGGATCGGATCTCGCTGGCTTAACCTGAAAGGGACGGGCGGGCCGATCGGTCCGCCCGGCACTCTATGGCTGCTTATATCGCACGACGCCTGATCGGGGCCCTTTTGGTGATGCTGGCCGTCGCCACGCTGGTCTTTTTCATGCTGCGGCTGGTGCCCGGCGACCCGATTGCGGCGATGCTGGCCGATGCCGGCAGCGAAGAGGCGCGCGCGGCGTTGACCCGCAAGCTGGGGCTCGACCAGCCGCTGATCGTGCAGTTCGGCAAGTGGTTCTGGAACATGCTGCAGGGCGATCTGGGCGCATCGATCTATGGCTCGAACCAGCCGGTCACAAAAATCCTGATAGAGGCGCTGCCGCGCACGCTATCGTTGGCCTTCCTGTCGTTTGTCATCGCCTTGGCCATTGCTGTCCCGGCTGGGATCATCTCGGCCACGCGTAAAAACACTGCCGCCGACACCACTGTGTCGTTCCTTGCCTTTCTGGGCCTCTCGATGCCCGATTTCTGGCTGGCCATCATCCTGATCATCATCTTCGCCGCCAACCTGCAATGGCTGCCCGCCATCGGGTACGAGCCGCTGTCGGCAGGGTTCTGGCCGTGGCTCAGCCACCTGATCCTGCCCGCCATCGCCATCGGCACCGGGTTTTCGGCGATCATCGCCCGGATGATCCGGTCTGCGATGCTGGAGGTGCTGAAGGCCGATTACATGCGCACGGCGGCGTCCAAGGGGCTGCCGACCCGCGTGCTGCTGATGCGCCACGCCTTCCCCAATGCGCTGATTCCGGTGATCACCGTAATCGGCATCGCGTTTGCATTGCTGATTTCGGGCGCGGTCGTGGTGGAAAACGTCTTTGCCATCAAGGGCCTTGGCCGGGTGCTGATCCAGGGCATCCAGAACCGCGATTATCCGGTGGTTCAGGGCGCTGTGCTGGTGGTTTCTGCCTTTTTCGTGCTCTCCAACCTGGTCGTCGATCTGCTCTACGCCGTGATCGACCCGCGCATCCGGTATTCCTGATGACCGATTCTGCTTTGGACACCGTTCCGGCTGAACCCGAGGCGCCGCGCAAACGCTCGCGGTTCCGCAGCGTGTTTGCAAAGGACCGGAAGGCGCAGTTCGGCTTTGTCGTGTTGGGGCTCTTCATTCTGGGCGCTTTGTTGGCGCCGCTGATCTCGCCATACGATCCGAACGAGATGACGCTTGACATGATGGGCCGGCCCTCGGGCGACCATCTCTTGGGCACCGACGATCTAGGCCGCGACCTGTTCTCGCGCATCCTCTGGGGCACTCAGATATCGCTGTTCGTGGGGGTCGCCACCGTCGCCATTGCGCTGTTCTTCGGGGTACTGCTCGGCGTGCTGGCCGGGTATTACGGCGGATGGATCGACATGATCATTATGCGCTACATCGACCTGCAATGGGCCTTCCCGAACTTTATCATTGCGGTCTACCTCGTCGCGGTCTTCGGCACAGGGTTATTGAACGTCATTGTGGCGATTTCATTGGCCTTCCTCGACGATTTCGCGCGCGTCGCCCGGTCGATGGTGCTGACCCTCAAGGAAGAGCAGTTTGTCGACGCCGCCCGTGTCCAGGGCTTTTCCGACCTCAGGATCATGCTGTTCCACATTCTGCCGAACGCCATGGCGCCGATCATCGTGCAGGCCACCGTCAGTGTCTCGTACGCGATCCTTGGCGAAGCGTCGCTGTCATTCCTGGGCCTTGGGGTTCGGGCCGATACACCAACCTGGGGTCTAATCCTTGCCGACGGCCGCAGTTTCATCACCCAGGCTTGGTGGCTAGGGGTGTATCCGGGACTGGCGATCATGCTGGTTGTGCTGTCGATCAACTTTATCGGTGACGCCCTGCGCGACGCACTTGATGTGAGGGAGAGCAATCTCTAATCGCCTCACCTCGCAGGTTTTGCCGCAGAAATCAGCTTGAACATACAGACGCAAACAGGTCTTCTCGAGCAAGGCCCTCCGAACCAGTTTGCCGGTGAATGCGAGCGCCGCAGTTTGACACCCTCATTCATCGGATTTCGGAACTCGCGCATAAACTTCCCGGTGCGATCGCAGCGAATGTCTGTGCATGCTTTGGATTCCACAATCCCCCAGGAAGTACGAGAGTTCACACCTTTCCTCCGCTGGCCGCTAGCGGGCTTAACGAACGTCCCGAGCAGTGTTTAATCAACGAACGGAAATGCGCGCATCATCCACAGGAAACCGGGTGCTGGCCGGCTGCGAGATTTACCGGAATTGGCCGGTGCGTATAGTCGCTCTCCGGAGCATCCAGGCGAAGCCTCTCGACTATTTCCGCCTCGCTTAGGCCTTTCTCAGCTCGCTTCAATATCAATTCAGCGTGCCTGACACCGCCCCCGTCGTAACCGCAGACCACCGATCTCGGTCTTGGGATTGACCGAGGTCAAGGCGATCCTGCTGCCGCCGCTGCACACTATCCAAAGTTGCACGGACGACGGGTGGCAAGGAGCCAGAGCCTCAGATGGGCTTTCTTTCGCGAAAAAGGCGTGGTGTTTCGGCGGCGCCGCCGACCCTTCCAGAGGATGACCGGGACAACGGATCCGCCTCGACGCACGAGACGGAAGATCTGATGGGACATGGCTGGCGCCCCGACGCGCCAGTTCGGCAGGCGGCGCCGCGCGACCTCCCGGACAGTGGAGGAGAATCCTGGCGGGACGAGACGGCCGTGCGTCGACACGGGCAGCGTGTGGAAATCCGTGGGCGCGTTTACGACATCGGCGAAGCTTCGGACGGGGGCCGCCGAATCTTCCAGTTCCGCGTCGATGCCTACGACAAAGAGGGGCAGCGGCTTTCGTTTCCGGTCGAACTGCACGGGCACCGCTTTCTCGGGCTGTTGAACGAGGGAGATCTTGTCCAGTTCACGGCCAAGGCGCGACCGGGCGAGGCGCTTCGCATTCGGCATCTGCGCAATCTGACCGCGCGGGGGACGTTCCGCGTCCGCGGCGCCACGCTGAGCGAGAAGGCGAAGCTCGTCGCGGGAATACCGGGTTTCATTATCATCACCATTCTCCAGATCGCGTTCTTCATCGGTTTCATGTGGTTTCTGGGCGCCATCGTCCTCCTGATCCTCGAGGGCTAGCGGTGGTCGCCTTCTCGGTCAGACATATCGACTACCTCGAGGGACGGGGCCTTGCTGGGGGCGAGATGCGCGGCCGGGCGCCGCTGACCGAGGCACCACCGGAACGTCGCCGCCTGCTCCGGATCACGCGGGTCGGCCGGGAGAGCCATTCGCAGGCGCCCAATGCGGGAGGCGACGTGCCGCCAAGCGCCGATCTCATGGTGGGGATGTATGCCTACAAGATCCCGCTGGCCATCGAGATCGGGTGCGACCCGCGCGGGATCGACCTGCGGTTCGGCGTGTGGTCGCCCGATCCGCAGGCCGGGGCTGCCGGGGGCGCCATCGAGGCCTGGCGCGACGTGCTGGAGGCGCTCGTCGCCGGCGCCTACCCGGGCACCGAGACGGAACCGGCCGAGAGCGGCGGCGCCCGAGAGGCCGAGGCGGGCACACTCGTGCTTGGCATCCCGAGTTTTCGCTCCGCCGAGCCGTCCGGCGAGGCCCTGCCTTTAGACCGGCTGATCCGGGCGATGGCGGCCGGGGCTGGCCCCGCCGGGAGCGACTGGTCGGCACTCGTCCTGGCAGAGCCCATCGACGAGAGCGTGATCGAGGCGGTCCGAGGCGAGCTTCTCGCCGAGTTCCTGGAGACGCGGGCCGGGCGGAACGAGGCCCGCATCGAGACCCCGATGGCGGACTACTATCTGCGGCTTCTGGACGTAGCGACCGGGCGCGCCGTGCAGGCCCTGGCCGAGGGGGCGTGGCGGGTCGCGGTGTATCTCACCGGGGATCCGCCCGCGCTGGCGCGACTGGCGAGCACCTGGAAAAGCGTCTTCCAGGGCCCGCACTCCGTGCCGCAGCCGCTGGCGCTGCATCCCATTCCGGCGGTGCCCGATTTCACGCGGCGATGGGCAATGCCGGACGCGGCCGGTATTCCGGGGCCGGGTCTCTACAACCACCCCTTCGCTTGGCAGAGCCTTCTGACCTCGCGCGAGCTTGCGGCCTATGGGCACCTGCCGAAGATCGAGACGCGAGGGCTTGCCGTCCGCCCGGTCACGCGCTTCGGTGTGGTCGCGCAGGCTCGGCCATTCGACGCCTCTCTCAGGATTGGCGAGATCTGCGATCTCCGTCGGCGCGCGGGCACCGACTACCGCGCCGCGCTCGACGATCTGCGCCGGCATGGCCTGATCGTGGGTATGACGGGCTCGGGAAAAACAAACACCGTAAAGGGGGCGCTTGCCGAGTTCGACATGCGCGGCGTCCCCTTCCTTGTGATCGAGCCGGCGAAGAAAGAATACCGTGAGCTGCTGAGCGCCCGGCAATTCGCGGATCGGTTGTCGGTTTGGACGGTGGGCGACGAGACCTCCGCCCCGCTCAGGCTGAATCCGTTCGAGTTTGAGCCCGGCACCCCGGTCGCCACCCATATCGACCTGCTGAAGTCGCTTTTCACCGCGAGCTTCGGGCTCTGGACGCCGCTGCCGCAGATCCTCGAACGCTGCCTGCACGAGATCTACGAGGACCGCGGCTTTGTGGTCGCGACCGGAGAGAACCTCCGGGCAGGCGACTCGACCGGGGACCTCGACTTCCCGACGCTCTCCGACCTCGTTGCCAAGGTCGCCACCGTCACCGAGGGGTTAGGCTACCATGGCGAGTTCACCGCCAACGCCCGCGCCGCGCTGCAGACACGGCTGGACAGCCTGCGGGCCGGGGCGAAGGGGCGAATGCTCGACGTCGCGGTCGGTGTCCCCGTGTCGTTGCTGCTCGAGCGGCCGACGGTGGTGGAACTCGAGGATGTGGGTGACGACGACGACAAGGCCTTCTTCATCGGGCTTGTCCTCGTTCGGCTGGTCGAACACCGGCGAATTGCGGGCCCACGGGAGGGTCTGCGCCACGTCATCGTGTTCGAAGAGGCGCACCGGCTCTTCTCGCACGCCGGCCCAAGAACATCGGAGGAGCAGGCTAGCCCGCGCGCCAAGGCGGTCGAGACTTTTTCCAACATGCTGGCCGAGGTGCGTGCCTATGGCCAGGGCGTGCTGGTCGCCGAGCAGTCGCCGACGAAACTTGCCCAAGACGTCATAAAGAACACCGCACTCAAGATTTGTCACCGGCTGGTCGACCGCGAGGAACGCGCGGCGATGGCGGGCGCGATGGCGATGACGGCCGAGCAGGCAACCGCGCTGAGCACGCTGCGGCGCAACCAAGGAGAGGCCATCGTATTCGGCGAAGGTGACGAGACGCCGCTGATGGTGAGCGTGCCGCGCTTCGCGCCGGAGCCGGCCCCGCCGTCGGACGTCACCGAGGTTATAGCGGCCCGCTGGCGAGCGCTGCGCGCCGACGCCGGTCTCGAGCGCTACTACCTGCCTCTGCCGACCTGCGGGGCGCATTGCCGCCCGCTGAACCCCAACTGCGCCGAGGATCGCCGCGTCGCAGTGGGCGAGGGCGTTCGGGCCGCCGTCGAGAGCCTGGTCCTCTCACTCGCCGTGGCAGGAGACGCCACGGCCGCCCTCGCGACGACCAGGCTACTGACCGAGGCTATCGCCCGGCAGATCGCCGCCGGCCGAGGCCACGGGGCGGAGCCCTACATCCGGCTGCGCTGCGTCACGAGCCACGCCGCGCAGGCCTATCTCGCGCGGTGGGGCAGGGATTACGGCGTGGACTTGGCCGAGACGCGTGACATGGCAGAGACGCTGATCGCCGCCCTGAACGGCTACTTCGCAGGCCCGTCAGAGTCCGACGGGCGAGACCTTGCGGCGTTCGGCGAGCGCTATGCCCGCGCCTGTGCCGGACCAGGCCCGTTCCGCCAGTGCCTCGCGACTTGCGGCGATCGCTGCCTCTACCGTTTCGCCAATCGGGACAGGCCGGTGCGCCGCCGTCTGGCCGAGGCGCTCGACGCCGCCATTGCCCGCCTGCCCACGGATCCGCTGGCCGCCGCCGAGGAGCTCGAAGCTGTTTGGGCCGGCGCATCCGACGGGCTGCTCGCCGCAGGCGCGGATCCGCTCGCCGCATGGCGCGCCGGTGCCTGCTTCATATTGCACCGGATCGACGCACTCGACGGGTACCGCTGGGACGAGAAGACGAAACTCGCCGACACCTGCCTGAAGCTCGTGCCGGCTCCACGCAAGGAGGAGATCGAAGCATGAACGACCGTGGACCGAAGACCTTGCAAGAGCAGGAAAAGGAAAAGACGAAACCGCAGGAACGTCGGGAACGCGCGGCTGAGGCGCGCGAGGCCCGGGAGACGTCGAAAGGGGTGAAGGATTACCTCAAGAGCCAGGAGCGGGAAGCCGGGCGCATGGACGACGCGGGCGCCGAGCGGCCGGTGGCGACCGACGCCCAGGTCCGGCAGTTCAAGGACAGGTCCCGCAAGATCGAGAGGCACCGCACCGACAATCTTCCTGAAACTATGGATCCGACACTGCGCGCGCGACTGCGGGAGGAGCGGCTCGATGACGGCCGGCCGCGGGTCGACTCGGGCTACGTGCTGACCAAGCACCCCGACACCGGCGAAATCACAGCATCGGGCCTGTCGAAGCTCCCGCAGGGCAGCTTCGAGTTGAACGGCAATTTCGGCCACCGGTCGGGTAACCGCGTAGAGATGCGGCCGCGCTATCCCGAGACCGACACGGCCATCGAGAACGCCTGGCGGCGGAGAGAGAACAAGCCGCTCGTGGACCATTACGGCAGGGCCGTGGAGATGGATCCGCGTCAGCGAGAGCGGGAAAAGAAGATGAACAAGCTCCTGAAACGCTGGTACGAGACCTACCTGTCCTCAGGACTAACGCTGTCGGAGGCGCACCGCAACGTCTCCCGCGACGCGCTGAACGTTCTCAAGATCACCCTTGCCCCGCTCGTCGGCATGTCTCTGTCCTTCCGGATCTGAGCCGACGACCCACGCCCAAGTCTTCCGAAAGGAGCCAGTCATGCCCAATCCGTTTGGTCCCCAGTATCTCCAGCAGCAGCAGCGGCAGATGGAGCAGATGCGCCAGCGCCAGATGGAGGGCGCCTACTGGGAGGAGCAGCAGCGTGCCCATCGCGACGAAGAGGAGCGCCTAAAGCACGAGGCCGAGCGGTTCCGGCAGGCGCAGAGGAAGGCCGAGGAGTTGCGGCGTCGGCACGCGGCAGGCAAGATCAGCGATGCCAAGTTCAGAAAGGAACTCCAGAGCCTGGCGTTGCAGGACGCGAGCGGCGCCTGGTGGTCGGTCGGCCTGAAATCCGGCGAGTGGCACCGCTACGATGAGGACCACTGGACCCGCGCGACCCCCCTGGTCCTGTCGCCAACCGCCCCGGCCGAGCCTCGCGCGTTCGCGCGTGCCACGCCTTCTCGGCAACGGTTCGAGCCGTCCCACCATCCGTTTCGCGCGCTGTTCAGATTCGTCTTTACACTTGTCGTTTTCGGCGCGCTCGGCTGGGGTGCCGCTGTCATGGCGGACAGCGCCCGTCTGCCCATCGATCCCGGCTTGCTGTTCCTCGGTGGCCTCGTCCTCGGTGCGGTCATGGCGGTTCTGCGGGCGGCGCGGGCCTATCGGGGCGACTGATACGGGCTTGCGCTCATCGGGACCTGCATGGGGGGATCCCATCGCTGCCGCTCTCTGACTCTCTGCCGAAATCAACATGGACACTGGCAGGGATCGACCGTTCCCGTGACCGCCGCTGCGTGGAAGCTCTATTAGGTAACACCAGTGTTGCGCCGCAACTAGTCGCAGAAATTGACCGTTGATCCAGGTCAACCGGCAACAGATCGCATTGTTCCGGCAACCACTCCCGGGGAAGTGGTCTCTTGGCGATTGAAAATGCCCTTTGCGGGTTTCGCCAATGAACAGTTTGGAGAAGTCGGCTGCAGCGCCCGAGATGGTTTTTTTTTGGATGTCCTGCTCTCGGAAGTTCGTGTTGAAGATGGCCGTCGCTGCAGTCGCATCAGCCAGTTCCGTCCGCGCCCCAATCGTTGCCGAAGAAAATGCGCCGCGGGGCATACCAACGGCGGAAAAACGAAAGCCGCAACGCCGCGGCCAGGTCGAAGATGAATGGCCGTTTCGGTTCATCTCTGCCACCGGTCTTGTCTGCTTTCCGCATATTGCACCCGTTCGAACAGATCGCAGCATCCGTCGCAAAGGGCTCGCAACCGCCCGACGCACCGCAGCATGGGTCAATCACCCCCAGCGTCTGAGACCGGCCATTGACCCACCCCCCCCTACAATCAGTGATCAACGCGGTGTTGATGCTTGGGCCGGGAGGGACGGATGGAGGGCAAAATATGCCGAGAATCCAACTTCCCGCCGTCAAGGCAAAGCGGAAAGCCTAGAACAACGGCCGCCTGATCGGCCAGAAACGCCCCCTGCTGCCCAAGCAGGTCTGGGCGATCCGTGCTCGCCTCGAATTGGCGGGCAATTTCCGGGATCTGGCACTCTTCAATCTCGCGATTGACAGCAAGCTGTGCGGCTGCGATCTGGTCAAACTCAAGGTCGCCGATCTCGTCGTAGGGGACTGCGTTCCTGAACGGGTCACGGTCGTTCAAAGCAAGACCAACAGGCCCGTTCAGTTCGAAGTATCAGATAACACGCGCGAAACCATCACGGCGTGGGTCGACCGACCCGAAATGACTGGTTACCGTTATCTGTTCCCCAGCCGGTTCCATGCATCGCCGCATATCTCGACCCGGCAATACGCGAGGCTTGTCCGCGACTGGGTTACAATGATCGGCCTCGACCCGAGCGGCCACGGTACGCACTCGCTTCGCCGAACGAAGGCGTCCGAGATTTACCGCAAGACGGGCAATCTGCGCGCGGTCCAGCTTCTTCTGGGTCACACGAAGGTCGACAGTACAGTTCGCTATCTGGGCGTCGAACTTGAAGACGCGCTGAGCATCGCAGAGCGTATCGACATCTGAAGGAAGGCGGCGGGCGGTTGTTGCCGTTCGCCGCTTAAGACCGGACCCATGCGAAATGCTCTGCGAGCGCCGGCCCAGAGCCCAGAGTGTCCGATTCTACAGTACACGCGAAGGTCGGGTATGCGCAGTTTGTAGTCTTCGCCAGAAAAAGGGACGGCTCCAATTCTGCCATTCGCCTAGAGCCTGATGGTCGAGATGAAAGGTCGGCATTCCTGCCGTTCGCACCTTAAAGGCAGCGGGTCGTTGTCTCTCCCTGTCTTCCCAGAATGTCAGTGCAAGAAATGTTGTTCGGTCTCGTCATCCGGATCGAAGATAGGATCGAGCACGAGAACGAGTCTGGTTTCGCCGGTGCCCTCAATCGGCGGCGATCGATGCAGCAGACCGGATTCTGGTTTCTCGGGCCAAAGTGTTCCGCGAAGCACGATTGGCGATCCCGTGGGCACGGTGAAAACGCGGCGCGGTTCGGCCCCGTCGGTGCAGATCCCGTATTGCGTGCCGGTCCCCCGATAGGTGCAGATGAGCCGGGCCGTCACGGCGTCTATGTGGAACTTTCGGCACATGTTGGAGGTCACGACATCCAGGCGCAACCTAAGATAGGGCGCGCGTATCACGTCGCTGAAGATCTCCGCCAGGGCCGAGACGTCATCCACGAGCATCGTGCGGTTTTCGCAGTCGGGAAGGCCCGACGATTCGACGATCTGGGACATCGCGTCGCGTACCGCGTTGTGCCTCACAATGACGCGCGCGCGTGGCAAATGGGCGGTGTCCACCGCATCAATCCAGTTTTGAAAGCGCGGTAGGGGTGTGCGCTGCCAAATCGCGGCCGCGCATCCGGGGTGTTCGATCGCGGTCAATCCCTCCGGCGAGGCTGCAACCCCAACGCCGATCGCTGCGTCCCGCACAATTTCACGGACCAAATTCATGCCACTTCCTCCGCGCGCCGCCAGATCGGGAACGGGTCGGGGAAGTCCGGCACGTCGTAAGGTCCCGATGTCGCGACGGCGGGGACAAGGCAGTCATCCAAGCGCGCCTCCAACATGCTCCAATCGATGCCCGCGCCGATGAAGACGATCTCCTGGCGCCGGTCGCCCCAAGGCTCCTGCCAATGGGCCTTCATGTAGGCCCGTGCGCTGTCGTGGGTGGGACGCCGCGCCTCTGGTACCGCGGCCCACCAGGTGCCCAGCGGCTTGACGCTGGAGAGTGCACCCGCGAGCGAAAACTCGGCCACCCAATCGGGCCGCGTCGCGATCCAGAAGTGCCCCTTCGCCCGGATCACGCCCGGCAGGTCGCCGTTCAAGACGGAGAGGATTTTCTCAGGAATAAAGGGCCGGCGCGCGCGATAGACGAAAGACGCTACGCCATATTCTTCCGTCTCAGGCACGTGATCCGCGAAGCCGTAGAGCTCCTTGGCCCACATCGGGTGTTCATGTGCCTTCTCGAAGTCAAAGAGCCCGGTGTCGAGGATTGCGTCCGCCGCCACATCGGAATGATTGGTTTCAATGATCTGAGCATCCGCGTTCAGACTGCGGATGATCTTGCGGGCCGCATCGGTGCGCTCGGGCCCGGCATCGGCCACCTTGTTCAGGATCACTACATCCGCAAATTCGATTTGATCGGTCAAGAGGTGGACCAGCGTGCGCTCATCCTCTTCTCCCATGACTTCGCCGCGGTCTTTCAGGAAGTCGTGGCTGGAATAGTCATTCAGCAGGTTTACGGCGTCGACCACCGTCACCATGGTATCGAGCTGTGCTACATCAGATAGGCTGTCGCCAAGCTCGTCGCGGAATTCGAAGGTCGCGGCAACGGGCAGCGGCTCTGAAATCCCGGTGCTCTCGATGAGGAGATAATCGAAACGACCTTCAACGGCCAAACGGCGTACTTCGTCCAGCAGATCGTCGCGCAGGGTGCAGCAGATGCAGCCGTTGGACATTTCGACCAGGGTCTCGTCGGTCCGGCTGAGTTCGGTGTCGGCGCGCACGAGGTCCGCGTCGATGTTTACCTCAGACATGTCATTCACAATGACCGCGACGCGACGGCCTTCGCGATTGTTGAGAACACGGTTCAGCAGCGTGGTTTTTCCTGCACCGAGAAAGCCCGAAAGCACCGTGACTGGAAGACGAGAATCTGACATAAGGCGCTCCGTTTCCTGCCTTGAGTGTCACGCAACTTACGTAGTTACTAGACGAATGCAACAGCAATTGTTACGTGTCATGTCCGCTTGGAGAAATATCGCGAATGAAGCGCAATAGCCGTTTGTCACTTGCCCTGCACACACTCGGACATATGGCGGCGGACCCGGAACGTGTGAGGACATCCGCAGACATTGCGGACCACGCGGGTACGAACCCGGTAGTTGTTCGCCGTGTTTTGGGTCGCTTACGCGAGGCGGGGTTGTTGACTTCGGAAAAAGGACACGCGGGAGGATGGCGGTTGGCGCGATCTCCCGAGAAGATTACGTTGGCCGATGTCTACCTGGCTCTCGATGAAAGCCTTCTTCCAACCGGAGGGAAAGAACACGCATCGAAGTGTTCCGTTGAGCACGCTCTTCACCGTCGCGTGGCAGGGGTCATGGAAGAGATCGAACAAAGCTTGATTGCCCGTCTGAGCGAAACCAGTATCTCGGAGGTTCGTGGATAGACCGAGCATAAGTCGGTTTCGCCCCCCTTGTTACCTTTGCTCAAGACCACGAATTTGCCGGGGCGAGTGAAGAACCGGTATCGGCAGACTTTCTGACACGTTTGCGCGGTCTCGCTGAGCGAACCGTACTTCAAGTTGGCAATGCACATCACGGATCGGCAGGCGGCGTTGCTACGAACGGGTGATCTTCGCCCCAAAGCCTCCGCGTGTCCTGGGTGATCCGGCGCTCTTGCAGACGGTCCAATTCTTCGAGCGCCTTGGATGTGTCCTGCGTTCGCTCCAGGGCCTTGTCGTAGGCACGGCGGACGGATTGCGGACGCCAGGGCAGCATCGCCGTTGCGACCCAGCTGCGCAGTTCGGGTGGAAGCCGGTCAAATTCATGCATCGCGTTTGGCGGTCTGCGCCGGCGTTTGAGTGTCGTGGTCCCGAGGTTTCTCGGCATCAAACCATGATCCTAAGCAGCCACAAAACGCTGATTGCGGCGATCAGCCCGCCGCCAGCGATATGCAGGCTGGCAGAGACGCGCCTGATATCATCGCCCGCAACCAGGCTAACGGCACTGAGGCGCCGGGCGGCGACCCCTGACCAGGCCACGAGCAAATTCAAAGCGGCAGTACCGAGGCCCATCGTCACGACCGCCAGGCATCCAACGAAAAAAACATCGAACCGAAGCGATATCACCAGGAGGAACAGCGCGCCGGTGCAGGGGCGCAGCGCGATGCTGCCAACCAAGAGCGCGGCGTCCCGAACCCCGGACAGCGTCTCGGTTTCTTGTACACTGGGGCCGTGCGCGTGACAGCAATGGCCGGTATGCCGGTATGGCCACATCCGAAATCCGCGGACCACAAGATATGCGCCGACCGCCGCAATTGCGGCGTAACTTGCAGGCGCCAGCCAAGTGTCGGCCACCACCCCCAACTGCTGCGTGCCAATGCCAAGGAGAACCGCGAAACCGCCGACGATGGCAATCGCCGACAAGGCTTGCGCCATGCTGGACAAGAGGGTCAGTACAGTCATTCTTCGCAACGTGGCACCGGATGCCAATGCCGCCCCGCCCAGAAGCACCTTGCCGTGGCCTGGGCCAAGTGCGTGCACAAAGCCGTAGGCGAATGTCGCGGCACACAACGTCCAGATCGCCGCGGGATCGCCGGATCGCACGGCACGCAACGCACGCGCCATGGAATTCTGGAAGTCCCTTTGCGCCGAAGCCGCCCAAGAGACGATGTCTGTCCATGGCACAAGGAGCCACAGCAGGGCTCCAGCGGCTGCGACCGCCAGAAGCGGAAGGAACAAACTCAGCCGCATCTCAGCCAAACCTGATCGGCAAACAGGCGACCGACGTCTTCTTGCGTGGGCGTTTCTTCGCGCGACAGCGCCGCAAGCTGCTCCTGCAGATCCGCCAAAGCTTCGTCGGGCTCGAAGGGGATGATCTCGGTCGTACAGCCAGGTTGCGGCGCACCGTCCAATGCGACGACTTCGTAGGCGTAGTAGTACGTCGGGTCGTAGAACTTCAGCACCAGATCGCCGTCGGTGACCAATGGGTTTGCCAGGGGTAGGTCGAAGGTCAGGGTGACCTTGTCGTCCGCCAACCATGCCGCCCCGTCGACAGGGCGTGTCAAAGCGACGGAAGCTCCGTTCAACTCCAGATACGTGTCGCCCACATAACCTTCAGGCCAGTCCGTCTCGCCAGCGACGATCATGGCACGATCAGCATCGTTAAGCTTTCCGTCGCCGTCTTTGTCGAGGTCCAGAATGTCGAACAGCAACAAGCTGGTGAACGCATCGTATGTCCATGTCACCTCAAGCGATACGAGCCGACCATCCGCGTCGAACTGAAACCCCGCCCGCGCGTCGATGAAGACGTGCGGATGGGACATGGCGGCGCTGCCGCTGACCATGCCAAGGGCGAATCCGAACAGGCACAAACGTTGGTTCATGCCAGTTCGTCTCATGCATCAAAGGCAGTCTGCAAGCACACCGGCGAGATTCCGCATAAGTTGCGGATACATGCCAGCACCCGTCTCAAGGTCGGACCCCAGTGGGTCGAGGACGCCGGTGTTTGCCTCGGTTCCATCCAGAACGACGGCGACGATACCGGGATTGTATTGCGGCTCGGACAGAACGCAATCGACGCCTTCGTCGCGAACCCGGTCCTGGATTTCTGCAATGCGAGCAGGGCTCGGGTCGGCGGCGTCGCCGAGAGAAATCGCACCCGAGGCCGGGAAATCGAAGGCTACCTCAAAGTACTGGTAGGCGTCATGGAACACGACGAAGGATTTGCCACGCACCGGTTCGAGTATACTGGAAATCTCGCCTTTCAGCGCGTCGATTTCTGTCCGTCCAGCAGCCGCATTGGCAAAATAGGCGCTGGCATTGTCAGGATCGGCAGCCGAAAGCTTCGCTGCGATCACATTCAGCCAGGCGCTTGCATTATTGGGGGAAAGCCAGGCGTGCGGATCGTGGTCACCATGGTTATGGCCCTCGTGCCCATGCCTGTCCTCAGCATGGTCTTCATGGCCATGGTCGTCTTCCGCATGCTCGTCATGCCCGTGATCATCCTCAGGATGTTCGTCGTGCCCATGCTCTTTTTCGGCATGCTCTTCGTGGCCGTGATCGTCCGCAGCATGCTCCTCATGTTCATGATCGCCCTCAGCGTGCTCGTCATGTCCGTGCTTGTCCTCGGCGTGTTCGTCATGGCCATGTTCATGCTCGTTATGATGCCCGTGCTCGTCGTCGCCATGATCGTGGGCTTCAAACGATGCGCCCTCCCGGAAATCCAACAGACTTGTTTCGTCGATTTCCAACAAAGTGGTGATGGCAGCATCTGTCGTCAGGTTTTCAACTGCTTCTTCCAGCCAAGGCGTTAAATCCTCTCCCATCCAAAACACGACATCGGCATTCTGCAATGCCTCGGCTTCCGACGGACGTAAGTTGTACTCGTGCGGCGAAGCACCTGGTGGAATGACAAGATCGGGGCTGCCGACACCGTCCATGACCCTGGCGACGAGCGAGTGAATGGGCGCGATATCGACCGCGACGGACGGAACATCTGCGATGGCTGTGCCACCTAATAGGACGGCAGTCAGCGTGGCAGGCACAAGCTTGGTGGACATCCAGACCTCTATGTGATGTTATAACATCACGACCGATATACGACATCCGAATGCATGGCAAGAGCAGTAAGGCATGGCCGAGAAAACCGAATACCTGGCGCGTCCGACGCACCGTGACTCCGCGACCGAGGTGCAGACTGCGTTGGAAAGAGCCGAGGCCAAATGCAGGGCGCAAGGCTTGAACATGACCTCTGGGCGCCGCAAGGTACTTGGCATTCTTCTGCAGGAACGCAGGGCATTGAGCGCGTACGATATCCTAGACCTCATGAGCCCGACAAATACGCGCGTTCAGCCTCCCACCGCTTATCGTGCGCTGCATTTTTTGGCGGAACACGGCTTCGTCCACAGAATCGAGCGGTTGAATGCTTATGTCGCATGCACCCATCCTGACGAGAATCACGCGCCTGCTTTCATGATCTGCCGATTGTGCCACGCCGTTGACGAGGCGCACATGAACCCTGCGAAAAGCGCTTTGGCCACTGCCGCGCGGACGAAGGGGTTTCAGATTGAACGTACAACCTTTGAGGCCGAGGGCATTTGCCCCACCTGTGCGAACACGGCGCAAACATGACACTGATCTCGGTCGAAAACCTCACTGTCCGCTATGGCGGGAACACGGTCCTGCACGATGTTGACCTAGCGGTTGAGGCGGGAGAGATCGTCACCGTTGTCGGACCCAATGGCTCGGGCAAAACGACGTTGTTGAAAGCAATCATCGGAGCGACACGCCCCGCTGCCGGGAAAATCAAACGGGACCGCGGGCTGCGCATCGGTTACGTGCCGCAGCGGTTGCATATCGACCCGACCCTGCCGATCACTGTCGAACGTTTTATGCGACTCTTGGACCGGGCCGACCGGCCGGCCTGCAAGGCCGCGTTGGCGGCCGCCGGCGTTCCAGATCTGCTGAAACGTCAGATGTCAGAGCTTTCCGGTGGACAGTTTCAGCGCGTGCTCCTGGCGCGCGCTCTGATCGGCAATCCGGACATCCTGTTACTGGACGAGGCGACGCAGGGGCTGGATCAGCAGGGATCGGCTTCCTTCTATCGCCAGATCGAGGCCGTTCGGAGCGATACCGGATGTGCTGTGCTGATGATCAGCCACGAATTGCACGTTGTGATGAGCGCCTCGGACCGCGTGATTTGTTTGAACGGTCACGTGTGCTGCGCAGGCACGCCAGCCGTTGTGGCCTCAGCGCCGGAATACCGCGCCTTGTTCGGAACCGGAACAGGTGGCGCACTGGCGCTTTATCGGCACGAACATGATCATACACATGATCAGGCTCGGAACGCGGGCAACACCGAGGCGGCTGAGTAATGCTCGACGATTTCATGACCCGCGCCACCCTGGCCGGAATCGGCGTGGCCATTGCCGCAGCCCCGCTGGGCTGCTTCGTGGTCTGGCGCCGGATGGCCTACTTCGGCGATGCGACAGCCCATGCTGCAATTCTGGGTGTGGCCCTCTCATTGGCGTTTCAGATGTCCATCTTCGTTGGTACCGTTGCCGTCGCTCTGGCCATGGCGACGACGGTCACCCTGCTTTCTGGCCGCGGCTACGCCATGGACACACTACTAGGAGTTCTTGCCCACGCGTCCCTTGCGTTCGGGCTTGTGGCGGTTTCCTTTCTGTCTGGGATTCGGATCGATCTGATGGCGTATTTGTTCGGCGATATTCTGGCCGTCTCTCGGCTGGACCTTGTGGTGATTTGGGGCGGCGCGATGCTTGTCGTTGCATTGATCGCTTGGCGGTGGTCCTCCCTCCTGGCGGCAACACTCAATGAGGATCTGGCCTATTCCGGCGGGCTGAATCCACGCCGCGAGCAGTTGGTCCTCACGCTCTCGCTGGCTATCACCGTTGCCGTCGCGATCAAGGTGGTTGGTGTTCTGCTCATTGCCGCGATGCTGATCATCCCGGCCGCTGCAGCGCGCGGTCTCGCCCGGACCCCGGAAACCATGGCCTTCACCGCCGCCGCAATCGGAACGTTCTCGGCCGTCGCCGGTCTTCGTGGGGCGTACGTGTTCGATACGCCCGCTGGCCCTTCCATCGTGTGCGTTGCAGCACTGTCCTTCGCGGTCTTCGGCGTGTTCGGTTGGCGTAAACGAAGCACCGGTTGACACCTGACGGTCGCACACAACCATCAGCCGCGTTGCAGAGCGTTCACGACGATTGTGCAAACTGCGGTACTGGGCATATCTGGCTCAACTTGGTCATCTGATAGTTTCAATTGAGCCTTGTACGGCCCAGCTCGGCTTTGAGATCTCGCCAGTGTCTTTTTTTAGTTTGGATGAGCGCCCGGTTTTTCGTCTTTGTGATTTTCGCGGATGTCGCGATCCGCGGAAACCAGCCATTAGCGCGACGATGCCGAACGGCGGGAAGGTCCGCAACTTTCTGGTTCACTTGTGGCGCAGCGAGCGGCGGGATTGGATTTCGTCGATGTAGGCCGTTGCGAACGTCCGGATAGGCGGGCTTTCGCTGCGGAGTAGCGGGCCGGCGTCTGTCCATCTCCCTTTTGTATGTCGTTTGGGCGCCTCCGCTTGCGCGGACCGGGCTCTCGTGAACGAAGCCCGCACGCGGTCTTCGCCATCCGGCTTCGATGCCTTGCGCAACATTGCGGCGGCATTCGCCGCCGCTTCTGCTTTTTGTCGGGGAGGCCGAGAGGCTTTGCCTCTTCTCTCCCCGCAAGGGAAAATAGCGCGAAAAGAAGCTTGCTTTGACGGCTTCCGGCAGGGCCGGACCCTCCGTCAAAGACAGAGCTTCTTTCGCCGATTTTTCTTGTCCCCTCCCATCTCCACTCTCGGCGAGGGCCAACGGTTGCATGCGCAACCGCTACCCCATTGAGAGGAAACAGGAAATGACGCTCACTCTATTCGCACAGCCCTATGACCTGTCCGCCACGGGCTTTTATTTCGGCAGTTTCGGCGACTATGCCGCGAAGGCCGCCGCGCTGCGGAACGAGCACGGCCAGCCCGTCGAGGAATTCGAGATTCAGTTCATCGATGGCGACAAGATCGATAGCGATCTGGCCGGGGCCATCGGCATCGATCAGACCAATCTCAAAGCCTTCTTCAAGGCCGTCGCGGATTGGGACGATCACGACAAGACCCGTGTGATTATCGCGGTCGGTGAGTGCGGCTATGCCTTCACCGAAGGCACTTCGCCGGATGACTTCGATCTCGACATTTACGACGCCGAATCTCTACGCGAACTGGCCGAGCAATTCGTCGATGAGGGGCTGTTCGGCGACATCCCGGAACGGCTGCAATTCTGCATCGATTTTGACGCCATCGCCCGCGATCTGGGCATGGACTACGCCGAAACGGCCATCGCCGGACAGCGTCTGATTTACCGCTGCGGATGAGGAGGAGCGCAGACCCGAGCCCTCTCACCCGAGGGCTTCTGCGTGCGCTCTTGCACGTACAGCGTTTCCGGTTTCCCGATCTGAGCCGGCATCGGTTCTCCGCGTTCGAGGCGTAGCCGAGAGGCAGCGGAAGCCGATCCCGGTTTACCGGAAACGCTGAAACCCACTGCAGACAAAGGAGATTTATCATGACCCTGCAACATATTGACATCGACCAATTGACCGTGAGCCCTCTGAACGTGCGCAAATACGGCGCGAAGGACTGCGCCGATCTGGTAAACAGCATCCGCGCCTTGGGCATGCTGCAACCGCTTCTGGTGCGCGCGGCCGGGGACGGCTTCGAGGTGATCGCCGGGCAGCGCCGCCTGAACGCCTGCCGCATCCTTGCCGAAGAGGATGGGATCGCGCCGATCCCCTGTCTGGTGATGGACGAAGGCGGCGATGCCGCCGCTATCGAGGCGAGCCTTGCCGAGAATATCGAGCGCCTGCCGATGGACACGGTGGACCAGTACAAGGCCTTTACCAAGCTCATCAAAGAGGGGCGCAGCCCGGAAGACATCGCGCAGACCTTCGGCATCACCGAGCGTATGGTGGCGCAGCGCCTCGCGCTCGGGCGGCTGCACCCGCCGATCCTGACCGCGTATCGCAAGGGCGACATCCACGCCCGCGACATCCGCATCCTGACCATGGCGAGCGCCAAGCAGCAAAGGGCATGGTGGGCGCTGGTGAAGGACGAGGATGCCTATGCGCCCACGGGCCAACGGCTGAAGGACTGGCTCTTCGGCGGCAGCCATATCCCGGTCGGGAACGCGATCTTCGATACCGAGGCGGCGGGTCTGGCCATGGTATCCGATTTCTTCAGCAAAGACAGTTACTTCGCCGATAGCGCAGCGTTCTGGACCCATCAGAACGCGGCCATCGCCGCGCGGGCCGAGGCTTACAGGGCCGAAGGCTGGGAGGTCGTGGTGATGGAGGTCGGCGCCTATTTCGCCACGTGGGACTATCGCAGCACGGCAAAGGAGGACGGCGGCAAGGTCTTTATCGCCACCACCGAACAAGGCGAGGTCGCGTTCCACGAAGGCTATATCACCCAAGCCGAAGCCAGACGGCGCGACAAGGCCGCCCGCGGCGCGGCCAATGGACCGAAACCGGAACTGACGAAGGCCGCGCAAAACTATGTCGACCTGCACCGCCACGCGGCGGTCCGCGCCGATCTTCTGGGGCACTCCGGTCTCGCGCTGCGCCTGATCGCGGCGCATATGATCGCCGGGTCGGCCCTGTGGCGGGTCGAGGCCGATCCCGCGCGCGCCGCAAAGCCGGAGATCGCCGAGAGCCTTGACGGAAACACGGGCCACCGGACGATGGCAAAGGAGCGCGAGGAGATCAGAAAGCTTCTCGGGCTGGAGGAGGAAGACGCGGTGCTCGATGCGCCGAACGACTGGTCGCCGCGCCCGGACATCGCCGACATCTTTACTCGATTGCAGGCGATGGAGGACGAGCCCGGCCTGCGTCTCCACACCTTCCTGATGGCCGAAAGCCTCGAGGTCTACAGCCCGCTGATCGACACGCTGGCAGAGGTCATGAAAACGCACATGGCCGCGCATTGGCAGGCAGAGTCGTTGTTCTTCGAGCTGATCCGCGACAAGCGGGTCTTGAATGCGATGGTGTGCGAATTCGCTGGTGACAATGCGGCGAAGGAACACGTCACCGCCACGGCCAAGACCCAGCGCGCCATCCTCACCGCCTGCCTAGACGGCACCCGCGCCCCCGCCGATCCGGACTGGCAGCCGCGCTACATGGCCTTCCCCCAAGGCAGCTACCGCGCCGACCCCGGCGAAACACAGCCCGATCCCGAGGCCGACCAGCACGAAGCCGCCTAACCCGCAAACCCGCCGGAGGCACCCAATGCCTCCGGCAAGGGGCTTCTATCCGACAGAGACAAACCGCGCCCGCAGCGATGCCCCGGGGCGCGGCTAAATGCGCGCTTAGTACGCGCACAACGCGCATTTATTGACAGGATGGACGCGGTTGTGAGACAATGAAAGGGCCCAAGAGAAAGGAATTTCTATGGAAAACAAGCTTGTAAAGCGCCTCAACACCACCTTGCCCGATCCCCTGGCGCTCTATGTCGGGCAGGTCACGGGCAAGGGCACGCTCTATGAGACGCCGAGCGAGTTTATCCGCGATCTGGTGCGCCGCCATATGGAAGCGGCCCTGAGCGACGAGCGCCGTGATATCCGCGCGCTGCTGGCGCAATCCCTGAAAGAAAACGACTATGCCGTGTGGTCGGAGGCCGATCTTGCCGACGCCCGTAGCGCGGCGTCACGATAGGAGCCTTTGTCCCGCATTCTCCGCAGCGCGCTTTTCAAAAGACAGCTTCTCGAGATGACGGAGAATTACCGTGATCGGGCGGGCGCGGCGGTCGCGCATAAATTCATCGGCCAGGTCGATGACGCGGTCCGGTTCATCGTGCTCCACCCGCTTGCATGTGCGGTCTACACCGAACTGGACGGCCATGAATTCCGCAAATGGTCTCTCGGCGGCTTCCCGGTCTCGGTGTTCTTTCGGCGCGAGGAGGACGCGACGATCATCCTCGAAGCGCTTTATGCCCATCGGATGAATATCGACGTCAGGCTCCATGACGATCTGACCTCACGCGAGTGACGCTCCGGCGCGGTAACGTTGTTGCTGCAAAGCTGTGACCTCTGGCCCCGGAAACACCCAAGACAATGAAACCAGGCGTTCGCTGCGATGGGCTTGAAGGAGGATGGTGCGGACATAGCCGCCATAACGCCGACGGCGGCTTTCCGAGTTGAAGACGTAGCCGGCGCCCCAAAACCACTTAACGGAATAGGTAACAGTGTTAACTATGCCTTGGGCAGACTATAACGCTGGCTGTGAGTGGATCAAGTATCCGAACTAGGCATCGCAACGCCTGAATTGCCAGGAGGCGTGCGAAGTGGCAATAAAATTTCAGTAGATATCTGCTGCCAAAAAAGTCCAAAATTTGACTTCTAACCAAATACAGCAGTGATAAGTTTCTCAATTGCCTTGGAAGCCGAGGTAACCATTCCGCTCACATTTCCAACAGTATCGAGGATCAATTTTCCGGACAATTTTGCCTTTTCTTTCCGTGGAACATCGCTCTTAACCTCAGCGCATAGTTCCTCGTAGTCCCTAGCAAGCTGCTCAGGATTTTCGAGTTGCCCCATGTCCACGATTTGATCCAAAACCTTTTTCAGATCTGCCAATGAGGAAAGCACGTCCTCATCAAGGCGTGCATTCTGGGCACTTGAAAAACTGTTGTCGATGGAAACATGTGCGTCTCGCATGGAGGGCGTGGAGACAATGTTGCTACTCTTAGAAATATTTGTCGTAACGGATTTGTCGGTCATTACAAGTTTCTCCGCGTATATTCCGATATCCTCAGATCTTTGCTGGATTAGCCTAGCGTGTGAGCTCGTCTTGAGCGCAATATTTCTTCTAATTTCGATTTTTTCAAGTGCGTCGTTAAGCGTATCAATCGATACATTCTCGGTTTCAAGGTAAGTGCCGTGTATGAATGTAACCATATCCAATAAATTCGGATCATCTTGCGACCTTAGTCTAGGTTTTTGGAGAAGTTTTTCAAGTCTCTTTATCTTAGATATAGACTTGTTTAAGTAACTTTGCATTGCATCACTGTGCGAGGAGCGCGGCTCGACAGAAAGATCACCACGTATCAGTGCCCTGACCAGTGAAAGGATGTTTTGACTTTCAACATGCAATCGACCAACAAAGGACGTCATACTATCTTTGTCAGAATTAGGAGTATTTCCATCAAACACCAATGCCCAAATTGGTACGTCAAGACGGTTCAGAAGTCGCGCTCTGTCATGATATGCGTCTAGGTGATTATTGTTGTTTGAGTTTACCTTTTGAAAAAGATCGTCAATTAAAAAATTTTCGGTATTAACTAAATTACAGATGATCGTGGGTCTTCCTATTACAATGTGAGGTCTTTTTTGCTTTTGCATAGAAATATGTTGCGCATATGATGTTCTCGCGGCAATTTCGGTTGCCAGAATTCTTGCGGCAGTCGCAATGTCGAAGTTTACGAATTTTTCAACCGAGCCGACCTTAGATTTTGGGCCCGAGTGGCGGACCATACTCATTCGCTTCTGACACAGATATTTTATATAATCCCTTAATGAGGTTTTAGTGATTGGATTACCAATAGTTTCAAAGCAGATCTCGACCTTAGATGATGCCAAACCATCATAGACGAATCTTCGTGTGGTTATTCTAGATTGGAGCCCTCGGCCCTCCATGCTCTTAAATGTTCCAAATGAATGAAACACTAGGTTCTTCGAAACGTCGCAGAAATACTCCTCCGCTTGCCAGCCTGAGAGTTCTCTACTCTTTCTGAACCTGATTGGCCCAAACGAACGAACAAATTCGACATCGGGTGTGGGCAATGGCCATGTCGGAACACCAAGTTCCCCGGTTTCTTCCTGCGAGAACCTCCTAAAGTCACAAATGGGAAAGAAAAAGCTGGTCTTCATTGTGGCAGAAAGCCCCACGCGGACCATCCGCGCAAGGCTTTCGTCGAATTTGCTGAGGCGCCAGGTGCTCGAACGCGGTCCTCGCATACCTGACGCCTCTCCAAGCCGCCAAAGCCAAAAACGACCAAAAACGACCTGGCAAGGACGAATTCATCGCCCTTGGTCAGCTGCGCATCTCTCCCCTAGTCCACAAATGACTACGTCACAAAAGGACTCACTCCAGGGCAGAGACATTTTTGAGCGTCATCTAGGTCCGTTGCCTTGATGCCAAACGACCCGCGGGGGCTACCCCGCCAAAGCCAGCGTTCGCTGTGCGCTTGGCTTAGCACATTGTTCGATCGGCGGCAATTCACGGAGAGCAGCCCGGTTGCAACCATCAAAGTCCGGATATCTGGTGTATATTCGTAATGCATCATTTGTTGGCTAGGGCTCTGTTCGGGCGCATGTGCGAAAAAAAGTAGATAATCATGCTGAATGACTAAACAGAACGGCCAATTCCGTTAGGTCCTCGAGGCGCAGGCTTCAGTCATAGAGCAGCCATGCGCCCTTACACAGCCCAATTAATTAACACTTTCCGGGTAGTCCCAATGCTCTGTCCCCTGAAAACTGTGCCGTTCGAAACTGGAATTTCGGGCTAGGTTGACCTTGGCCGGGAGAGGAGTTGAGAACGATGAAGGCATCGAGGTTCACGGACGCGCA
>JAAUYH010167408.1_pt1 | contig 30160 bp, 27 predicted proteins | sample 7278061 | NCBI WGS metagenome assembly JAAUYH01 (sample SAMN14350203, study PRJNA611818) | marine sediment metagenome | isolation source: surface marine sediment (0.6m) | place: French Polynesia: Moorea | collected 2018-08
ACCTTGGCTACGACCATGAGCGCCTGATCGGGCGGACGGAACTGGCACGGCGGCTTCCGCGCCTGGCAGCCGACTGCCATGGGGCGTTGATCGTCGACGATGACGGCTTCGCCGATCCGCTACGCTGCGTCCATGCCTTTCGGCGCGCCTGCGTGTCCGCCGGTGTCACGCTCCGCGAACGCTGTCGCGTGAGCGCCATCGAGAAGGATGGCGCCGGCCTGCGCGTGGTGACACCGGATTTCGAGATCGCAACCGGACTGGTGGTCAATGCCACCGGGGCCTGGGGCGGTCAGTTCGCGGCGTCGGTCGGCGAGCCGGTCGAGATCCGGCCGGCAGCGCTGCAGATGCTGGTCACGGCCCGGTTGCCGCCCTTCGTCGATGCGGTCGTCGGCAGCCAGGGGCACAAGCTGTCGCTCAAGCAGTCGAAGGAGGGCTCGGTCATCATCGGTGGCGGCTACGAAGGAGAGGTCGATCCGGAACACGGTTGGACTCGCCTGTCCCTGAGCACGGTGCGGCAGAACCTCGCGACCGCCGCCCGGTTGTTCCCCCATCTCCGAGCCGCCAGACTGGTGCGCAGCTGGGCCGGGATCGAAGGCATGATGAAGGACGATCTGCCGGTGCTTGGCGCGAGCGCGACCACGCCGGGTCTGGTCCATGCGTTCGGCTTCAGCGGTCACGGGTTCGCCCTTGCGCCGCTGGTCGGACGGCTGGTCCGGGACCTGTGCCTCGGGAGGTCCAACAACTTCTCCTTGGCACCGTTCGCCATCGAACGCTTTCGGCCGAACTGACGAGATGCGCTGACAGACGGGGAGGGACACATGCTGGACTCAGACGGACGCGTCATCATGGTCTCCGGTGCCAGCCGCGGCATCGGCCGGGCGATCGCGGAGCGGCTGCTCGAAGACGGCTATTCCCTGAGCCTCGGTTGCCGGGACCCGGAGTCACTGAGCCGCGCCCTGGCGGGTCGCAACGGCGACCGCCTGCTCTGCTGCCGATACGTCGCAGAGGATCGCGGCACCCATGAAGCCTGGCTGGCGGCGACATTGGACCGCTATGGACGGCTCGATGGTCTGGTGAACAACGCCGGGATCACCGTTCCGTTCACGATCGAAGAGGGCGAGGAGGAGGAACTCGACAGAATCTGGGCCGTCAACGTCAAGGCGCCGTTGTTCATGACGCGGCTGTGCCTGCCCCATCTCAGGGCGTCTGGCTCGGGGCGGATCGTCAACGTGTCCTCGCTGTCCGGCAAGCGGGTCCGCAACGACAACGTCGCGTACAACATGAGCAAACATGCGCTGATGGCGTTGACCCACGGCAGCCGCCGCCTCGGCTGGGAAGACGGCGTGCGGGTGACGGCGCTGTGTCCCAGCTTCGTGGCCACCGACCTGACCGCCGGCACCACCAAGGTGAGCCGCGCGGAGATGATCGATCCGGCCGACCTCGCGGAACTGGCCGCCACGGTGATCGCCTTGCCGAACACCGCCGCCATCGCCGAGCTGTTGGTGAATTGCCGCCTTGAGGATGGTGTGTAGGGCCTGCGCGGCAGTCCTTTCGCCCGAGCCCTGTGGACAACAATTCCGGCCGGTGCCACAGTTTCCCAAGACAAGAAACCAAGAAAGTGGAGGTCAACATGAGGAAAGCCACCCTGACGACAATCGCATTCGGATCCTTGCTGGCGTCGTCATATGCCCACGCGGCCGGTACGACCCTGAATATCGGGATGGCATCCGCGGATGCCGGCAAGCTGGACCCGCATGTCGCGACGACGACGCCCGACAAGGGACTGCTGCACTGGATGTTCAACGGGCTGGTCCGGATCCAGCCGGGGCAGGCGAGCCCGGCCTTCATCGAGCCGGACCTGGCGGAGAGCTGGACATCCTCCGATGACGGTCTGGAATGGGTCTTCACGTTGCGCCAGGGCGTCCAATGCCACGGCGAGTACGGGGAGCTGGACGCGAATGACGTCGCGTTCTCGCTGCAGCGCGCCGCGAACAGCGATACCTCCGGCTTTGCCAATGATTTCAAGGCCGTCTCGTCGATCGAGGCGACCGGCGACTATGAGGTGAAGATCACCCTGTCCGAGCCGGTTCCCAGCCTGCTCGGCCTGCTGGTGCCCTATCACGGCGGCAATATCGTCTGCCAGGACGCGGTCGAAGCGCTGGGTGACGATTTCCAGCGGTCGCCGATCGGCACCGGTCCCTTCATGTTCGCGGAGTACCAGCCGCAGCAATACGTCAAGCTGGTGGCCAACGAGGACTATTTCCGCGGAGCGCCGCAGATCAAGGAAATCTACTACCGCTACATCCCGTCGGACGCCAGCCGGGACCTCGCGTTCCAGGCCGGTGAGATCGACATGGTCTACGGCAAGCAGGACCAGACCTGGGTCGAGCGTATCCGCGAGATACCCGGAACCGTCGTGACGGTCATGGAGCCGGGCGAGATGTCGGTCATTCATCTGAACATGACCATGCCGCCGCTCGACAATCCGCTGGTGCGCAGGGCCGTGGCCCACGCGATCGACCGTGACGCCATGGTGCAGTTCAAGGGCGAGGCGGTGACCCGCGGTGCGGTCTCCGTGGTGCCCGAAGGCTATCTCGGCTTCACCGACCAGGTGCCGCTCTACGAATACGATGTGGAGCAGGCCAAGGCGCTTCTGGCGGAGGCCGGCTACCCGGACGGTGTGACGCTGAATGCGATCCACACCACCCTGCCGGGAATGCTGACGACGATCGAGGCGGTGCAGGCGCTGCTGAAGCAGGCCAACATCAACCTCGAGATCGAGCCGGTGGAGCATGCCACCTTCCACCAGCGCATCCGCGAGGATGCCTCACAGGTGGTGCACTATTCCGCGGCCCGGTTCCCGATCGCGGATGTCTATCTGACCCAGTTCTATCACTCGGACTCGATCGTCGCGACGCCGACCGCGATCACCAATTTCTCCCACTGCTCCGTGGCGGATGGAGAGATCGAAGCGGCCCGCGTGGAGCAGGACTCGGCGGAGCAGAACCGGCTCTGGGCGGCGGCGCAGACCAAGATCCTGGAGGAGGTCTGCTCGGTGCCGATCTACCAGAACCTCCAGCTCTGGGCCTGGAACGAGAACCTCGATCTGGGTGTTGACGTTGTCGGCTCGCTCAACCTGAGCCCGCCGATCACGGAGCTTGCCCGCTTCACCAACTAGGCGATTTCGGCGCGCCGGTTTCGGCCGGCGCGCCGCTCATTTGGCTTTCCCCGACGGCGTTTGACACGAAAGGGCGCCGATGAGCAGCTTCATCCTCAAGCGTGTCGGCTTCGCCGTCATCACGCTGTTCTCGGTTCTGACCATCGTCTTCTTCATCGTCCGCATCCTGCCGGGCGACCCGGCGCTGGTGATTCTGGGCGATCAGGCCAGCATGGAGGCCATCGAGGCGCTGCGCGCGCGCCTCGGGCTCGATCGCCCGCTGATCGTGCAGTACGGCAGCTTTCTGTCCGGCGTGGTCATCGGAGATTGGGGAGTCTCGATGGTTTCGGGTCGGCCGGTGATCGAAGAGATCCTGAAGGTCCTGCCGGCAACCATCGAATTGACGCTCGTCTCCCTGGTGATCGGCGCCGTTCTCGGTATCCCCCTGGGAATCTGGTCGGCGATCCGGCGCAACAGCCTGCCCGACTACGTGACCCGTCTTGCGTCGCTGCTCGGCCTGTCCTTCCCGGCCTTCGTCTCGGCGATCCTGTTGCTGATGGTCTTCGCGATCCAGCTGCGCTGGTTTCCCGTCATCAGCTCCATGCAGGGCGAGACTGTCGGCGCCCGGCTCAGGGACCTGGCCCTGCCCGCCGTCAATCTCGGCATCATCATGGCCGCCTACATCACGCGGGTCGCGCGCTCGGCCATGCTGGAGGTGCTCAATCAGGACTATGTGCGGACCGCGCACGCCAAGGGCATCGACTTCCTCAGCGTGATTCTGCGCCACTGCCTGCGCAACGCGATGATCCCGGTGGTCACGGTGGTCGGCCTCTATCTCGGGATCCTGATCGGCAACTCGGTGCTGACCGAGATCGTCTTCAACCGTCCCGGCCTCGGGAAACTGATCGTCGGCGCCCTGAACCAGCGCGACTACACGATGCTGCAGGGGATGATGGTGATCTACACGCTGATCGTGGTCGCCGTGAACCTCATCACGGATCTCACCTACGGGATGATCGATCCGAGGATCAAGTATCGATGAGCACGCTGACGACGGGCCGGTCCGGCGCCTATCTGCGGTCGTCCCTGGCGGCGGCGGCCCGCGGCCTCATCAAGGCGTTCAACACCAACAAGACCTCCTGGATCGGCCTGGCCGTCTTCGTTCTGGTCGCGCTGATGGCGATCTTCGCGCCGGTGATCGCGCCCCACGATCCGCTGGAACAGAACATCCTCTATCGCCTGAAGCCGCCGACGGCCGAGTACCGGATGGGCACGGACTACTACGGCCGCGACACCCTGTCGCGACTGCTCTACGGCGCGCGCATATCGCTGGTGATCGGGTTGCTGGCCATCGGCGCGGCGATGGTGATCGGGTCCTTGATCGGACTGGTGGCCGGCTTCCGCGGCGGCCGCACCGACATCATCGTGATGCAGACCATGGACGTGCTGCTCGCTTTTCCGTCGCTGATCCTCGGTCTCATCGTCGTCGCCATGCTGGGCCCGAGCATCACCAATCTGGTGATTGCGATCGCCCTGACGGCCATCCCGCCGTTTGCAAGGATCGCGCGGGCGCCGACGATCGCCATCAAGGAACGCGAATTCGTCGAGGCGGGGCGGGCGCTCGGCTACTCGGATCTGCGGCTGATGCTGGGCCATATCCTTCCCAACATCCTGCCCGAGATCCTGGTGATGGGGTCGCTGTGGCTGGCGACGGCGATCCGGGTCGAGGCGTCGCTGGCGTTCATCGGTCTCGGCGTCGCGCCGCCGACCGCGACCTGGGGCGGCATGATCCGCGAGGGTTTCGAGAACATCCTGGACAGCTTCTGGCTCGCGCTCTTCCCGTCCTTCGCGATCCTCATCGTCGTGTTCTCCCTCAACCTCCTGGGTGACGGCCTGCGGGATGCCATCGATCCAAAGCTCAGGGGCGAGCAGTGAGCGACGAGGCGCCGGCGGTCCTGTCGGTCCGCGATCTCACGACCTCCTTCCGGGTCGAGGGCGTCTGGCGTCCCGCGGTGCGCAACATGGCCTTTGACATCAAGGCCCGCGAGACCCTTGCGGTGGTCGGTGAATCAGGCTCGGGCAAGAGCGTCACGGCGCTGTCCATCATGCGGTTGATACCGACGGCCAATGGCCGCATCGAGGGGCGAATCGCACTCGGCGGTCGCGAACTCCTGACCCTGTCCGAGGAGGCGATGCGCGATGTCCGGGGCGGCGACATCGGCATGATCTTCCAGGAGCCGATGACCTCGCTCAATCCGGTGATCACCGTCGGTTTCCAGGTCTCCGAGGCGTTGCGCCGGCACCGCGGCCTGGGGCCGGCGGATGCCGACCGCGAGGCGCTGCGGCTGTTCGATCTTGTCCGCATCCCCGACGCCCGCCGCCGCTTCGGCGAATATCCGCATACCTTCTCGGGCGGCATGCGGCAGCGGGTGATGATCGCGATGGCGCTGGCCTGCCAGCCGAAGCTGCTGATCGCCGACGAGCCGACCACCGCGCTCGACGTCACGATCCAGGCGCAGATCCTGGGGCTGATCAACGACCTGCAGGACGAGATCGGCATGTCGGTCATGTTCATCACGCACGATATGGGCGTCGTGGCCGAAGTCGCCGACCGGGTGGTCGTGATGCTGGAGGGCGAGAATGTGGAGGAGGACGAGGTCGCCCGCGTCTTCTCCACGCCCCGCCATGCCTATACCCAGCGGTTGCTGGCTGCGGTGCCGAAGCTGGGATCGCTGGCCGGAAGCAGTCTGCCGCGACGATTCCCGGGCGGCCAGGAAGAGGTGGTGTCGGACGAACCGGATCGGCGCACCGGGCCGATTCTCGAGGTGCTCGATCTGACGACGCGCTTTCCGGTCCACGGCGGCCTGTTGGGCCGGACGATCGGCAGTGTCCATGCCGTGGAAGGGGTTTCGTTCAGCCTGCGCGCCGGCGAAACGCTCTCCCTGGTCGGCGAGAGCGGCTGCGGCAAGTCGACCACCGGGCGCTCGATCCTGCGGCTGATCGAGCCCGTGCGGGGCAGCATCCGGTTCGAGGGTCGGAACCTGATGTCGTCCGGGAAGGCCGAGCTGCGCGACGTACGCAAGCATTTGCAGATGATCTTCCAGGACCCGTACGGCTCGCTCAATCCGCGCAAGACCGTGGGCGCGGCGATCCGTGAGCCGATGATCGTCCACGGTCTGTGCGACCGGCAGGAGGCGGATAGACGCGTGGAGGAACTGCTGCGGCAGGTTGGACTGCTGCCCGAACACGCGCTGCGCTTTCCGCATGAGTTTTCCGGCGGTCAACGCCAGCGCCTTTGCATCGCGCGCTCGCTCGGGTTGGAGCCGCGCGTCATCGTCGCCGATGAATCGGTGTCCGCGCTCGACGTGTCGATCAAGGCACAGGTGATCAACCTGATGCTCGACCTCCAGGCCGAGCTCGGGCTCGCCTATCTGTTCATCAGCCACGACATCGCCGTCGTCGAGCGGGTCAGCCATCGGATCGCGGTCATGCTGTTGGGCGAGGTCGTGGAGATCGGCCCGCGCGCGGCCGTGCTCGACGATCCACGGCATCCCTACACGCAGAAGCTGATCAGCGCGGTCCCGGTGCCGGATCCTGCACGCCGGCGCCGCCACACCGGACTGGAAGCAGATGAAATCATCAGCCCGGTGCGGCCGCTCGGCTACGAGGCCGCGCAACGCCCGATGATCGAAGTCGGGGACGACCACTTCGTGCGCGCGTTCGACTGAACGCGCCATCGTCCTACCGGGAATACCGAGGAATAGAAGAGTCGGTCCAAATCGAATGGTCGAAGCCGATCGTGGCGCCTAAGCTGTGACCGGATGAGCAGGGGACCGGACGGGATGCTTGAATACGCCAGCAGAGGCCTGATCGGCGTCCTCACGCCGCAGGCGAATACCACGGCGGAGACCGAGCTTACGATCCTGTGCCCTCCCGGGGTCAGTCTCATGACCGCCCGGCTGACCAGCGACAAGGCCACGATCGACGAGCGCCTGGTCGATTATGTGCTGTCGATGGAGTCGACGCTCGACCGCTTCGCCAACGCGCCGGTCCGCGCCGTGGCCTTTGCCTGCACGGGAGCAGCCTACCTGGTGGATCCTGCGACCGAGCAGGAGGAATTGGAGCAGATCGAGGCGCGGCGCGGCTACCCGATCGTCACGGCGGCGAACGCCATTGCCGACGCCATCGCTGCCCTGGGAGCGCGGCGCGTCGGGATTGTCTCGCCCTATGGCGACCGGCTGCACGAGCGTGCGCTCACGTATTGGGAAAGGCGCGGCCTCGGGATCGCCGCGGTGTCGCGGATCAAGAGTGCGGATGAGGCATTCCACCCGATCTACGCGCTGGGCGCGGGGGCGTCCGAGGCGTCGCTCGAAGACCTCGGCGGCACGGAGCTGGATGCCGTCGCCATGCTCGGCACCGGTTTGCCGACGCTGCCGACGATCCTGAAATGCGAGGCGCGGCCGGTTCCGGTGGTCTCGCCCAATCTCTGTCTGATGTGGCGATCGCTGCTGGCGATCGAGGGTCGCAAGCCCGACGCCGACACTCTGCGGCCCTGGCTGACCGGTGAGGCCTGGGCCGAGCGCTTCCGCCTCCGCGTTTCAGGCTGAGTCGATCGGGCGCCGGCGCGCCATCTCGGCGAGGTCGTTCCAGACGTGCTGTCGGCGGATCAGCCCGTCCTTGAGTTCGAACCAGTCGATGAAGCGGATGCCGTCGAAGGCGGAGCCATCGGGCCAGGCGCCGTAGAGCGTGCCCTGCACGACGACGACGGCGCCATGGTCGGCCGGCATGGTGTCGAACCGGTCGAAGCGTTTGGCGACGCGGGCATAGCGGTCGCGCGACCACGCCACCAGCGCCTCGAGCCGGTCGAACCGGACATCGCCGGGAAACACCATCTCGACATCCGGCGCGAGCAGCGCGGAGGCGGCGTCGAGGTCGCGCGCCTCCATCAAGGCGAGAAACCGGCGGACCACGGCGTCCGGCTCGGACGGTCCGGCCTCGGCGCGCTCACTGGGCAAGGTAGCCCCCGTCGACGACAAGATCCGCGCCGGTCATGAATGCCGCATCATCCGAGGCGAGGTAGACCGCCGCGCCAGCAATGTCGCCGGGCCGGCCGATCCGACCGATCGGGTGCTTGGGCGCCAGAGCGGCCTCCGCCTCGGCCTCGCTGCCGTAGAGGGCGACGAGCCGCGGCGTCAGCACCGCGCCGGGCGACAGGCTGTTCACGCGCACGCCATCGCCGGCGTGGTCGAGCGCCAGCGCCCGGGTGAATTGCAGCAGGCCGCCCTTGGTCGTGCAATAGGCGGCGGATTGCGGCACCGCGACACGGCCGAGCTGGGAGGCCACGTTGATGATCACCCCGCCGCCGGCGCGCTGCATCGAGGGGAGCACGGCGCGGCTCATCAGGAAGGCGCCGGTCAGGTTGACGCGCAGCGCGCGCTCCCAGTCCTCCGGCGAGAGATCGGTGATCGGCGCGCGTGGCGTGGAGGCGGCGGCGTTGTTGACCAGGATGCGGATCGCGCCCCGCTCTTCGATGATCCCAACACCCGTGGCCACCGAATCCGCGTCGCCGATATCGGCGGCCACGGCAAAGCCGGCCGAGCCGAGCGCCGCCGCGACGGCGGTGGCGGCGTCGATATCGGCGTCGAGGATGGCGACCGTCGCGCCCTCGGCCGCGAAGCGCTCGGCGATGGCGCGGCCGATGCCCTGCGCGGCGCCGGTGACCACGGCAAGCCGTCCCTGCAATGCGCCCATCTGCCAGTCTCCGCTCCGATCCGCGCAGACGCTAGCCGGGCGCCGGACCAGGCGCAACACGCCTGTCAGGCGCCTCGGCGTTGTCGCGTCCGTCCAGCGCGGCCTATGCTGGGTGGGAGCCAGCCTATGTGAAGGAGCGCCGATGCCCGCCGAGTCAAACACGACCCCACCTCGGACGGTGGCCGAGGTCGAGGCCGCGCTCGCCGCCCTGCGCGCCAAGCGGGGTTATCTGCTGCCGCATCACGGTCTCCTTGCCGTCTCGGCGCCCGCACTGCTCCAGGCCTATGATGCGACCTACACCGCGATGACCCTGGATCAGCGGGTGATGACCGAATACGAGAAGGAGGTCGTCTGGCTGATCATCCTGGTCTCCACCGGCGAGGCGATCGCGACCCACCACATCGACCGGCTGAAGAAGGGTGGCGGCGGCCCGCGCGACGTGGAGGCGGCGCTGGCGCTGGCGGCCTGGGCCGACGGGGCCGAGCGTCATGCCTTCGTCGCGGCGCATTGGGGGGCGCATCTGCCCGGGTTCGATGCGGTGGTCGCCTATCGGGCCGGACTCGACGCGCTGCTGGAGCGCTTCGGGGTCGATCGCCGGCTGGCCGAGATCGGACTTGCCGCGGCCCACCAGTGCCACCGCCGCTGGGAATGGGTGGCCGAGCACCTGCGCGGCGCCTATGCGGCGGGGGCGGACGAAGGGGCCATCGCCGAGGGGCTGAGCCTTGCGATGTTCCCGGGTGGCGTGCCGAACTTCGTCGATGCCTGCGATGTGTGGCGCAAGCTCATCGCCGCGGGTGAGGTGGAGGCGAGCCCGCCCTACACCGCCTGGGCGCGGATGAGCGGCCAGGGCGGATTCGACGAAGCCGCCGGCGTCTCTTCGTGACCGGCGCGCTGCCGCCATCGCGGCGGGCGGCTCCCTACACGCATATCGTCGTTGGCGCCGGGGCGGCGGGGTGCGTCCTGGCGGCCCGGCTCTCGGAGGACCCGTCGACCCGCGTCCTGCTTCTCGAGGCGGGCGGACACGGGCGCGGAGACCCGACCCTGCAGGTGCCGCTGATGACCGCGCTGTTGTTGCGCGGGCGGCGGCATGTCTGGCGCTATCGGACCGGCGCGGAGCCCGGGCTCGGGGGCCGGCGCATCGACCTGCCGCGCGGCAAGGTGCTGGGCGGATCGACCGCGATCAACGGCATGGTCTACGTCCGCGGGCTGGAGAGCGACTACGATCTGTGGGCGCAGCCGGGGCTGCCGGGCTGGTCCTGGAATGCGGTGCGGCCATACTTCCTGAGATCGGAGGATTTTCACGGGCCCGGGCCGGCCGAGGCGCACGCCCGCGGTGGGCCGCTCGCCGTCTCGCGCCGGGTCCGCCCGGTGAGCCCGCTGGCCGATGCCTTCATCGAGGCCGGCATCGCCGCCGGCCATCCGCGGTGCGATGATTTCAATGGTCCGGCGCCGGAGGGCTTCGGCCACTACCATTTCACCATCCGCGACGGCCGGCGCGAGACCGCGGCGACGGCGTTCCTGTCCGCCGCACGACGTCGCCCGAACCTGGACATCCGCACCGGGCTCGAAGCGCTGCGGCTGCACCTGGAGGGCGGCCGGGCGCGCGGTGTCGAGGTGCGCGCCGGCAGGCGGCAGGAGGTTCTGGAGGCGGAGTCCGAGATCATCCTGGCTGCCGGCGCAGTCGGCTCGCCGGTCCTGCTGCTGCGGTCCGGAATCGGACCGGCGGACGAGTTGGCGGCGCTCGGGATCGACGTGGTCGCGGACCGCTCGGAGGTCGGGCGCAACCTGCATGACCACGTGCTGATCCGGGTCTGCCACGCGACGGACACCGCCGCCTCGCTCCACAGGCTCACCCGCATCGACCGCGCCGCCGCCGCCTTTCTGCAGGCCTGGCTGACAGGCACGGGGCCGATGACGGTGTTCCCGCTGGAGGCTGGCGCCTATCTGCGCGGGCCCGGCGCGGAGCTTCCCACGATCCAGAGCCACTTCCTGCCCGCGCTGTCGAGCGCCACGGTCCGCTTCAACCCCTTCACCAAGGCCGGCAACGCCGGGCCGGGTTTCATGGCCAACGCCTCCGTGATGCGGCCCTTCAGCCGCGGCACGCTGCGCCTCACCGGTGCTGAGCCGGACGCGCCACCGGACATCCGGGTGAACTACCTCGCCGACCCGCGGGACGTGGAGACCCTGGTCGATGCGGCGGAGATGCTGCGCGAGGTGTTCGCCCAGGCGCCGTTCGATCGCTACCGTGGGCCGGAGCTCGCACCGGGACCGGAGGTGCGGGGACGTGCCGCGCTGGCGAATTGGGTGCGCCAGACGGCGAATACGGTCCACCATCTGGTCGGCTCCTGCCGGATGGGGGTCGACCGTGCCTCGGTCACCGATCCGGAGCTGCGGGTCCGTGGGGTCGAGGGCCTGCGGGTCGCGGATGCTTCGGTCTGCCCGTCGATTCCGTCGACCAACACGGCGGCGCCGACGATGATGATCGCGGAAAAGGCGGCCGCGATGATCCTCAAAGCCGGTTAGGGCCGCAAAGGGAACCGCCGCCCCATCCGGGGCGGCGGCACGGTCATCCCTGATCCAAAGTGATCAGATCGACTGGATGCGGTCGTAGGTACCCTCGCCGAAGATCTCGTCGGCGAGCGCCTTGATCGCCGGCTCCAGCGTCCTCTGCGCCTGGGAGGCGTCGAGCAGCGGTGTGCTGTCCTCGCCGTTGAACTCCCGCCATTGCTGGAAGTTCGCGATCTCGGCTTCCTCGGTCGCCCGGAAGAAGTCCTGCGGCTCCAGCTCGGCGAAAGTGTCGGTCAGGATCGCCTGCTGGTCCGCCGTGAGGCCGTCCCAGGTGCCGAGGTTGATCATCTGCTTGTCCAGGCCGATACCCCAGTCGTTCTGGTAGCAGTACTTCACCACCTCATAGAATTTCTGGCTGATCATCAGGTTGCCGAGCGTCGCCATGCCGTCGACCACGCCCTGCTGCAGCGCGCCGTAGAGCTCGTTGAAGGGGATGACGGTGGGCTTGGCGCCGACCTGCTCCAGACCGGCGATCACGCCCTCGATCTCGGGCGCGCGGATCTTCAGACCCTGAAGGTCGTCGAAGGTCTCGAGCTTCTGGTTGGTGAACAGCTTCCACGGGCCGGCGCGCGCGACCGACAGATAGCGAAGCGACGGATAGCGGCTCTGCACCGCCGCGTTCAACTCCTCATAGAGCAGCTCGGTCGCAATCTCATAAGCGTGGTCGGAATCCCGTGCGAAGTACGGCGCATAGAAGACGTCGAATTCACGCAGGCCGGTATAGGCGCCGTTGTAGAGATGCACGGTGCCGAGCGCCGTGCCGTCCAGCACGTCCTTGCCGCCGCCGATCGTCCCGGCCTTGATGTCGAACACCAACTCGCCGCCGGTGCGCTCCGACACGAGGTCCAGCCATTTCCGGGCGAAGCGGTTCGACGCGCTGTCGATGTTGCCGGCGTTGCCATAGATCAGCGTCTTCGCAGCCAGCGCCGGCGCGCCGACGCCGACGAGCGCCGCAGCCAGGCTGACTCCGCCCAACCCCTTGGTGAAGGTCCGTCTTGTGATCGTCATGGTCTGCACTCCCTGTTGATTATGGTTATCGGACGGCCTGTTCCCACTCTAGCGGAAGAACAGCGTGGGCAGGAACAATGTGAGGTCTGGCAAGAAAGTGATGATCAGCAGCACGACAACCAGGATTGCAAAGTAGGGGATCGCCTCGTGGAAGATCTCGATGATCCCGCGCCCGCCAATCGATGAGATGATGAACAGGTTCAGTCCGATGGGCGGCGTAATCATTCCGATCATCAGGTTCAGCACCATCACCACGCCGAAATGCACCTCGTCGACGCCGAGACCGGCCAGCAGCGGGAATAGCACCGGCGCCAGGATCAGCATGATCGGCAGGATCTCCATGATCATGCCCAGGATCAGCAGCATGGCGTTGATGAGCAGGAGCAGCACCCACAGCTCGTCGGTCAGCCACAACAGCCCGTTGGTCAGGAAGACGCCGAGATTCTCCTTCACCGCCAGCCAGGCGAAGATCTTCGACGTGGCGACGGTCAGCATGATCACCGAGGTGCCGATCGCCGCCTTTGAGGCGGCTTCCAGGATCTGCATCGGGGACAGGTTGCGATAGACGAACAGGCCGAGAAACAGAACGTAGAACGCGGCCACGGCGGCGGACTCGGTGGGCGTGGCAACGCCGAAGATGATGGCGCCGACGATGATGATGGGCGCGATCAGCGCGCTGCCGCCCTCGATGAAGGCCCTGGTTCGCTCGCGCCCCGTCGCGCGCGGTTCGAGCGGGTAGCCGCGCTGCTTGCAGATCCACCATGTGACCGTGAACATGGCGATGAACATCAGGATGCCGGGCACGATGCCGCCGAGGAACAGCTGCCCGACGGAGATGTTCACGATCGCGCCCAGCAGCACGAAAGAGATCGACGGCGGCACGATCGGGCCGACGGTCGCTGCCGAGGCGATCACCGCGCTGGAGAAGGCGGGCTTGAAACCGCGTTTCTTCATTTCCGGCAGCAGCACCGTTCCGGTCGCCGCGGCGTCCGCCAGCGCCGAACCCGAGCAGCCCGACATGATGAAGTTGGCGGTCACGCCGACGTTTGCCAGCCCGCCATTGCGGTGCCCCACCAGCGAGGCGGCGAAGTTGACGATCCGCCGGGTGACGCCGGTGACGTTCATCAGCTCTCCGGCGAAGATGAACAGCGGGATCGCCAGCAGCACGAAGGAGTTCACGCCCGAGGTCATCTGCTGGGCGAAGAGCACCATGGGCGTCGCGTTGTCGGTGAACTGCGACAGCGTGAGGTAGCCGAAGGCCGCCAGGCCGATCGCCCATGCGATCTCCATCCCCAGCAGCGAGAACACGAACAGGATCGCGATCATCGTGACCAGCAGCATCTCAGAGACCCTTTCCCATGGCCGTCTGATAGTCGACGAACGAGCGGATCATCAGCCGGGCCTGATAGAGGATCATCAGCAGGCTGCCCACCGAGACCGGCGCATAGAGCCAGATGAAGCTCCAGCCCGTGGAGAGCATGCTGCCGCCGGACTGAAGCTTGATGATCGGGAAATTGAACCACACCAGCGTGACCAGCATGATCAGCACCAGAATGTGCATGAAGGTCTCGAGGATCAGCCGCGGGCGCGGCGCGAACTTCTCGATGAAATGCGTGACGCGGATGTTCTGGCCACGCTTCGTGGCGACCGCGACGCCGATATAGACCATCCACAGGAAGAAGGCGCGGGGCGCCTCGTCGGCCCAGAGAGGGGGCTCATTGAAGGCGTAGCGCATCGTCACGGCGTAGAAGACCGCAACGGCGATGATGATCAGCAGTATGCCGGAGAGGTAGTAGAGGGCGGTCTCGACGTAGTCGTCCACGGCCTGCAGGCGTTTCATCGTGTCACCGCCTGGAAATGCTGTCCGCAGCGGCGGTGATGGTCGCGAGTCACGGCGCCGCTTGGCGAGCGCATCCGGTGGCGCAGCATCGAGTTGCCTCCAAAGCCCTGCTGTCCAGACATGCTATCAATTGACCTAATGGTATAAAAGTATATCATTAAGTGTGCAATCGTTTATTGGGAAGGGACCGGTGTCGGGCGGAAGCGCAGTCAGGCATGGCACCCATGGCGACGTGCTGGATCGCCGTCCGGGAATGCCCCTTTATCAACAGCTGTTCATTCTGCTGAAGAATCGCATCCAGTCCGGAGAGATCGAGCCGGGCACGATGCTGCCCGGCGAGCAGGAGCTGTCGGCCGATTTCGGTGTCTCGCGGATCACCTGCAAGCGGGCTCTCAACGAACTCGCCGATGCCGGGCTGGTGTCGCGCCAGCGCGGACTGGGCACGACTGTGCTGGAACGCCCGCGCCCGCCGATGGTGCGGGCTTCGATCGAGGGGTGGCTGGAAAACGTCTCGGTGATGGGCAAGACGACCCGGGCGAAGGTGCTGTCCTTTGACTATCTGCCGGCGACGCAGACGGTGGCCGACGCGCTCGAAGTGCCCGTGGGCACGTCGGTGCAGCGCGCGGTGCGGGTGCGTTGGCTGGCCAAGGACCCGATGTCGTATCTCGTGACCTACGTTCCCGAGGGACTGGGCCGGCGCTACAGCCGGGAGGATATGGGCGACCGGGCGCTGCTGCGGCTGCTTGAGGATGCCGGCGTTACCGTTGCCTCCGCCTGGCAGTCGATCTCGGCGACGCTCGCCGAGCCCGAGGTCGCCAGCGCCCTTGCCGTGCCGGCGGGCAGCCCGCTGATCGACCTCCACCGCGTCGTCCGCGATGCCGAGGCGCGCCCGGTCGAATTCATCCAGGCACTCTACCGCCCCGATCGGTACCGCTTCGAAATGACCATGCGTCGGGTCGAGGGGGAGGACGGCAAGACATGGTCGTCGGAGACGTCCCGACCCGCTGCCGGGCAGGGGACTGCCTGATGGGCACGACGCTGGCGCAGAAGATCATCGCCCGCGCCGCCGGTCGCGCGAGCGTGGTGACCGGAGAAGTGGTCACGGTTGCCGTGGACCTGGCGATGATCCACGATTCCGGCGGACCGCGGCGGGTAGCGCCGATCCTCGAGGAACTTGGCGTCGGCCTCTTCGATCCCGAGCGGGTCGTGCTGATCTCGGACCATTTCGTGCCCGGCGACACGGACGAGGGCGGCCGCATCCTCGCCCTGACCCGCGACTGGGCCAGGAGCACCGGCGTCCGGTTCTACGACGGCGAGGGGATCTGCCATGTCGTGCTTCCCGAGCGCGGACACCTCAGGCCCGGCATGCTGGTCGTCGGCGGCGACAGCCATTCGCCGACGGGCGGCGCCTTCGGCGCCTATATGTTCGGGGTCGGCGCGACCGAGATGGCCGGCGTGCTCGCGACCGGCGAGATCTGGCTCAAGGTGCCCGAGACGGTCCTGATCGAGACGACCGGCACGCTGGGCCCGGGCGTCATGGCCAAGGACATCATGCTGGCGCTCTGCGGCCGGCTGGGGATGGATGGCGGCCGCTACCAGGCGGTCGAGTATTCGGGGTCGGCGATCTCGGCCCTGTCGATGCAGGAGCGCATGACGCTGTCGAACATGGCGGCGGAACTCGGCGCCCAGACCGGGCTGATCGCGCCCGATGCGGTGACCGATGCCTATCTGCGCTCGATCGGCGGCGATCCCGGCGATTGGCGGGGCCTTTCGACGGATCCCGACGCGCCGGGGATCGAGCGCCACACGCTCGATGCGTCGGCGCTGGCGCCGCAGGTGGCCGCGCCGGATTCGCCCGCCAACGCGATGGCGGTGGACGAGGCGCCGCGCACGAGTGTGGACGTCGCCTATATCGGCGCCTGCACCGGCGCGAAATACGACGATCTGGCCGCCGCGGCGAAGGTCCTGCGCGGCCGCGATCTGGCCCCGGGCGTCGAGCTGATGGTGGCGCCGTCGTCGCGGCGCGATCAGGACCGTGCGGCGGAGGATGGGCTGATGGCGGTCTTCGAGCAGGCCGGCGCGCGCATCCTGCCCAATGCCTGCGGGATCTGCGCCGGCTATGGCGCCCATCGACTGGGGGCGGAGGTGACCTGCATCTCCTCCACCGCGCGCAACTTCAAGGGGCGGATGGGCGAGGCGAGCTCGAAGGTCTGGCTCGGCTCACCGATCACCGTCGCGGCCGCCGCGGTGGCCGGCGAGCTGACCGATCCGCGGCCGTTCCTGCGCGATGCCGGAGCGGCGCCGTGACCGCGAGGATCTTTCTCGTCGGCGACGACATCGACACCGACCAGCTGGCCCCCGGCCGCTACATGCGCGGCGGGATCAAGGCACTCGCAGCCCACTGCCTGGAGGCGGTCCGGCCGGACTTCGCCGGTGCTGTCCGACCCGGGGATTTCCTCGTCGCCGGCCGCAACTTCGGCGCCGGCTCTTCTCGCGAGCAGGCGGTCGAGGCGTTGCGCCACCTGGGCATCGCCGGCGTGGTGGCGCTCTCCTTCGCCGGCATCTTCTACCGCAACGCCCTGAACCTGGGCCTGCCGGCGCTGGTGGCCGCCGATCTGACCGCGGTCGCGGACGGGGATCGTGCCGATCTCGATCCGGCGACCGGGACGCTCACCCTGGTCGATCGCGGCATCGCGATCCCCCTCCAGCCGGTCCCGGACAACCTGCGCCAACTGCTGGCCGATGGCGGGCTGGTGGCGCATCTCAAGAAACGCTTCGCCGCGCAGGCGGTGCAGGAAGGGGGCGCATGAGCCTGACCGAAATGCTCCGCGGGCCGGAGATCGTGCTGGCGCCGGGTGTCTATGACGGACTGACGGCCCTGGTGGCCGGCCAGGCCGGTGCTCGCGCGCTGTATCTCTCGGGTGCGTCGCTCGCCTACACCCGGTTCGGGCGCCCGGATCTGGGCCTCGTGTCGATGTCCGAGGTCGCCGAGACCATCGCGGCGATCCGTGACCGGGTGGCGTTGCCGCTGATCGTCGATGCCGACAACGGGTTCGGCAACGCGCTCAACGTCCAACGCACCACCCGGACCTTCGAACGCATGGGCGCGAGTGCCTTGCAGCTGGAGGACCAGACGCTGCCCAAGCGCTGCGGCCACCTGTCCGGCAAGACGCTGGTGAGCGGCGGCGAGATGATGGGCAAGATCCGCGCCGCCTGCGATGCGCGCAGCTCGGAGCAGACGCTGGTGATCGCGCGCACCGACGCGATCGCCGTCGAGGGGTTCGAGGCCGCGCTCGATCGCGCGGAGCACTATGCCGAGGCCGGTGCGGATGTGGTCTTCGTCGAGGCGCCGCAGAGCGTCGAGCAGATGCGCGCGATCGTGTCCCGGCTCGGCGCGCGGGTGCCGCTGATGGTCAACATGGTCGAGGGCGGCCGGACGCCGATGCTGGACGCCGAGGCGCTGGGCGAGATCGGCTTCAAGCTCGTCATCTTCCCTGGCGGCATCGTGCGGGCGCTGGCGGCGACGGCTGGATCGTACTACCGCAACCTCGTCGCCAGCGGCTCGAACGCCGGCTTCCGCGACCGGATGTACGACTTCGCGGCGCTCAACGAGGTGATCGGCACCGAGGCGATGCTGGCGGCCGGCGAGACCTATGACGGGGCGACCGATGACGATTGACCCGGTCACCCTGGCGATCCTCAAGGGCCGCTTCGAGCAGATCGCCGACGAGATGGACGCGACGCTGTTCCGCTCCGCCTTCAACCCGATCATCGCCGAAGCCCATGATGCGAGCCACGGGATCTACGACGCCGAGAGCGGGCTGACCCTGGTGCAGGGCAAGTCCGGCCTGCCGATCTTCGTGGGGGTCATGGCGTTCGCGGTGAAGGCGGTGATCGACAAGGCCGACGCCGGCGGCGGGCTGTCCGAGGGCGATGTCTGGATCTTCAACGATCCCTACGATGGCGGCACCCACCTGTCGGACTTCCGACTGGTCAGGCCGGTCTTCCGGAACGGGAGGCTCTTCTGCTTCCTCGCCTCTGTGGGGCACTGGCATGACGTGGGCGGGAACGTCCCCGGCAACTACAATCCGGCCGCGACGGAGGTGTTCCAGGAGGGGATGCTGATCCCGCCCGTCAAGCTCTACGACAAGGGCGTCTTCCGCCAGGACATCGTCGACATCCTCTCCGCAAATTCGCGGCTGCCGATGTCGCTCTATGGCGATCTGAACGGCCAGATCAACGCGCTGGAACTGGGCGAGCGGCGGATTGCGGAACTGCTCGACGAGTACGGCGAGGCGACGGCGAGCGAGGCGCTTGCGGCGCTGAAGGCGCGAGCGGCAACGATGATGCGGGGTGAGATCGCCGCGCTGCCCGACGGCTCCGTCTCGGCGGAGGACTGGCTCGACAATGACGGAATCGCCGACGAGCCGCTCAAGATCGCGCTCGACCTGACCATCGACGGCGACCGCATGGTGATGGATTTCACCCGCTCGTCGCCCGCCTGCCAGGGACCGGTGAACATCTCGCGCGCCACCACCGTGGCCGCCTGCTACGTCGCGCTCAAGCACATCTTCGGCGAGGTCCCGGCGAATGCCGGGGTGCTGGAGCCGGTCGAGTTCCGGATCGACGACGCCTCGCTCCTGTCGGTCACGGCGCCGAAGCCGGTCGGCGGATACACCGAGACGATCCTGCGACTGATCGACGTCGTCTTCCAGGCCGTGGCGCAGCTTGCGCCGGAGGCGGCGATGGCCTCGGCGTACGGCACCATCAACGCGCTCTCGCTCGCCGGGCACCGGCAGGACGGGGCGCGCTGGGTGATGTTCTCGTTCTTCGGCGGCGGCCATGGCGCCCATGGGGCGGGCGACGGCTTGAACCACGGCAACGCGCCGATCTCCACCGCGACGATTCCGCCGCTGGAGATCCTGGAGGCGGCTTATCCGGTGCGCTTCACCCAATGGGCGCTGCGTCCGGATTCAGGCGGCGCCGGTCAGTACCGCGGCGGCCTCGGCGCGGTCTACGAGATCGAGCTTCTGGAACAGGCGGCGGACGTGTTCCTGTTCGCGGAGCGCGGCAAGTTCCCGCCGCTCGGCGTGGTCGGCGGTGGACCCGGCGCGACCAATCGCTTCGTCTACGAGCAGGATGACGGGATGCATGAGCCGCCGATGGTCTCCAAGATGGTGGGCATCCGCATCACCCGCGGCCAGCGCCTGCGTCTGGAAACGCCGGGCGGCGGCGGCTACGGCGATCCGGCCAAGCGCGATCCGGAGGCGGTCGACCGCGACCGCCGCCTCGGCTACGTCACCGAGGCGGCCGCCGGGGCCCAGCCATGAGCAACCTGGAAATCGGTGTCGACGTCGGCGGGACCTTCACCGACGTCTTCGTGCTCGACGCCGAGAGCGGCCGGGTGGCCATTGCCAAGGTGCCGACCACCCGCGGCGACCAGTCACGGGGCTTCATCGAGGGGATCGGGCAGAACGTCGATGATTTCACCCGGATCCGCACCGTCGTTCACGGCACGACCGTCGGCACCAACGCACTTCTGGAACGCAAGGGCGCGCGCACCGGAATCATCACCACCCAGGGGTTTCGTGATGTGCTGGAGATGCGCCGGCGCGACCGGCCGACGACCTGGGGCCTGCGCGGCTCCTTCGAGCCGGTGGTCGAGCGGACCGAACGCCTCGAGGTCGCCGAGCGGGTCCTGGCGGACGGCACCGTCCTGATCCCCGTCGACGAGGAGGCCGTGGCGGAACGCACCCGGGCGCTCGCCGCAGCAGGTTGCGAGGCGGTCTGCGTCTTCTTCATCAACGGCTACGCCAACGACGTCAACGAGAGCCGGGCGGTCGAGGCGGTTCGCCGGGTCTGGCCCAACGCCTATGTCACCGCGGCGACCGAGATACTGCCGGAGATCCGCGAGTTCGAGCGCCTGTCCACGGCGACGCTCAATGCCTATCTGCAGCCCGTCGTCTCCTCCTATCTCGACCGGCTGGAAGCCGGGCTGGAGGCCGAGCGCTTCGACGGCAAGGTCCTGATCGTGCAGTCGAATGGCGGGGTGATGTCGGTGGAGCACGCCAAGCGCACTCCGGTCCGCACGGCGCTGTCGGGACCGGCGGCCGGAGTGATCGCGGCCAGCGCCATCGCCCGCGCGGCGGGCTTCGAGAACATCATCACCTGCGACATGGGCGGAACCTCCTTCGACGTCTCGCTGGTGGCGAATGGCGCGGCGGCGCTGGCGCCGCAGACCTCGATCGATTTCGGGATGGTGGTGCGCACGCCGATGATCGAGATCACCACGATCGGCGCCGGCGGCGGCTCGATCGCCTGGGTCGACCGCAGCGGTCTGCTGCAGGTCGGCCCGGAAAGCGCGGGCTCGGATCCCGGGCCGGTCTGCTACGGCCTGGGCAGCACGCGGCCCACCGTGACGGACGCAAACCTGGTGCTGGGGCGGATCAATCCGGACCGGCCGATCGGCGGCAAGCTCGAACGCCTCGATATCGAGGCGGCAAGCGCCTCCATCGACCGCGAGGTCGGACGGCCGCTCGGACTCGCCATCGAGGCGGCGGCGGAGGCGATCCTGAAGCTGGCCAACGCCAAGATGGCCGGCGCGATCCGCCTCGTGTCGATCGAACGGGGATACGACCCGGCGCGGTTCGTCGCCATGCCGTTCGGCGGCGGCGGCGCGCTGCACAGCGGCGCGCTCATCAAGGAGGTGGGGCTCGGCTCGGCCCTGGTGCCGCGCTTCCCCGGCGTGACGTCGGCGCTCGGCTGCGTCGTCGCCGACATGCGCCACGACCGGGTCCAGACGGTCAACCGGATGCTCGACGAGGTCGATACGGATGCGCTGGGCGCCGCGATGGCGGCCGTCGCCGAGCAGACGGAGGCGCTGGTCCGCAGTTCGGGCGTGAGCTTCGCCGCGATCGACCGGCTGTACGAGTTCGACATGCTCTATCAGGGCCAGACCCACACCCTTGCGGTCTCCGTGGAGATGCCGGACGGCAGGCTTGATCGGGACACCGTGCAGACGGCGTTCGATGGTGCCTACCGCGCCGCCTACGGGCGGCTGCTGGAGGCGATTCCGGTCCGCATGATGAACTACCGGGTCAGCGTGATCGGGCGCCGGCCCGAATTCGACATGGGGCTCTTTGCGCCGGTCGACGGCGCGCTGCCCGAGGATTGCCGGACCCATGAACGCCGCATCTATGCCGATGGACGGCACTGGACCGCACCGGTCTATGACCGACTGAGGCTCGGGGTCGGAGCCCGGGTGGAAGGGCCGGCGATCCTCGAGCAGTCCGACGCCACGGTCTTCGTCGATCCGGGGCTCGACTGCCGGGTGGACGCCTTCGGCAACCTCGTGATCGCCCCCATGGAGAGCCTTTCATGACGGGCAGCCCAGGCGATCCGGCCGCCACGGCACTGCTGATCGTCGATCTGCAGAATGACTTCCTGCATCCCGAGGGCGCCTATGCCCGCGGCGGGCAGACCAGCCCCGATATCGCGGCACTGCCCGACCGCATCCGGCCGGTTGCCGGCGCTCTGCGGGCGGCCGGCGGGTGGATCGTATCGACCCAGTTCACGCTGGTGCCCGGCAAGGATGCAGAGCCGTTCATCTCGCCGCATCTCAAGGCGTTGCGCCCGTTCCTGGGCAAGGGCGATTTCGCGCCCGGCAGCTGGGGCCACCGCCTGGTCGATGCGCTGCAGCCCGCTGACCTGGTCGTCGAGAAGGTGGCTTACTCGGCCTTCTACATGACGCGAATGGAATGGGTCCTCCGCAAGGCCGGCATCGAGCGACTCTACGTCTGCGGCATCGTCACCAATGGCGGAGTCGCATCGACCGTGCGCGACGCCCATGTCCGAGACTTCCGCACCACGGTGCTATCGGACGGCTGTGCGGCCTTCTCGCGCGATGTGCACGATCGGTCGATCGGCGATCTCTCGACGGTCTGCGGCGTCGCCACCTGCGCCGAGGCGATGGCGGAGATCGCGGGGCACTAACGCGATCACCGCTCCCCGGCGCCGCGGATTTGTCCGACAGGACGAAATTTGTAACAGAACTCCGCGTGCTTGGAGAGCCGTTCCGGGCTAGCCTGCAGTTGATCTCGCTCAAAGTCGTGCGCCGACGGGCGTGCGATGCAGAACGGACTCCGTGCCTGATCGACACAGGGGACAGCCCGCCTTGGAAAACGCCGTCGTCATACCGGTGGAGGGATTGGACGCGCTGATCGGCAATCTGCGGACCCGAGGGTACAAGGTCTGGGGGGCGCAGGAACGCGATGGCGCCCTCGGGCTTGGTCCGATCTCGGCCGCCGCCGATCTTCCCCGCGGCCGCATCGAGTCGGCGGAGGCCGGTACGGTCCGGCTCGTCGACGGGCCACGCGACGCCGTCTTCGACCACACCCTGCCCATGCAAGGCCTGAAGCGGCTTGTCTATCCGGCAGAAGAGCGGCTGTATTCGACCGGGCCGGACATGGTGGCCGAGGAACAGCCGGTCGAGGCGCCGCCGGTGGCGGTCATCGGGGTTCGGCCCTGCGACCTCGCCGCGCTCGATACGCTGACCGCGGTCTTCGAGGGCGGGCCGTATGTCGATGCGCGGTACAACCGCCGGCGCGAGGCCCTGCTGCTGGTCGCGGTGAACTGCATGCGGCCGGCCGCCACATGCTTCTGCGCCTCGATGAACACCGGACCGCGCGCGGATGGCGGCTACGATCTGGTGCTCGACGAGCTGATCGACGCCGATCGGCACGTCTTCGTGGTCGGTGCGGGCAGCGCGCGGGGCCAGGAGATTCTGAACGACCTGTCGGGAGAGCCGGCTGGCGAGCCCGAACTCGCGGCCGCGCGGGACGGCTCGCGCGCCTGCGCGGAGGCCCAGCACCGGCAGATGCCCGAGGGTGTCGAGTCGCTGCTCAAGCGCAACCTGGAGCACCCGCACTGGGAGGCGGTCGCCGAGCGCTGTCTGAGTTGCGCCAACTGCACCATGGTGTGCCCGACCTGCTTCTGCGGGACGGTGGAGGACCGCTCCTCCCTCGACGGAGCGCATGCCGAACGCTGGCGCCGCTGGGACAGTTGCTTCACGCTGGATTTCAGCTACCTACACGGTGGTGCCGTCCGCACCGAGACTGCGTCGCGCTACCGGCAGTGGATCACCCACAAGCTGGCGCATTGGCACGATCAGTTTGGCATGTCCGGATGCGTCGGATGCGGGCGCTGTATCGGATGGTGCCCGGTGGGGATCGACATCACGGCCGAGGCGGCGGCCCTGGCCGCCTCGGAACAGACCGCTGGGGACACGGGAACAACCGCTGATGGCTGAGCACAAGATCAAGTCGATACCCGAACTCCTGGCTTCGCACCCGTTGTTCGAGGGGCTCGATCCGGAGATCACCGACCTGCTGGGCGGCTGCGCGAAGAACGTGCATTTCCAGGCTGGCGACTACCTGTTCAAGGCGGACGAGCCGGCCGACACGTTCTACCTGGTGCGCTCCGGCGACGTGGCGATGGAACTGCGCATGCCCGGCCGCGGCCGGCTGACCGTGGAGACCGTCCATCCCGGCCATGTCGTCGGGGCGTCGTGGATCCTTCCACCCTATCGCTGGCGATTTGACGCACGGGCCGTCGGTACGGTGCGCACCACCAGCATCGACGCCTCCTGCCTGCGCGGAAAATGCGATGCCGATCCGGGTATGGGCTATCAGGTCATGCAGCGCTTCCTGCCGATCGTCGCCGAGCGTCTGCAGAACACCCGCCTGCGGCTGCTCGACATGTACGCGCCGCCGGCCGAGGTGGGCCGCGCCCTATGACGACGGCCGCAATCCTCGACCCCGGGGCGCCGGCCATCGCCGCCGACATGATGCCGCGCCCCTTCGAGGTCCGGGCCCGACGTCAGGAGCTCGAGGACACCGTGACGCTGGAACTGGCCGCGGTCGATGGCGCGCCGCTCCGCTTCGCGCCCGGGCAGTTCACCATGCTCTACGTTCACGGCGTGGGCGAGATCGCGATCAGCATTTCGGGAGACGCCGACGCATCCGACACGTTGATCCAGACCGTCCGCGCCGTCGGCGCCGTCTCGAAGGCCGTCTGCGGGCTTCCCCAGGGTGGACGGATCGGCGTTCGCGGGCCGCTGGGCAACGCCTGGCCGGTCGAACGGGCAATCGGCAGGCGGCTGGTGGTCGTTGCCGGCGGGCTCGGCCTGGCACCGACGCGGCCGATCATCTATTGGGCGCTGGCCAACCGTGACCGGCTGAAGAGCATCGACATCATCTATGGCACCCGGTCGCCCGACCAGATCCTCTATCCCCAGCAACTGATCGGCTGGTCGACCGCGGTCGGCATGCGGGCCGGCGTCACCGTCGACCGCGCCGGCTATGATTGGTCGGGGCGGGTCGGGCTGGTCACCGATCTGGTTCCCGAGATGCTGCGGGATCCAGAAGAGACGGTGGCGATGGTCTGCGGACCGGAGATCATGATGCGGTTCACCGCCCAGGCGCTGGCCGACGCCGGCGTGGGGGAGAACGACATCTACCTGTCCATGGAGCGCAACATGAAATGCGGTATCGGTTGGTGCGGACATTGCCAGTTGGGTCCGCATCTGATCTGCCGCGACGGGCCGGTCTTCGCGTATCCGGCGGTCCGCGATCTGATGACCGTGTGGGAGCTGTGACGATGAAGCCAAGGCTGGCCGTTTGGAAATTCTCCAGCTGCGACGGCTGCCAGCTGACGCTGCTGGATTGCGAGGACGAACTGCTCGATCTCGCCGAGGCGGTCGAGATCGCCTATTTCCTGGAGGCGACACGGACCCAGCGGGCCGGCCCCTACGACGTCTCGCTGGTCGAGGGCTCGATTTCCACCGCCCATGAAGTGGAGCGGATCCAGGAGATCCGCCGTGACAGCAAGGTACTGATCACCATCGGGGCCTGTGCCACCGCCGGCGGCATCCAGGCGCTGCGCAATTCCCGCGACCATGACAGCCTCAGGGCTTCGGTGTATCCGAGCCCGCAATACATCGATGCGCTGGACACGTCGACGCCGATCGCCGATCACGTGCAGGTCGACTATGAGCTGCGCGGCTGCCCGATCGACAAGCAACAGCTGCTCGAGGCGATCACCGCCCTGCTGAAGGGTCGCAAACCGTCTATTCCCGACTACAGCCAGTGCGTCGAATGCAAGCTGGCCGGCACCGCCTGTGTCATGGTGACCAAGGGCATTCCCTGTCTCGGTCCGGTCACCCAGGGCGGTTGCGGCAATCTCTGCCCGAGCGTCGGCCGGGGCTGCTATGGCTGCTTCGGCCCCAAGGAGGGCGCCAATACCCAGGCCTTGGCCGCCGATCTGGCCGCGCTGGGCGCCGATCGGCGCATGATCCGGGATCTGTTCGGCGGGTTCACCGCCGGCGCGCCCGCCTTTGCCGCGGAGCGACACCGCCATGAGTGAGGACAGACGCATCATCCAGGTCGACGCCCTTGCGCGTGTCGAGGGCGAGGGACGATTCAAGGTCCGGCTGGATGGCGACACGGTGGTCAGCTCGGAATTCAGCATCTTCGAGCCGCCGCGCTATTTCGAGGGGCTGCTGCGCGGGCGGTCCTTCCGCGATGCGCCGGACGTCACGTCGCGAATCTGCGGCATCTGCCCGATCGCCTATATCATGGGCGCCAGCAAGGCCATGGAGGCCGCGCTCGGTTGGGAGATCCCGCAACCGATCGCCGATCTCAGGCGGCTGATCTATTGCGGGGAGTGGATCCAGAGCCACGTTCTGCATACCCATATGCTGCACGCGCCGGACTTCGTGGGACTGCCCGACTCGATCGCGTTGGCCCAGTCGAATCGCGGTCTAGTCGAGAACGGCCTGCGCGCGAAGAAGACCGGAAACCGCCTCATGGAGGTGATCGGCGGTCGCAGCGTGCACCCGGTGAACACCCGGGTCGGCGGATTCTACCGTGCCCCGGATGCCGATCAGGTGCGGGCGCTGGCGCCGGAACTGACCCGCTGCGAGGCGCTATCCGTGTCGGCGCTTGACGCCTTCTCCGGATTCGACTTCCCCGATCTGGAGGTCGACTACCTCTTCGTCGCGCTCAGGCACGAAACCGACTACCCGATCGCCGAGGGACGGATCGTGTCCTCGGCCGGGCTCGACATCGATGTGACCGAGTTTCCGGAACATTTCGAGGAGCGGCAGGTGCCGCATTCGAACGCGCTGCAGGGCGCGACCGTGGACGGCCAGCCCTACCTTGTCGGTCCGCTCGCTCGGTTCAACCTGAACGCCGACCGCCTTCCGCCGGATATCCTCGACCACGCGAAACGGGCAGGGCTCGAGCCTGGCTGCCGCAATCCGTTCAAGAGCCTGCTGGCCCGCCAGGTCGAGACGATCTATGCCTTTCGCGAGGCCGCCCGGCTCGCCCGCGCCTATGTGCCGCCCGAGCCCAGCTTCGTCGACGATCCGTTGCGGGCCGGGATCGGTCACGGCATCACCGAGGCGCCGCGCGGCATCTGCTACCACCGTTACGAAGTGTCGGAGGACGGATCGATCGTCAGCGCGACGATCGTGCCACCGACGTCACAGAACCAGCGACAGATCGAGCTCGACCTGGTCAGCACGGTGGAGCGATACCACGACCTGGACGATGACGATCTGCAGTGGCGCTGCGAGCAGGCGATCCGCAACTACGACCCCTGCATCTCCTGCGCCACGCACTTCCTGAAGCTGGATGTCGAGCGCGTCTGACGCCGGGCTCATCATCGGCATCGGTCATGCCGACCGGCAGGACGACGGGGTCGGCCCTTATGTCGCCCGGGCGCTGGCCGGCGGGGGCCTGCCGGCAGTCGTGCACGAGGGCGACGGCACCGGCCTGTTGGACATCTGGGATCATCGGCGCGCCTGCATCGTGATCGACGCCATGGCGAGCGCCGACCCGCCTGGCACCATCCGCATCTTCACCAATGTCGATGACCCAGGGTTCGCGCGGGCGACGTTCGTGCATTCCAGCCATCGGATCGGCATGCCGGAAGCGGTGGCGCTGGGGCGGGTGCTGGACCGGATGCCGGACCGATTGATCGTGATCGGCATCTCCGGCTGCGCCTTCGGATTCGGCGACGCGCTTTCGCCGCCGGTCGCCGCCGCCGCACGGCGGTTGATCGACCATTTGACAGGCGCCGAAGATGCCTTTGCGGAAGACGCCCTTGCCGATTTCGCGCTAGCCTGAACCAGGCGCAGCGATTGATCGGGATCAGACCGCCGACCGCCGGAATGCGGCAAGGTCTGGGGAGTGCCATGCGGCGGTGCCGATCGCTCAACCGGCGGTGTAGGGTCCGCTGTGCGGCGGATACAGCTTGAGTGTCCAGGCCGGCGACGGAATCAGGATCTAGGATCTGGAGGTTCGACGATGTGCGTCACATGCGGATGCGGACAACCGGACGGGAGCGCCACGACGATCGATGGCGCTGCACTGGGCAGCCATGACCACAAGGGTCACGACGGGACCGTGCACCACCATGATCATGAGGGTCCAGGCGAGTCGCGGCGGATCCGGCTCGAGCAGGACCTGCTCGGCAAGAACAACCGCCTTGCCGAGGCCAACAGGCGGTATTTCCGGGAGCGCGGGGCCTTCGCGATCAATCTCGTCTCGGGCCCGGGTTCGGGAAAGACGACGCTGCTGGCCCGAACGGCGACCGACCTCAAATCCCGCATGCCGGTGGCGGTCATCGAAGGGGACCAGCAGACCAGCCTCGACGCACAGCGCATCCGAGAGGCCGGCGTGCCCGCGGTTCAGATCAACACCGGCAAGGTCTGTCATCTCGACGCGCACATGATCGGCCACGCCGTCGAACGGCTGGACCTCCATCGCGGCGGCGTGTTGTTCATCGAGAATGTGGGGAATCTGGTCTGCCCGGCGGAATTCGACTTGGGCGAGGACCACAAGGTGGTCGTGGCCTCGGTGACGGAGGGCGAAGACAAGCCGCTGAAATATCCGCACATGTTCGCCGCGGCCAGCCTCATGCTTCTCAACAAGATCGACCTGCTTCCCCATCTGCGCTTCGATGTCGATCGATGCGCCGAATACGCCCGTCGGGTGAATCCCGAGATCGAGATGCTGGCGATTTCGGCGACCACCGGCGAGGGCATGCAAGGCTGGTACGATTGGCTCGACCGTGGTGTCGCGGGCTTGAGGAAGGCGTCGGCCGAGGGGCAGCCGGCCGTCCATACCGGCTGACCTCGTCCCGGGACATGGGTGTCTTGCCGAACACCATCCGCGCCGCCAGTCCCGGGGTGTTCGTTCCGGCCATCCAAGTGATATCGGCGACCCCAGCACCGGCATCGGCGGTCGAACCATGATGGCCGGGCACACCAAATCCGGGCCGCGGGGTCTGGAATTCGTGGTGGAAGGCACCGTGCAGGGGGTTGGTTTCCGGCCCTTCGTTCATCGCCTGGCAACGTCAGAGCGGCTGTCGGGATGGGTGCGCAACGCGCCCGACGGCGTGCATATCGGGATCTTCGGTCCCGCTGAGAACATCGCCCGGTTCCGAGACCGGCTGGCCTCGGAAACGCCGCCGCTCGCCCGCATCGATCGCATCCGCGAGGAACCGCTGCCCGGCGAATCTCCAGAGGGCTTTCGCATCGTAGCGAGCACGCCGGGGGATGCCCGCACCGCGGTGACGGCGGATGCCGCGACCTGCGCGGAGTGTCGTCGCGAGATGGGCGATCCCGACGACCGCCGCTTCGGCTACCCGTTCCTGAATTGCACCCATTGCGGGCCGCGCTTCTCCATCGTCCGAAGGCTGCCTTACGATCGAGCCAACACGTCGATGGCGCGGTTCGCCATGTGCCCGGCCTGCCGCGCCGAATACCACGATCCGGAAGACCGGCGATTCCACGCACAGCCGACCGCGTGTCCCCGATGCGGGCCGTCCGTCTGGATCGAGGAGGCGGAGACCGGGATTCGGACGTCCACCGGCACCGGCGCGATCGGGGAGGCGCAGTCGCGGCTGCGATCCGGAGACATCGTTGCGATCAAGGGCATCGGCGGATTCCACCTCGCCTGCAGCGCGTTGAACGGGCGTGCCATCGACCGGCTCAGGGCTCGCAAGCGGCGGCCGGGCAAGCCTTTCGCGGTGATGGTCAGGGACCTCGCCGTGGCGGAGAAATTCTGCTCCCTGGGTGAGGCGGAGCGGCAACTCCTGGAGAGCTCGGCCGCCCCCATCGTGCTGGCCCAGCTGCGGCCCGAGGCAGGCCTGCCGGACGCGCTCGCACCGGGGCTCGACCGGCTGGGGATCATGCTGCCGTACTCGCCGGTCCATACGCTGCTGATGGCGCCGTTCGACTGTCCGATGGTCATGACCAGCGGCAATGCGGGCGATGATCCGCAGGTCATCGACAATGCCGAGGCCAGGCGCGCGCTGGCCTCCTTCGCCGATGCCTTCCTCTGCCACGACCGGGAGATCGTGAACCGGGTCGATGACAGCCTGGTGCAGATCGCCGGCGGCCGGACGCAGATCCTGCGCCGTGCCCGGGGCTATGCGCCGCAGCCGCTGCGACTGCCACCGGGGTTCGGCGACGGACACCCGGAGATCCTGGCGCTGGGCGGCGACATCAAGAACACCTTCGCCATCGCCAAGGCCGGCAACGTCGTCTTGTCGCAGCATATCGGTGACCTGACATCGGCGAGGACGCATGCGGATCTTCAAGCCGCGATCCGCCTCTATGGCGCGCTTTTGGATTTCGAGCCGAGCCTGTTCGCCGCCGATGCGCATCCCGACTATCGCTCGGCCCGTCTGGCAGGCGGCATGGCCGACGCCGGCGGGCGGCCGCTGTTCGAGGTCGGGCATCATCATGCCCATGCCGCGGCGTGCATGGC
>JAAUYH010024530.1_pt1 | contig 30144 bp, 32 predicted proteins | sample 7278061 | NCBI WGS metagenome assembly JAAUYH01 (sample SAMN14350203, study PRJNA611818) | marine sediment metagenome | isolation source: surface marine sediment (0.6m) | place: French Polynesia: Moorea | collected 2018-08
GCAACTAGAAACTGAAACTTTTTTGGTCCTCGTGACGAAACTGGTTAGAAAGGTTGCGGGGAAAGGACTGATATGGGCGATATAAGAGAACCACTTCGCGAATTGATCGAGTGCGGATTGCCGCAAGCTCTTGAAGTTATGGGGGAACGCTGGTCATTCATGATCCTGCGCGCGAGCTTCAACGGCCTGAAGCACTTCGAAGAATTTCTCAGTGAGCTCGGAATTGCGCGCAATATTCTTTCCAATCGGCTCGCGAAACTGGTCGAGCACGGCATCCTCAAACGCGAGCCATGCGAGGACGATCGTCGAAAGATCGAGTATCGTCTGACCGAAAAGGGCTTCGACCTGCTGCCCGCCATGATCGCGCTGCGGCAATGGGGCCAGAAGTATGGCGCCGAATTCGTGCACGAAGATCCGGTGCTGGTCGACGAAAAGGACCGCCTGCCGATCGGCCCGGTTTCGATTCTCGCGCATGATGGCCGCATCCTCAGCCACGAAGACCTGTGGATGGTGAAGCGCGCCGATCTCGGCAAGCGCACCGACGGGACAATTGCGACCCCCGGCGAGGGATTGGGGCACGGCGACGTGGTCGATCTCGCAACGGCGAAGCGCGCGGCAGGATAAGCCCACCGTTTTTCAACCGGCTCCGGCTGCACTTCCGGTTTCGATCCGTTAAGGCCGCGTCATGGACGCGGTCGCAGCCCCCGATATTCATCGCATACTTCGCAACACCTTCGGCTTTTCGGGCTTCCGCGGTCGGCAGGAAGCCGCGATCGAGCGGATCATGCAAGGGCGACACACGCTGGCCCTTATGCCGACCGGTGCGGGCAAGTCGCTGTGCTACCAGGTTCCTGCATTGGCGCTCGCCGGAACCGCTATCGTTATCTCTCCGCTCATCGCGCTGATGCACGACCAGATCCGTGCCGCTCAAGCCGTCGGTATGCGCGCGGCTTCGATGACTTCTGCCGATCAGGACAATGCCGCGACAGCGCACGCCCTGCGAACCGGCGACCTGGACCTGCTTTACGTCGCGCCCGAGCGCGCCAACACGCCGGCCTTCCAATCGCTCATCCAAACCGCCGATATTTCCCTGTTTGCGATCGACGAAGCGCATTGCGTTTCCGAGTGGGGGCACGATTTCCGTCCCGACTATCGCGGGCTCAGGCCGATGCTCGACCGGTTCGAGCACGTGCCCCGGCTCGCGCTGACGGCCACCGCCGACAAGGCCACGCGCGAAGACGTGCTCAGGCAGCTCGGAATCCCGGAAGACGGTCTGATCGTCGCCGGGTTCGACCGCCCCAATATTCGCTATTCGATCGCCCCGCGCGACAATATCGGGCGTCAGCTGAGCGACTTTGTCGACCGAACGCCGGGGGCAGGAATCGTCTATGCACAGAGCCGAAAGGCAACCGAACAGCTGGCGGAAAGGCTTGGGGCAACGGGCCGTCCGGTTGGAGCGTATCATGCCGGTCTTCCGCCTGAACGGCGCGCGCAAGTGCAGGCCGAATTCGTCCGTTCGGAAGACATGGTGATGGTCGCAACCATCGCGTTCGGCATGGGGATCGACAAACCCGACGTCCGCTTCGTCGCGCATGCCGGTCTGCCCAAGTCGATCGAGGCCTACTACCAGGAGACCGGGCGCGCGGGCCGCGACGGCGATCCTGCCGAGGCGCAATTGTTCTGGAGCGCAGGTGATTTCTCCAAGGCACGGCAGTGGTTGGGGGACGTCGATCCCGAGCGTCTCGCCAGCGAGCGCGAACGACTGAATGCGCTCGCGGGACTGGTCGAAAGCCCGAGCTGCCGCCGCGCCATCCTGCTGAGGCACTTTGGCGAGGACCCGCCGGAATCCTGCGGGAACTGCGACAATTGCCTCGAGCCGCCGCAGGTGCTGGAGGTGACGCAAATCGCCCAGAAACTCCTGAGTGCCGTTTACCGGACGGGGCAGAGTTTCGGCATCGGTCATATCGAAAAGGTATTGCTTGGACGCGACGACGAACGCGTGATCCAGCGCGGACACGATCGGCTATCGGTGTTCGGCATACTCGGCGAAGAAGAAGCGCCCTTGCTGCGCCCTGTCATGCGCGCGTTGACCGCGCACGAAATGCTGGTGAGCACCGAGCATGGGGGCCTCGCATTGGGCGAGATGGCCCGTCCGGTTCTCAAGGGCGAGAAGGGGGTCCGGATCGCGGAACCGCCCCGGAAGAAACCTCGCCGGCGCAGGGGCGCGAACGAGGCCAACCCTGTCGGCGATCCGCTGTTCGACGCGCTGCGCGCCAAGCGCGCCGAACTCGCCAAGGCCAATGGCGTCCCCGCCTATGTCATCTTCCACGACAGCGTGCTGCGCGCGATGGCGGAGATCAAGCCGATGACACTGGAGGCGATGGGCGAGTTGTCGGGAGTCGGAGCGAAAAAGCTGGAGACCTACGGCGCGGCGTTTTGCGAGGTCCTCAGCGGAAACTCTCCTGCTTAGGACCTACCGCACCCCCACGAACTGCCGATAGCTCAGCGCTTCGGCGATATGCACACGGCCCACTTGCTCCGCACCCGCTAGGTCCGCCACCGTTCGCGCCACCCTCAGCATACGGGTGTAGCCGCGCGCGGACAGGCGCAATTTCTCCGCCGCCTGCATAAGCAAGCCCTTGCCCGCTTCATCCGGGGCCGCGTAGCGCTCCAACCTTTCACCTTCGAGCTCGGCATTCGAACGCACCCCACGTGACGTTCCCACCGTGCGTGCCGCCGCCACGCGCGCGGCGACTTCTGCGCTGCCTTCTGCAGGCGGGGGAAGCGACAGGTCCATCGCCGACACGGCGCCGACTTCGACATGCAGGTCGATCCGGTCGAGCAACGGGCCGGAAAGCCGCGCCTGGTATTCGCTCGCACAGCGCGGGCCGCGCGCGCAGACATGGCCCGGTTCGCCCGCATGGCCGCAGCGGCACGGATTCATCGCGGCGATCAGCTGGACCCGCGCAGGGAATGTCACATGCGCATTGGCGCGGGCAACATCGACCCGGCCTGTCTCGAGCGGCTGGCGGAGCGAATCGAGGACCGGTCGTTGGAACTCGGGCAGTTCGTCGAGGAACAAGACACCGAGATGCGCGAGGCTGACTTCACCCGGGCGCACTTTCAGGCCGCCGCCGGTCAGCGCCGCCATGCTGGCCGAGTGGTGCGGCGCGCGGAACGGACGGGCGCGGCTGATCCGCCCAGCTTCGAGAGTACCCGCAACCGATTGCACCATCGAAACTTCCAACGCCTCGCTCGGCGTCAGCTCGGGAAGGATGCCGGGCAGGCAGCTTGCCAGCAGGCTCTTGCCCGATCCGGGCGGTCCTACCATCAGCAGGTTGTGCCCGCCCGCCGCGGCGATTTCGAGCGCACGCTTGGCTGTCTCTTGACCCTTTACCTGCTTCAGGTCGGACGCTGGTGGAAGTTCCACAACGTCGCCTCGCACGGGATCGGGAAGCACTTGTGATCCCTTGAGATGGCCCAGCAATCCGGTGAGATCGCGCGGCGCAAGCACCGGCACGCCGCTCGCCCATTTGGCTTCCGATCCCTGTTCTGCCGGGCAGATCAGTCCGAGCTCCGCCTCGCTTGCGTGCAGTGCCGCAATCAGCACGCCCGGCGATGCTACGACACGGCCATCGAGAGAGAGCTCACCAACAGCGATCCAGTCGGTCAATTGCTCGGCATCGGTCACGCCCATCGCCGCGAGCAGCGCAAGCGCGATCGGCAGATCATAGTGCGAGCCGTCTTTCGGAAGGTCGGCCGGAGACAGGTTTATCGTGATCCGCTTTGGCGGGAGCGCCAGCCCCATCGCCGCCAGCGCCGCCTGCACTCTCTCACGGCTTTCGCTCACCGCCTTGTCCGGCAGCCCTACGATCGAAAAGCGCGGGAGACCCGAGGCGACCTGGCACTGCACTTCGACGCTGCGCGCTTCGAGACCGAGATAGGCAACCGTCCTGACCAGTGCGACCATTCAATATCCCTTGGCGATCACGACCGTACGCTCAGTCGGTGCTGACGAAATGTCGGTACGCCTCGCCGTTTCCGAGCGTGGCGACACAGGTGTTGAGGCTGGAAACAGCTCCGCTCGCATCGGGAATGGCGATGCTTTCGAGGGTGCTGTCATTGCTGTCGATCAGAACCAGTGTGCGGGTGTTGGACAGGTCGCTGGTGAATCTCCGGTGCTGTTCACCAGCGGAGTTGGCCGGACCGAAAATCAGCGCCGACCGTGTCGGGTTTTCGAGCAGCTTCTCGCTCACCGCGAGATTGTGCTGCGCGATCATCGCCCCTTCACCGTCCATCAGCTTGACGCCGGACACTCGCGATGCATTGCGATAAAGCCCGTCATCCGGATAGTAGTTCTTGCGCAACTCGACGGTGCCGTCGGGCCAAAGCAGGATACCGACCTTGATGTCGTAGCCTTCGTCCTGGGCTTTCGGTGTCATATGGGCTGTCATGCAGTGGATGGTGCCTTCGCTCCCGACGACCCATCCGCCGGCGGAGACTTGCACCACGGCGGCACCTATTGCCGCCAATATTGCCGAAGTCATCTTACCCCCTCCCCCGTGTAAGCGTAAACGCTGCACGACCCACGCCATTTTGCCGGGTTAATGGTTAATTGTCGAGCCGCTAGGTTCGACACCGAAAGGGTTTCGCAAGCATAAAAATTCGCGATTCCTAAAAGCTGCAGAATGCATTCCGGTGGCGATGAAGTTCTTTGCCGCCTTGTTTGTCGCCTTCCAACTTGTGCTGTTGCCATTTTCGGCTGCTGCGCAGGTCTATGGCGGCGCCCGGACGGTTTCTACTGAAACGTGGGTTGAAGAATGGGATCCAGCTTCGCAGCGCTGGGTGCGCACCGCACAGGATCCTGCTGAACTGCGCGCTTCGGGTTCGCACAGCGTCGTGACCACGTATATCGTCAACGGGGTGGTGGTCGCGCATAATGAAGACATGGCGCGATATGCCATATCGCTCGACCGACAAGCGCAAGGTACAGCGGTCGCTGCCTATGGCCCGTTCAGGGTTCTCGACGATCGCCGAGCCGCGATCATGGGACCGACCGACCGGATGAGCCCGACCTGGTTCGATGCGATGCTGCGCGATCACCCCGGTCTCGAAGTGTTGGAAATGGTCGAAGCGCCAGGGACGAACCATGACATTGCGAACCTTGCCGTCGGTCGGCGAATCCGCGCTGCAGGCCTGCGCACCCATGTACCGCAAGGCGGATCGGTGCGTTCAGGAGCGGTGGAACTGTTCCTGGCCGGCACTCGCAAGTCGATCGACGAAGGCGCCGAATTCGCCGTCCATTCGTGGCTCGACAGCTATGGACGCGAGCCGGACGATTTTTCGCCCGATCACCAGGCCAACCGGATGTATCTGGATTACTATGTCGAAATGGGGATGAGCGAAGATCGCGCGCGGCAATTCTATGCGATGACCAATTCGGTTCCACATCAAAGCGCGCTATGGCTCGGCGCAGACGATATGCGCAAATGGGTGCGGCCCGAAGCTGGATCGATCCCCGCACGCCGTGTGCTCGATGGCATACGCGGGACGAAACCTGTCCTTGCGCGGCTCGAACAACCTATTGCGGCTCCAGTGCTGGATCTGACCACGGAATTGGCGCTGGCACACATTCCCGAACTCAAACTCGCGCCGAGCATCAATTATGCCGATATCAGCGCTACGTCTCTTGCCCGGCTGGATGTCGATCTGCTTGACTCGTGACAGGGTTTCCCATAACTGCGCGCGCCTGATCAGGGCGCTTTAGACAGCGGCCAGCAATTCATGGTCGCAGCAGCGGGGTGTCATCCAACGCACCGAAGCCGCGCCGAACCAAATACTCGAGGACGAAATGAAGCGGACTTTCCAGCCAAGCAATCTCGTGCGCAAGCGTCGCCACGGTTTCTTTGCACGCAAGGCCACCGTCGGTGGTCGCAAACTTCTGCGCGCCCGCCGGCGTCGCGGGAGAAAGAAACTCACTGCGTGAGTTTCTTCTGTTTTTGATTTCGCACCCCATCCGGGCCGCGATTTCCTCGCTGCTTGCGATCTAAGATCGCGTCACTGCGGGCGGCCGGTCGGCCTTGCGGGTTCCCAATTGGGGACCCGTTGCATTTGCAACCTGATGGCTTGGTCGCGGAGCACGGCTGCGCTGCAGTCACAAGCGCACCCGCAGGCCCGGTAGGGCCGAGGATATCGCACACCGGGAAGCAAAGCTGAACAGCCGCAGGCTGGACATCGCGTACGGAAAACAAAGACTCGGGGAGCCGCTGCAATTCCGCTAGAGAACGCGTAATGATCCAAGTTCTCACCAAACGGGCCGATTTCCTCGCTGCCAACAAGGGGCTGCGCAACGCTCGGCCCGGATTCGTGCTGCTGACCCGGCCCAATGATGGAGAGGGCATTCGCTACGGGATTACCGTTACCAAGAAGATCGGTAACGCAGTGGTCCGCAATCGCATGAAGCGCCGCTTTCGCGAATTGCTGCGCGCCGCGCTGCCGGAGCGCGGGCTTGTCAATCACGACCATGTGCTGATCGGCCGCGCGGGAGGGATCGAGCGCGATTTCCAAACGATGGCCGAAGAGCTCGGCAAAGCCTTGGCCCGTGCCGGCGAAGGGAAGGGCGATTCTTCACGCGGTCGCCGTCCGCGGCGCGGAAATCGCGACAGGCGCGGCCCGGAGTGAAGCACGTCTTCATCTTCATTGCGCGCCTTTGGCAATGGGGTCCGTCGCGGATTCTGCCGCCCACCTGCCGTTACTCGCCATCCTGTAGCGAATACGCGATCCAGGCCCTTGCAAAATATGGCGCGCTCAAGGGTGGATGGTTGGCTGCAAAGCGGCTAGGGCGCTGCCACCCGTGGGGCGGTCATGGCCATGATCCGGTGCCCTAGGGCTTTGAATGCCAACTGCCATACCTATATAACACACCTTCGGAATCGTCACGTCAGGGTTTAATCTTGGACAATCAGCGCAATCTGTTGCTCGCCGTAGCGCTTTCGGGCTTGCTCATCCTTGGATGGGATTTCGCCATGCGGATTTTCTATCCGCAGGCCTCGATTACCGCTCCCGCCGAACAAGTGGAACCGGCTCCTGGTGCCGATGCGGCCGGCACCCCGGGCACCGGCGCGAGTTCGGGAGATCTGGGCGAGGGCGTGCAGCCCGCCGGTCCTGTCGATCTTTCCGAAGCGCTGGCCGATCCCCAGCGGGTCGTGATCGACACGCCCAAGCTCGCCGGTTCGATCAACCTCGTCGGTGCACGGATCGACGATATCGTGCTCAAGGATTACCGCGAGACGGTCGACAAGGACAGCGGCCCGGTTCGCCTTTTCGCGCCCGAGCGCACGGACGAGCAGTATTTTGCCGAATTCGGGTTCATCGCGGGCGGCGAGCGCATGCCTTCGAGTGCCGTGTGGCAGGCCGATGGAGAACGCCTGGCTCCAGATTCCCCGGTGACGCTAACCCGCGAGGCGAACGGGCTCACCTACTCGATCGCCTTGTCGATCGATGCCAACTACATGATCACGGCCGAGCAGTCGGTCGCCAATACGTCCGAAGCGGCGGCGATCGTCCAGCCCTTTACCTTCATCAAACGCACCAGCGCCAATGCCTCGCCGGACGAATTCATCGTCCATGCCGGGCCGATAGGCGTGTTCGACGGCACCCTGCACGATCCCAACAGCTACGAAGAGCTGGCCGAAATCGGTCGCGATATGCCCCAGGGGGCTGCAAGCTGGCTAGGCTTTACCGACCGCTATTGGCATTCGGCGCTGGTCCCCGGCGAAGGCGAGGTGAACAGCGTCGGTTTCCGCTCGCTCGGCGAAGAATTGTTCCGTGCCGATGTGCTCTACCAGCCCGAAACCCTCGCCCCCGGCGCAAGCCTGACGCAATCGACCCGGCTGTTCGCAGGAGCGAAGGATAGCGTCATTCTCGACCGGTACGAGGACAGCGGGATCACCTACTTCGGCAAGGCGATCAGCTGGGGCTGGTTCGAATGGTTCGAAAAGCCGATGCTTCTGCTGCTACGAACCCTCAACGGATGGATCGGCAATTTCGGCCTCGCGATCATCGCGCTCACCTTCATCATTCGCGGGCTGCTGTTCCCGATCGCGCAAAAGCAATTCGCGAGCATGGCGCAGATGAAGGCCGTGCAGCCGAAGATGAAGGCGATCCAGGAACGCTACAAGGACGACAAGCAGAAGCAGCAGCAGGAAATCATGCAGCTGTACAAGGACGAGAAGGTCAATCCGCTCGCCGGCTGCCTGCCGTTGATCATCCAGATCCCGATCTTCTTCGCCCTCTACAAGGTGCTGATCCTTGCGATCGAGATGCGCCACGAGCCATTTATCCCGTTCTGGATCCGCGACCTGTCCGCACCCGATCCGTGGACGATCCTGAACCTGTTCGGCCTGCTGCCGTTCGAAGTCCCCGGTTTCCTCGGCATCGGCGTGCTCGCGGTGCTGCTCGGCATAACGATGTGGCTGACCTTCAAGCTCAATCCGAGCGCGATGGATCCGATGCAGCAGCAGATCTTCAACTTCATGCCGTGGATCCTGATGTTCGTGATGGCGCCGTTCGCGGCCGGCCTGCTGCTCTACTGGGTCACGTCGAACATCCTGACGCTGGCACAACAGAAGTATCTTTACTCCAAGCACCCGCAATTGCGCGCGGCAGCGGAGAAGGAGAAGGCCGAAATGGCGCAAAAGGCCGAACGCGAGAAGGCCGAGAAGGAAAAGGGCAAGGCGTGACCCAGCCCGATCCGTCGGAGCTGGAAGAGCGCGAACAGCAGCGTCGCGAAGACTCGGCGGCGCGGCTGTTTTCGGGCCGGGTCGAATTCCTGCTGTCCGCGCCGCAATTGAAGTTCCTGCCCGATCCGACCGTGCCCGAAATCGCCTTTTGCGGGCGGTCGAATGTCGGCAAGTCGTCGCTGCTGAATGCGCTGACCGGGCGCAAGGCGATTGCCCGCGCTTCGGTAACACCTGGCCGCACGCAGGAACTCAATTTCTTCGAAGTTGGCGATCCCACGCAGTTCCGATTGGTCGATATGCCCGGATACGGCTTTGCCAAGGCTCCGGTGAAAGTGGTCGAGCGCTGGAAGAACCTCGTGAAGAGCTATCTGCGTGGTCGGCAAGTGCTGGCGCGTACCCTTGTGCTGATCGACAGCCGCCACGGGCTGAAGGATGTCGACCGGGATATGATGAAAATGCTCGACGAAGCGGCAGTTGGATACAGGATCGTCCTGACCAAGACCGACAAGGTCAAAGCGAGCGACCTTGAGCGAGTAGCGAACAAGGTGGCAGACGAGGCGCGCAAGCACCCCGCCGCCTATCCCGAACTGCACCTTACCAGCAGCGAGAAGGGTATGGGCATTGCCGCCCTTCGCGCCGCGGTGGTGCAGGATGCGCTGGGTTAGCGCCTACCTAATGTTGCGGTGGCCACAGGCCTCCACGAAGATTCCCCAGTTCTCCGCATTGTTCTCTGCCTGACCGGCGTTGGCGGCGGCGAGCTGGGACGCTCTCTGCGTGCCGTAGGCGTCTCCTGTCGCGCCGACAACGTCGTCGGTCCCGAGCAGCAGGTGCGTCAATTCATGCACGAGCGTGTTGAACTTGCTCTGGTGCCAGCCGTTCGCTGCCACGCGTGGCGGCGGGGGCGGAGGAACCGGTGCTCCGTTTGCGGGCACCACGGGCGGCGGTGGGGGAGCCAGCGGCAGGAGATCGGGCAGTTGCATGAAATTCTCGTCGAGAAAGACGCTGCGCTGATCCTGGTTGCCACCGCCCATCGCCGCGCCAAGGGTCGCGACATTTCCGCCGATACCGACAGGTGCGTTCACTGCAAGCGACATGGCATTGGTGTTTGCGTCTCTGGCGACAGGGGAGTTCATTGCGCCCGCGCCGGCATAGTCGGCGAAACCGATCGTGATCGAATTGACGTTTATGACCGACCGCATCGTGCGCAGCTTGCGTGCCAGCCGCGTGCGATCGGCGACCGCCGCGGTCCCGAACCAGCGCAGACTGGCCATGCTGCCTGCGCCCGATGTCAGCCGCGCAGCCGCGTTTGCGAGCGCTGCCATGACCTGCGGGCTGAGCGCATCGATGGTTGGCTTCAGATACCGATCATTTGTCTTCAAACCCATAACTACCTCCTGAAAATGCAATGACATGCAAACCCGATCAGCGATCGGTCAGGAATGGTGCGGGCTTTATCCGTCTGTCCTGACCGGCTTATGCCCCTTGATCGGAGGAGGCCTAAGGAAGGTTCATTTTGCGCAGGGATTTTTGGATAGGCCATCGCGGCGCACCCGATGGCTCGGCGACCAACGCTCGTCGCGGAGGAGTTCAGCCTCCGGTTTGGAGAACGGCTGAATCGAAGATCACATATTCTTCGATGGCCATACCTTGGGCGATGCGAAAGCGGTCGACCCCGACATATTCGATTTTCTGGTTAGCGATCGTGACCGATGTCCGCCAGTGAATGTACAGGAGTTCGCCATTGCCCGCGCAATCGAGCGGTGTGACTTCAAGTCCGGGCATCGAATCCAGCAGTCCCCGCATCACGTTGACATATTCCGCGCCCGAGAAGGTCCCTTGGCCCGAAAAATGGATCGTTGCGTCCGCTGCGATGATTTCGGCAACGCGCGCGCCCGTCGGATTGGCCCAGAACGATTTGAACCGTTCGAAAAAGTCGCGATGCTCGGGGCTGAGGGGTTGCGGGGTGTGTTCGGACATGGGCTGCTCCATCGTGAATTGCCGGCACCGGAATCGCGTGCACGGCAATTATGTGCGCAGCGCACATATCGTCAAGTTGAAAAACGTGCGGAATGCACATATTGTCCGGATATGATCGATCGCACCGCCAACTTGCTGGGAGTCGTGGGACTTGCCGTCGCAGATCGCATTGAGCAGACCGCCCGCGAGATACTGAGCCATTCGGGAGAGACTCCGGCGGCGCTTGTCGTCATCGGATATGGATTTGGTCCGTCGAACGATCAGTTGCGACGCATCCTGAGGCTTTCCCATCCGGGAACAGTCCGCCTGGTCGACAGGCTGGTGGCGGACGGGTTGCTCGAACGTCAAAGGGGCAACGACAAGAGGGCCGTCGCCTTGTTCCTTACCAAAAAGGGCATGGAGACGCGGCATTCGCTGCTGAAGGGGCGCCTCGCGGCTATCAGGCCGCTGCTCGAGCCGCTTGCAGAGCATGAGCAGGACACCCTGGCCGCGCTCTTGCACAAGATGCTTTCATCGATGGGAGCCGACGATCAGCAGCGGTGCAACCTGTGCCGTCTTTGCGATGACAGCGTATGCAGCGATTGTCCCATTCCTGCGGATTTTCGGGGCCGCAAGGACACCGTGCATTCGTGATGCCACGGTTCAAGTGGCAAACAACTGCCCCCTATCCGCAAACGCCTTGAACTCAAGCGCGTTGCCCGCCGGGTCGCGCAGGAACATCGTCGCCTGCTCGCCCGCTTGACCCTTGAAGCGGATCGTCGGCTCGATCACGAATTCGGTGCCTGCCGCCTTCAGCCGCTCGGCCAGCGCTTCCCATCGCGCCATGTCGAGCACCAGTCCGAAATGCGGCACCGGCACACCGTGTCCATCGACGAGGTTGCTGGCCGTATCTCCCGCTTTGCCAGGCGCGAGGTGGGCGACGATCTGGTGACCGTGAAAATCGAAGTCGATCCATTCTTCGGACGAGCGCCCCTCCGCGCAGCCCATCACACCGCCATAGAAGGCGCGGGCTGCAGCGAGATTGTCGACCGGGAAGGCGAGGTGGAAGGGCGGCAGGCTCATGGCCGAGGTGTCTATCCGCAATCGCCCCAACGCCAAACCGATTTCCTACACGGCGCAAATCCGGCATGTAACGAGCCTGTGCCCGGCGCCGAATTCGGAGATAGAGCTGGAGATGTGTCAATTTCGATTTTCGCACTCTAGAGAATGAAAACAAACGCAAAACGCGCGAATGTCCCGGGTGGCACGGTGTCAGGTGTGTCAACTTTGCCGTTCAGCCTCGACAGCGAAAGGCTGAATATCTAGGGCATTGGCGAAACCCGTCCCGCAAGGTGGAGCTGACAGGTATGAAGCTGATTATCGGCAACAAGAACTATTCGAGCTGGTCGATGCGCGGCTGGCTGGCCGTCAAGCAATCGGGCCTGCATTTCGAGGAAATCACCGTGCCGATCCTGGGCGAACACTGGGACAGGCAGAAAGAGGAAATGGGCGACGTTCAGCCTTCGAGCGGCAAGGTCCCGATCCTGTGGGATGGCGAGATCGTGGTCTGGGACAGCCTCGCGATCCTCGAATATTGCGCCGACAAGGTAGGGCGCGACAGGTTCTGGCCGAAGGATGAATCCGCACGCGGCATGGCGCGCTCGATGGTCGCGGAAATGCATTCGTCATTTGCCGCCTTGCGAAGCGATCTGCCGATGAACGTCCGGCGCCGGGTGCAGCTTGAGAATATCTCCGATCAGGCCAAGCACGACATCGTCCGAATCCTTGGCCTTTGGGCCGAAGCGCGCGCGCGGCATGGCAAGGCGGGCCCGTTCCTGTTCGGCACTTACGGCGCGGCGGATATCTTTTTCGCGCCTGTCGTCTCGCGGTTCATGACCTACGGGATCGGGGTTCCCGGATTCGCGCAGAGCTATATGCAGGCGGTCTGGGAGCATGCCTGGACCCAGGAATGGATCGGCGCCGCGGAGGATGAGGAATGGGTGATAGAGCAATACGAGACGGTCGGCTGAGAGCCTTCGTAGCGAGCCTTTGCGCCGTTGCCTTGCTGATCCCGGTTCCCGCGCAGGCTTGGGGTTTCTACGCGCATCGCAAGACCGCTGAGATTGCGGAAGCGAATGTGTCGCCCGAAACGCGCGCAAAGATCCGCCGATTGATGCGTGCCGAAAAGATGATCGGCACGCCCGAATGCGATCTGGCAACGATCGAAGACGCAAGTGTCTGGCCCGATTGCGTGCGCCGGACGAGTTGGCGTTGGGGCTACACCGCCGCATGGCATTATCGCACCACGCCCATTTGCGAGACCTATAGCCCGAGAGCCAATTGTGCGGGCGGTAATTGCGTGACGGCGCAAATCGAGCGCAATCATCGCTTGCTCGCCGATGAGAGCCTGCCCGACCACATCCGTCTGCAAGCGCTCGCGTTCCTGGTTCACTTTGCGGGCGATATTCACATGCCGCTGCATTCCGGTGACAAGAACGACCGGGGCGGAAATGATCGCCGGACGGATTACGGGATCGTGCCCAATCTCAACCTCCATTGGATTTGGGATGGCCCACTGGCCGAGCGTGCGATCAGCAATCCGGCCGAGCCAGTTGTGCGGCGATACACGCCGGCGGAGCGAGCCGACTTCGGCGGCGGCGTCCCTGCGGATTGGGGGCGGGAGAGCTGGAAGATCAGCCGCGATTTCATTTACCCTACCGCTTTCGATACGGAGAATGTCTGCGGGCAGGAATTGCCGATGAACACAGCGCTGACGCAGGAAGATATCTTGCGCGGTGTGCCAATTGCGAAACGGCGTGTGCAACAGGCGGGCATCCGAATCGCCGAATTGCTGGAAAGCGCTTTTGCTCCGGGGCCACTCCAAGAGCCCGTGCCGCTCGATCTGAGACGACGCTAGCCTCGCCGCTTGCGATTAAGCTTCGGCCTGCTACCCCAGCATCGATGTCCGACGTTTTCGATTTCGCCAAACGCCTGATCACCGCTCCCAGCGTCACTCCTGCCACCGGTCGGGTGTTCGACGAACTGGAGTCGATGCTTTCGCCGCTGGGTTTTGCCATTCACCGCTTTCGGCGCGGCGATGGCGACGAAGGCAGCGACGAGGCTCCGGTCGAGAACCTGTTCGCGATCAGACCAGGGCCGGACGGAACGAACCACTTTGCCTTTGCCGGGCATCTCGACGTCGTCCCGCCCGGTGAGGGCTGGGCTAGCGATCCGTTCGAGCCGACGGCGCGCGGCGAACTGCTCTACGGTCGCGGCGCCGTCGACATGAAGAGCGCAATCGCGGCGATGGTCGCTGCCGTGGCCGACGTTCCGCAAGACGCGGGGACGATCAGCTTCATCATTACAGGCGACGAGGAAGGCCCGGCGCTACACGGAACGCGGGCGCTGATCGATTACATGAATGCCGAAGGCATCCAGCCGGACCTGTGCCTCGTGGGCGAACCGACCAGCGTCCACCAGCTTGGTGACATGATGAAGATCGGGCGGCGCGGCTCGGTCAATATCTGGATTACCGTCGAGGGTATGCAGGGTCACGTTGCCTATCCGCACCTTGCGGACAACCCGATCCCCAAGCTGGTCGCGATCCTTGCCGAACTCGACGCGCTGGTGCTCGACACGGGGACCGATTGGTTCCAGCCGAGCAATCTCGAAATCACCGAACTCGAAGTCGGCAACCGCGCGCACAATGTCATTCCGGCGGAGGCCAAGGCTCGGATCTCGATTCGATTCAACGATCTCCATACCGGAGCAAGCCTGTCCGAACGGGTTTGCGCCACCGCCGAGAAGCACGGCGGGCGTGCGCTGCCGATCATTTCGGGCGAACCGTTCCTGACCGAACCGGGCGAATTCTCGAACATGCTCGCCGACGCGATCGAAGCCGAGACGGGCAACAGACCGGAGCAATCGACGAGCGGAGGCACTTCCGATGCGCGCTTCCTGCGCGCCGTTTGCCCGGTGATCGAATTCGGCCTGTGCAACGCGACCATGCACAAACGCGACGAAGCGGTTGCGATAGCCGACCTCGACGTGCTCAAACGCATCTACACACGCGCGGCACTGGGCGCGTTGCAAGGAAACTGACATGAGCGACACTGCACCACCGACTTCGAGCACCGCAGAGGGCACGACGCCTCCTGTGAAGCGGGGCGTGTTCGGCAGCTGGTTTGCCATCCCACTGTGGCAGCGCGTGGTCGCAGCGCTGATCCTCGGCATCATCGTCGGCTACATCTGGGGGCCGGGCGCCGCGAGCATCAAGATCGTCGGCGACATCTTCATCGCCTTCATCAAGATGCTGGTCGTTCCCCTGATTTTCTTCAGCCTCGTTGCGGGCGTCGCCTCGATCGGAGACCTGCGCAAGCTCGGCAGCGTCGGCTGGCGCGCGCTGCTGCTGTTCGTGGTCACGGGGCAGATGGCGGTGTGGCTTGGCCTTGGCATCGGTACGATTGTCCAGCCGGGTTCGGGGCTCGACGCCTCGAACATGAACCTCGACGCCGCTGCGCTCGAACGCGCGCAAGACCGTCAGGAAGAGGCCGTCACCGTGCAGCAGATGGTGCTGGAGATGGTGCCATCCAGCCCGGTGCAGGTGATGGCTGACGTCAACGTCCTGCCGCTGATCATCTTCTCGCTCCTGATTGGGATCGGCATTCTGATGGCGAAGGAAGAGGGCGAACCCGCACTCAAGATCTTCGAAAGCGGCAGCGTCGTCATGCAGAAGGTCACGATGGTCGTGATGGAGCTGACGCCGTTCGGCGTCTTCGCGCTGATGGCATGGGTGGCGGGGACGCTCGGGGTGGAGGCGTTGCAGGCGCTCGGGATCGTCGTGATTCTCAATTATCTCGGCTGCTTCCTGATCATCGGGCTGATCTATGGCGGCATGATCAAATTCATCGCCAAGCTGCCTGTCATCGACTTCTTCCGTGGCATCATCGATGCGATCGCGGTGAGCTATTCGACCGCGAGCTCCAACGCGACGCTGCCGGTGACCTTGCGCTGCGCAAGGCGCAACCTTGGCGTGTCGAACTCGGTTGCGAGTTTCGTCATCAGCCTCGGCGCGACGATCAACATGAACGGCACCGCGATGTATCTCGGCCTGGCGACTCTGTTTGGCGCGCAGGTGTTCGGCGTGGATCTCAGCTGGGGCGACTACGTGCTGATCTCGGTCCTCGGCACGCTCGGCGCAATTGGCGCGGCGGGTATTCCGGGATCGGGCCTGATCATGATGGTGCTGGTGTTCGGTGCGGTCGGCGTACCGCTCGAAACCATCGCGCTGGTCGCAGGTATCGACCGGATCATGGACATGATGCGGACCACCACCAATGTCAGCGGCGATGCGGCGGTGGCGACGACGGTGGCGAGCCTCACGAACGAAATCGACCGCGCTGAAATGATCTCGGCTGACGATGTTTAAGGCCTTCTCAGCCGGGTTCGGTCTTTTCGCGGCCGCGTTTCTGCTGCCAGCCCACCCGGCTTCGGCTGAGGAGCCGGCGCGCAGCGAACTGCAAATCGCCGTGGCCTATGTCGAGGCCTACAACGCGCGAGACCTTCCCGCGATGCTGGAGCTCATGCACGACGACGTCGAATGGCTAAGCATCGAGGATTCCAAGGTTGTGGCATTCGCTACAGGTAAGGCGGACCTTGCGGCACAGATGGAAGCATACCTCGCCTCACCCAGCGCGACTTTAAGCACGGTCGAAGGCAGCGTCACGGACGGTCGCTTTGTGGCTGTTCGAGAGGTTGCGCATTGGACAGATGCCGAAGGCAACGCACGCTCGCAATCGGCCCTCGCTGTGTACGAGATCGAACACGGGCTCGTGCGCCGGGTGTGGTATTATCCGGCGACACGCTAGGTTCCTTCTCCGCGCGTTCCCTAAGACGTCTCAGTCGAGAATGGACCGTTCCGTGGGCGCGCGAATTCCTAGCTCTCGGCGTCTTCCTCGACGTACTCAACCGGCACAAACCGGCCCATACCGCATCCCGCGCCGCGCTGGATCTGTCCGCCGAAGTTTTCGACTACATAGATGATCTCGGTGTTGCACAATTGGTTGATCGAGGTGCTGTAGGAGAACGCCTCTTCGAAGCCGAGGCGCGGGCACTTGTTCGGCAGGACGTTGCGGTAGATCTTCCCGCCGCGCATCTCGAAATCGATCACCTGGTCGCTGCGCACCCGTGTGTTGCGGATCTGCGAGCGCATGATGCAGCTTCGCTCTTCGCCGAGCACCTTCACCGGCGGTCCTGCCAGCGCTGGGTCGGCGCGGGCTTCGGGATCGACCGGCGCGCAGGAGGAGGCAGCGAAAGCGGCGGCCATCAGAATGGGTGTTCGGATCATCGGATGTCTCCCTATGAAAGACCCCGACGAAAGACTAAACGCCTGCGGACCTGAACCTTTGCTTTAGGTCGTGTCTCGCCGCATCAAGATCTCGGTCCCGTCGATGCGGTTGCGCAGGGTCAGCTTGTCGCCTCGCACGCGGTAGTCGAACACAAGGCCGGTGTCTTCGATATGCAGCTGGTGTTCGTTGACGGCGAATTCCTGGTATACTTCCTCACCCTTTTCACGACCGCGCGTGCGTTCGGTGATGAACTCGCCGTATTCGTTGATTTCGACGAGATCGCCGCGCGAGATATCTTCGACCCCGCGATGACGGACCACTTTCCAGTTGCCGTACAGGTCGGACGGGAGCGTTCGTCCAGCAAGATGCGCAAGCTTGGTCGCTTTGGCCGCGAGGCCATCGACCAATTCAATCTCTCCGTCCAAGCCGGCGATGCCCGACGCTTCGATCCGCTCAGACAGTCCCGCGAGCAGCTTCGAAGCCCCCTTGGCGTCACCCTTTTTGTGGTAGCGGGCGAGAGCGGCGGACGTCGTGACGTACTGATCGACCAGCAATTCGGCCTTGGCTAGATTCGCTGGAACGCCTTCGGACGACACTATCACCGTGTCGGTATCGGCTTCTCGTTTCTGGCTGACAGCGTCGGTGTAGGCGACCGAGATTTCTGCCAGTGCAGCGCCGCTGCTCTCGCCTTCGAGCGTTGCGTAGATTCCGCCGCCTTTGCTGGAGAGAAACGCGCTGCCTATCGTGACGGTCACAGTGCCCGATCCGGCATCGGTGATCAGGTCGCCGGGGACGCCGTAGATTGCACCGACCTTCATTCCATCCGTCGGATCGATCGAGATGACGAGGTCCTGTGCGACTTCGCCGACCATGTTCTCGAATTCGGTCTCGAACAATTCACTGGCAGCGCCCTCACGCGGGACGAAGAAGAGGTTGCCGCCGCGCACGCTCGATACCTTGGTCGCCAGTGCGCCGTCAAAATGCGCGCCGACACCGATCGTGGTCATACCCACGCCTTTGCGTGAACTGTCTATGGCCTGGCCCATGAAGCCCTCGGCGCTGGTATCGCCGACGTTGGGGTTCTCGTCGGTGAACAGCATCAGACGCGTCTTGCCTCGACTGTTGGGCAATTCCGCGAACGCGGTTGCGAAGCCGAGCTTCATCCCCGCTTCCATATAAGTCGAACCGTTGATCCCGATTGTGTCCACGGCAGCGTGCAAAGCGGGCTTGTTGCCTGCAACATCGATCACTTCCTGATGCACGCGGGTGTCGGAACCGTAGATCACGATCCCAAGCCGATCGCCTTCGCGCATCTTGCCGACGATCGCGTGGAGCGCTTCCTTGACCCGCGCGATGGGTGCGCCGTTCATTGATCCGGAGCGATCCACCACAGCGATCAGGCTCAGCGGTTCGGCGCGATAAGCGTCTGCATCGATTCCGCTTTCGAATCCGATCCCGACAAAAGTCTCGCTTTCTGCCCGCGTGGCCGGCATGGCATGGGTTGAGACGCAGAACAGTTGCTCGCAATCGCCCTTGCTAGGCAGGATCAAATCGTGTTCGCTCAACAGTCCTTCGACCGTAAAGCTGGACGCGCGCGGAAAGCCTTCTTCGTCGAACTCGTCGAGCGCGATCGAGCGGAAGTGTTTCACATCCTGCGCGCCGCCCTGGGTAATGCGGGCACCGGTGACAATCACTGTGTTTTCGAGCGCTTCGTCGTCTTCGGGAGGGGCTTCGTCCTGCGCGAAGGTCGGTGTTGCGGCGAGCGACAGGCAGGCGCTCACCAAAAGAGCGCGGCGGGACGACTTCGAGACCTTCATGGTTCTTCTCCCCTGTAGTGTGAGTCGCAAGCCTAAGCGTTGATACGCAGATCTCCTAATAGTATGTTTTTGCAACGGAATTCCGTTGCGAAGCGGAACTTATCGTCCCTTCGGCTTCTCCAGCACTTTCTTGCGGTAGCTGCACAGGTCGACCAGTTTGCAGTTCCAGCATTCGGGCGTGCGTGCCTTGCAGACATAGCGGCCGTGCAGGATCAGCCAATGATGCGCGTGCAGACGGAAGGGCTGAGGGACGCGCTTTTCGAGCTTCTCCTCGACCTTCTCCGGCGTCTTGCCTTTGGCGAGGCCGGTGCGGTTGCCGACCCGCAGGATGTGGGTATCGACCGCGAAGGTCTCTTGACGAAACCAGCAATTGAGCACGACATTGGCCGTCTTGCGACCCACACCCGGCAATCGCACGAGGTCTTCGCGGGTATCGGGGACTTCGCCGCCATATTCGTCGATCAGCAGCTGCGAGAGCGCGATCACGTTCTTGGCCTTGGAGTTGAACAGGCCGATCGTCTTGATGTGTTCGATCAACCCCTCGAGCCCCAATTCGAGCATCTGCTGCGGGGTCTCGACCTTGGCGAACAGCGCGCGGGTTGCCTTATTCACGCCCACATCGGTCGCTTGCGCCGACAATGCGACCGCGACGACCAACTGGTATGCGTTGCCGTATTCCAGTTCGGTTTCGGGTTCGGGATTGTCTTCGGCAAGGCGGCGGAAGAACTCGAAGATCTGGTCTTTGGTCATGATGCGCAGCGATAGGCGCGCGGGCTCAACGAAGCCAGCGTATCATCGACGGGAAGGGGTGAGAATTCTCCTGGCCGTGCGGATCGGTCATGCCGAAATAGCCGAGCATGGGGGCGCCGATGTAGCTGCCGTTTGCGAAAGCTTCGCGCAGCGTTGCGCTGTCGCCCAGATATCCGCCCTCATGGAACAGATGCTTCAGGCTGACATCGCATTCCCGGGCCGCGGCGTAGGACCATGCGATCGCGGCCATCTCGTCGCCACCGTCGGCTTCGATAGGGCCCAGCGCGGCGCGCTCTTCGGGAGCGGCCACCGCAATATGGCCCGCTTCATGCAGCAGGTCACCGGGCCAGATGGGTGTGCGCGGATCGATCAGGAGCCGTCCGTTCGCTATGGCCAAGCCGTCGAGCAATTGCGGGTCACGCCCATTCAAGGGCCCGCATTCGATTCCAACGATTTCGAGGAAGTCGAGGCAACGCGCGGCCACCGCCTCTCCGCCACCTTCCCGACGCCATAGGCAGCGGGAGGGGGCGATTTGTGCCGTTTCGATGGCTCCCCGGTTCCACGACGGGCTGCCCGCCATGGCTAGTCCCCTTTGTCCTCAAGCGGGCGAAACTCCAGTTCGCCGGAGCGATACAGCGTCAGGACATGCATATATGCCAGCGTTACCGTCTTGAGCCTGCGGTTGTAGAAGCGAATGAAGCTTGCGATCGCGGCCAGCAGTGCGACCCCGCTCAATAGCCAATTGAACGCGATTGCCGATCCGATTGCGACCGCGAGGGCAAGGACGACCAGGCTGCGGAAGAATTTCTGATCGGCTTCGTGAACCTCGATGTCCTTCTGCGCGGGCGGGCAATGCTGTATCAGAAGCGCGCGGCACCACTGGAAGGAATTGGTCGCTCCGATCTCGCTCTCGGACATGACGGAATGGCGCAATTCGTCGACAACACAGAAGGAGTTGGCGAAGAGTTTTTTGCCGCCATTTTTCATCCACGGCAGGCGTCTCTTGAAAACAAAGTCGAGCAGCGGATCGAGCGTCGCGGGTTCGTCCGGTCCTTCGCCCGGAATCGGGTGTCGCCGGCGCCGGACCGCGTCGTAGAAGGGGTCGAGCCACGAACCGATAAGAAAGATGAGATGGCCTGCGAAATAGGCCGCAGCGAAAAACGCTGTCCAGGCGAAAGCATCGTGTTGCGGTAACGAATCGTACAAGGTCCTCAATCCGGGACTCGCAAAGAAAGCCAGGGTCACCGCGATCGCGCCCGGCAACAGGATCGACAGGAAGTTGATCAAGCCGATCATGAAGTCGGATGGCCTCATCCTTCCGACCCTCTACCGGCGCGCCTGCGCTTCACCCGATCACAATCCAAGCACATCGTTCATCGTGTAGCGTCCCGGTTCTCTGCCGATAAGCCAGTGGGCCGCTTTCACAGCGCCCCGCGCGAATATCATGCGGTTTTCGGCTGAATGGGAGAGCGTAATGCGCTCTTCCGCGCCGGCAAAGATCACACTGTGATCGCCGGCGACCGTGCCTCCCCGGAGTGAGGCGAACCCGATCGCTCCGTCCGCTCGGGCGCCGACCATGCCGTCGCGACCGCGTTCGCTGTTGGTATCGAGCGCGACCCCACGGCCTTCCGCCGCAGCCAATCCCATCAGGAGCGCGGTCCCGGAAGGTGCGTCGACCTTGTGGCGATGGTGCATTTCGAGGATTTCGATGTCCCAATCGTCACCCAATGTTGCCGCTGCACGGTGGATCAAGTGGCACAGCAGGTTCACTCCCAGCGAGGTGTTGCCTGTTTGCAGAACGGGAACGACCTCTCCCGCGGCGTCGATCGCTTCATGATTCTCGGTTGAGAGACCGGTCGTTCCGATCAGGATTGGAATGCCCGCCACCTTGGCTGCACCGAGCGATTCGCCGAGCGCCTCGGGCACCGAGAAATCGACCAGTACATCGCACTGCGTTGCCAGCGGCCCCGGATGACCGCCTTCATCGACTCCGACGCGTAGTTCGTGGCCTGCCTCGGCGATCGCGTCCGCCAACGCCTGTCCCATCCGGCCTTTATGGCCGATCACGCCGAACTGCGCACTAGACTGCGACATTGCTTCCCCTCCGCTATCCGTGTTTCATGCCCGTCATGGCAGAGATCGAACGCATCGTCATCCTCACAGGAGCCGGGATTTCGGCGGAGAGCGGGATCGATACCTTCCGCGACGCCGGCGGATTGTGGGAGCAGCACAAGGTGGAGGATGTGGCAACGCCCGAAGGCTTTGCGCGAGATCCCGATCTCGTGCTGGGCTTTTACGACATGCGGCGCCACGCCTTGGGCGGAGTCGAACCAAACGAGGCGCATCGCGCGCTGGCGAGGTTGGAGGAAGGGTTTTCGGGCGAGCTTCTGCTGGTCACCCAGAACGTGGACGATCTGCACGAGCGCGGGGGATCGAAACAGGTCCTGCACATGCACGGCGAGTTGAACAGCGCGCTGTGCATTGCGTGCGAAATGCGCTCGCCCTGGCATGCGACCATGTCCGACCGCCCGCCCTGCCCGGTTTGCCAGTCGCCGAGCCTGAGGCCCGATGTCGTCTGGTTCGGCGAAATGCCTTACCAGATGGACCGGATCTATGCCGCTCTCACTGCATGTGACCTGTTCGTCAGCATCGGCACGTCCGGGGCTGTGTATCCGGCAGCCGGCTTCGTACAGGAAGCGCGGATGGCCGGAGCGAGGACGCTGGAGCTCAACCTCGAACCCAGCGAAGGAAGCCATTTCTTCGTCGAATCGCGGCACGGCCCTGCGGGGCGGTTGGTGCCCGATTGGGTCGAAGAAGTGCTGGCGGGTTAGTCTCTGACCAGTTCTGCTATCATGCGGGCATCATGGCTTCGAAAATGCAGGAGCGACGCGAACGGATGGTGGATCGGCAGATCCGCGCCCGAGGCATCGACGACGCGCGGATTCTCGCCGCGTTTCGCGTCGTGCCGCGCGAGATGTTTGTCCCCAAGCGGTTTAGGGATGCGGCCTACGAGGACCGCCCGCTGCCGATCGGTTCGGGACAGACGATCTCGCAACCCTATGTGGTCGCAGCGATGATCGCTGCGGCTGAGCTGGGACCTGCCGATCGTGTCCTCGAAGTTGGTGCGGGCTCGGGCTACGCTGCAGCGGTCATCTCGCGGCTGGTAAAGGATGTTTACGCGATTGAACGCCAACAGGCGCTGGCGCGCGATGCGGCGGTGCGGATTGAGTCGCTCGGCTACGAAAACTGCACGATCGTTTCCGGCGACGGGATGAAAGGCCTTCCAGGGGAGGCACCCTTTGATGCAATCCTTGTCCCCGCAGCGAGCGAGCGGACGCCAGACGCGCTCAAGCGACAACTCGGGGAATTCGGTCGACTGGTGATCCCGCTCGGCGACGCGTCGCTTCAGGAGCTTACATGCATAACGCGGACTGGCGAAGACGCGTGGGACAGCCGCGAGATCAGCCCAGTTCGATTTGTGCCGTTATTGTCCGGCGAGGTTAGGTCTTGACCCCGGTCACCAGGACATAGCGTCCCGCTTTCCAATCTTCGAACGAAACATGATGCGCCTTGGTCTGCCACAGCCAATGACTGTATTCCCGAAACTTGCGGCTATCCTCATTGAGTTCGCGATACACGTTGGCGACGTACTCGTTCGCTTCCTTCATCGCGTTGACGCTGCTCTTCGCCCTTTCATAGTTGGGCGTCGCCGTTGAACTCGTCCTCCAGCTGCCGAAGCCGGACGACCCCGGTTGCTGCTGCGCCCTACGGTCGCTTTGGAGCTGCTCGATAATCGATTGGTATCGATCAACGGTTTCTTCGAGTCGCGCCAAATGCGCCTGCTGATCGGCAAAGCGCTGCTGCAGTGCCTGAAGTTTCAATTCGAGCATCTGGCGCTGCATTCGCTCGATATGAAAATCCTTCTCCGAAAGGTCCGCCGGTTCTTCTTCCCCGTCCGGCTGCGCCGCATCTGCGCCGAAGGTCCGGGTAAAGAAGCCACCTGCTTCTTTCATCCGGCCAAGTATCTTCTTGCGTTCTTCTTCGTCCATTGCATCACGATAGCACAGATTTGCTATTGCAGCGATGGAGCCCGGTCGCTCCCGCGTCGAGTTCAGCCTCCGCATCCTCTGCACTCGGGATCCTTGGCAATGGTGAGCGTCCGCATCCCCGGCTTCATGCCGTCGAGGATGTGCAGCCTGCCCCACATCGGATCGCCGAAGCTGCTCGCGCCAGCCAGCAGAACTCTGATCGCTTGCATTGCAGCAAAACTGCCCGTCCAGCCCGCCATGGCCCCGAGCATCCCGTCCTCGGCGCAGGTGTCGCAGTCTTCGGCGTCAAAAGCGTCGCCGACGAAACAGCGGTAGCAGGCTTGACCTGCAAGATGTCCGGCGAAGGCACCCACTTGGCCCTGGAACCGACCGACCGCGGCCGACAACAAGGGGGCACGCTCGGCGACGCAGGCATCGGAGACGGCAAGCCGGGTGGCGAAATTGTCGGTCCCGTCGAGCACCAGATCGACGCCGGAAATCAGTTCGCCGACATTCTCGCTGGCGATCCGGGCATCGCTGATCGTCACCTCGAGTGTGTCGTCGAAATTCGCTAGCCAGCGGCGCGCGCTGGTGGCTTTTCCGTGGCCGATATCACGCTCGGTGAAAATCGTCTGGCGCTGGAGATTGCTGGGGTCGACAACATCGTCATCGACTAAGCTGAAACGCCCAATTCCGGCAGCTGCGAGATATTGCAAAGCGGGCGATCCAATCCCGCCCAGGCCGATGACGGCGACATGCCTGCCGGCCAATGCGACTTGTCCGGCCCCGCCGATCTCAGGCAGCACGATGTGGCGCGCAAAGCGATCGAGGCGAGCGGGAGAGAGCGGTGCAGAACCCATGGATTGGCTGTTTACAGCCTGTGCACCCGCTGTCGACAAGCCTGTGGCGAGGCCTGTCGACAAACGGTGCAGTCGTGGTGGAGTCGTTGTGACTTCCTTGGGGGTGCGATCCCAAAGGGCTGCGAGTTATCCTCTCAGCTTTCGAGCTGTCTCAACAGGCTGCGCACATCGCCATCCATATCGGCATCGCGCTGGCGCAGGTCCTCGATCAATCGCACGGCGTGGATTACGGTCGAATGGTCGCGACCGCCGAACTTGCGGCCGATTTCCGGGTAGCTGCGCGGGGTCAGCACCTTGGAAAGGTACATCGCCACCTGCCTCGGGCGTACCACAGCGCGTGCCCGCCGCTTCGACGACATCTCGCTCCGGTCGATCCGGTAGAACTGGCACACCGTGCGCTGAATTTCGTCGATCGTGATCCGGCGGCGATTGGCCGAAAGAATATCCGTCAGCTGTTCTTCGGCCAGCTGCAACGAGACTTCCTGTCCGGTCAGCTGCGCATAGGCAATCAGCTTGTTGAGACCGCCGACCAACTCGCGAACATTGCGCGTAATGGTGCGAGCCAAGAATTCGATCACGTCTTCGGGGACGCTGAGCGGCGCGAAGCGCGACAGCTTCGATTCAAGGATCTTCTTGCGCAGTTCGATATCAGCCGACTGGATATCGGCCACGAGGCCCATCGAAAGACGGCTGAGCAGGCGCGGTTCGACTCCGTCGAGTGCCTGTGGCGCGCGGTCGGCGGCGAACACCAGCCGTTTGCCCTCGGCGAGCAGCGCGTCGATCGTGTAAAGCAGTTCTTCCTGCGCCGACGCCTTGCCAATGATGAATTGGATGTCGTCGACCAGCAGCAGGTCGAAGCTGCGCAGGCGCGCCTTGAACTCGATCATCTGATTGGCTTTGAGCGCCTGGACGAATTCGACCATGAAGCGTTCGGCAGAGCAATAGAATATGCGTGCGCGCGGATGCGCCTGCAGGAAGCCGTGACCGATCGCGTGCAGGAGGTGGGTCTTACCTTGTCCGGTTGCCGCCTTCAGATAGAGCGGCGAGAACTGCGGTTGCTCGGTGGCGGCCATGCGCTGCGCCGCGTTGCACGCGAGGACGTTGGCTTCTCCGGTAATAAAGGCGGCAAAAGTGAGCGACGGGTCGAGGCCCACCGAAGAAGTGAATCCGGCATCGCCGATCGTGCCTGCGGCGACCGCAATCGCGCTGGCGCCGTCATTGGCGGGGCGTCGTCCATCGTCGATCCGCAATTCGGGCAGTTGGCGACGTCCGGGATGGACCTGGATGTTGACTTCGCGCACTTCACTGCGTGCGATCTTCCATGCGAGCTGCAGACGATCGTGAAATCGATCTTTCACCCAGTTGGCGGAGAATTCGGTCGGAAGGAAAAGATCGAGGCGACCCGTTTCCTTGTCGATGCCCCCAACCTGGATCGGCTTGATCCATTGACTGTGCAGTTGGTGTCCCAGATCCTTACGAAGCCCCTGACTGATATCGGCCCAGTCGGCTGCGAGATTTACGGCTTCGGCATCTTCCATCAAGTCGTCGTCCGAATTGCGGCGCGTGGCCCGCGCCTTGTCCATTTTATGCACCATTCGTTCCCCAATTGTCTCTCACACCCCGGAGCCGCAATCCGAAGCGCTCAATTATTGACCTGTGACAGGCAAATCTTTCCCTGTCCCGCGAATCGCCGTTCGCGGGTGCCCCCTGTCGATCAGACTGTAAGAACCCGGGCTGTCCCGCCCCGAGTGAGATGCGAATAAACGACGCATTGGCGCTCAGCGCAAGCGATGAATTTTAAAAAAACTGAAATATTCCTGTTGACTCGCGTGCAACCCGCAGGCTTGCGTTCAAGCACCTGAATTATCGTTAAAAATTGGTTTAGGACCACGCGAATCGCGAGGAATCCTTACATTTTTGCGGCAGGCGCTCGTCACAATTGTCGCAAAAGAAAAGGGCCGCGCCTTTTCGGAACGACCCTTATCCCCAATGTGTGGTCGGCGACAGCGATTTTGCATAGCCGACTGAAGCGAATCGGCGAATCAGAGAGCAGCGACTCGCTTCGAAAGACGCGACATCTTTCGCGCCACGGTATTCTTATGCATGACACCGCGTGCGACACCGCGAGCCATTTCCGGCTGCGCGGCCTTGAGCGCTTCGGCGGCGGCTTTCTTGTCGCCGGCCTCGCAGGCGGCTTCGACCTTCTTGACGAAACCGCGGATGCGGCTGACGCGCGCCGTGTTGATTTCGGCACGGCGGTTGTTGCGGCGGATGCGCTTACGGGCTTGCGGCGTGTTGGCCATAGGTGTGTCTGTCTCGCGTTTCTGTAGGGCCGCCTTGGGCGCGCCTGAAAAGTATCTGTTGTTTCTCGAAAACGGCGGTCAGCGCGAGGCGCCGTCCGTCCGGAAAGCGCGGCACATAGGGCCCAGTCGTCGAATCGTCAAGAAATCCCTCTCATTCCTCTTGCGCGGGCCGCTCGGACTGGAGTTAGCGCTGGCACTTCGCGCAGTACCAAGTGCTTCGCCCGCCTTGGGCAATGCGGCGGATTGTTCCCCCATCGGACCGTCGGCAAGGCTCGCCCGTGCGGCCATATACATCGAACCGTGTTGCGAAATAGCCCAGCTCGCCATCGGGGGCGGCGTAGTCTCGCAAAGTCGAACCGCCGTCGCGGATCGACGTTTCGAGCACCTCTTTGATTGCCGGGACGAGCCGTTCGAGCTGGGGGCGCGTGACTTTTCCTCCAGCCTTGCGCGGGTGGATACCGGACCGCCAGAGTGCTTCGCACACATAGATATTGCCGAGCCCCGCGACGACGCGTTGGTCGAGCAGACACAATTTGATGCTTTGGGTCTTGTCGCTGAGCGCGGACTTAAGGTGCACTGCCGTGAGAGATTCGCTTAGCGGCTCCGGACCGAGTGCGGCAAATTGCGGCCATTGATCGAGCGCGTCGGTAGAGATCAGATCGACCGAGCCGAAGCGGCGCGGGTCACACAGGGCGAAACGGTGCCCGGCGGTTTCCATCACCAGGTGATCGTGCTTGTCGGGCTCATGCGGATCGATCCGCCAGCGACCGCTCATTCCAAGATGAAAGACCATGGAGGACCCACGGTCGAGATGGATCAGCCCGTATTTCGCGCGGCGCGACAGGCTGGTGACTGTCGCTCCCGTCAAGACCTGCACGAGCTCCAGAGGAAATGGGCGCCGCAGATCGGGTCGATTCAAGACCACCCGGGTGATCCGTTTGCCATCGAGGAACCGCGCAAGGCCGCGGACCGTTGTTTCGACTTCTGGGAGCTCGGGCATTTGCAACTCTCTAACACCCTTTGCGCAGCGCACAATTCCATCTAGGGCACCCGCCATGACCGAAAGCTCAGACAACACCGTCTCGTTCGGCTACGAGAATGTCAGCCCGGAAGAGAAGACTCGCCGTGTGGGCGAGGTCTTCACCAGCGTCGCGCGCAAATACGACATCATGAACGATGCAATGTCGCTCGGCATGCATCGCGGGTGGAAGGACCGCTTCGTTAGACGGGTGAAGCCGCAGCCGGGTGAGCAGATCCTCGATATGGCCGGCGGCACCGGCGACATCGCTTTCCGCATGGCCGATCGCGGCGCGGACATCACGGTTGCCGACATCAACCAGGACATGCTCGATGTCGGCGCCGAGCGCGCAATGGAACGACAGGAAAGCGAAGAGTCGGGAAGCTTGGTCTTCACGCAGCAAAACGCGGAAGAGGTCACTTTCGCCAGCAACACTTTCGACGCCTACACGATCGTGTTCGGAATCCGGAACGTTACCTTCAAGGACAAGGCGCTGGCGGAAGCGCATCGCGTCCTGCGCCCAGGCGGGCGCTTCTATTGCATGGAGTTTTCGACCACCGAATGGTCGGGTTTCAAGGAAGTGTACGACGTCTATTCAGAGCAGTTGCTTCCGCGGATGGGGCAGATGATCGCGGGCGACGCGGATTCGTATCGATATCTGGTCGAATCGATCCGCAAGTTTCCGACCATGCCCGAATTCGAGCGCATGATCGCAACGGCTGGATTCGTGAACACCAAGTTCGAATCGATCCTTGGCGGCGCGGTCGCCATCCACTCAGGCTGGAAAATCTGAGCGCATGACCGCTCCCATTGTTCACCTGACGCGGCTTGCGCGCTGGGGCGTCACGCTCGCGCGAAGGCGCGCATTGGTGGGGATCGAGAACGATCCCAATGCGCCGACGCCGGTGAAGCGGCTGGTCAAACTGGCGCGGTGGGCGACCTTTACGAGCAAGCGGGGCAAGCCGGATTATGCCGGGGCATTCCGCGCTATCGGCCCGGCGGCGATCAAGTTGGGACAGTCGCTCGCGACCCGGCCGGATCTGGTCGGCGAAGAAGCGGCGAACAACCTGCTGAGCTTGCAGGACAGCCTGCCTCCGGTCCCCTTCCGGGAGATCGAGGCATCGATGGCATCGAGCTTTGCGCAACCGCTTGACGCATTGTTCTCGGAAATCGATCCGGAGCCAGTGGGTGCTGCGTCAATCGCCCAGGTCCACAAGGCCGTCACTTCGGATGGCCGCAACGTCGCCATCAAGGTTCTGCGCCCGGGAATTCGCGAGAAATTTGCGCGCGATATCCAGACCTATGAATGGGCTGCCGCGCACGTCGAGGCTATGGGCGGCGAAGCGACCCGTCTGCGCCCGCGCGCGACCATCGCCAATTTCAAGCGCTGGACGAATTCCGAGCTCGATCTGCGGCGCGAAGCGGCTTCGGCTTCGGAACTCGCCGAAGAGATGTCGGGTGTCGGCGGCTATCGTATTCCCGCGATCGATTGGGACCGCACCAACGGCCGGGTTATGACAGTCGAATGGGTCGACGGCATCAAGATTTCCAAACGCGACGAGCTGGTGGCCAAGGGTCACGACCTCAAAGCCATCGCCGACAAGCTGGTCATATCCTTCCTTACTCAGGCGATCAGCGCCGGATTTTTCCATGCCGACATGCATCAGGGGAACCTATTCATTGAGGATGATGGCACGATCGTCGCGATCGATTTCGGGATCATGGGACGGATCGACCGGCGCGCGCGCCAATGGCTGGCGGAAATCCTCTACGGCCTGACGACCGGCAACTACCAGCGCGTGGCGGAAATTCATTTCGAAGCGCAATATGTCCCGAGCTACCATTCGGTCGGCGAATTCGCGACCGCCCTGCGCGCGGTGGGAGAACCAATGCGCGGCAAACCTGTCAGCGAACTCTCTGTGGGACAGATGCTCGACGGGCTGTTCGCCATTACCCGCGATTTTGACATGCAGACCCAGCCTCACCTGCTGTTGCTGCAAAAGACGATGGTTATGGTCGAGGGAATCGCGACCCAGCTCAATCCCGAGATCAATATGTGGGACACTGCCGCGCCCTATGTCCGCAGCTGGATCCGCGACGAGTTGGGGCCGGAAGCGGCAGTGGCGGAGCGTATCAAGGAAGATGCGGACACGCTGCTTCGCTTGCCCGGCCTGATCCGGCGGATCGAGGAGAAATTCCCCCCCAAAGGCGGCGCGCCGGAGCAGCAGCCGCTACCGGATATCCCGCTTATCACCGACCGCAAGGAGACAAGCGGCGGAGGCCTGCTCGGCTATCTGGTCGCGGGCCTGGCTGGCGCCGGGACC
>JAAUYH010228675.1_pt1 | contig 30137 bp, 28 predicted proteins | sample 7278061 | NCBI WGS metagenome assembly JAAUYH01 (sample SAMN14350203, study PRJNA611818) | marine sediment metagenome | isolation source: surface marine sediment (0.6m) | place: French Polynesia: Moorea | collected 2018-08
GTTATGAGCAATTGCGGAAATATGACAACATATCGATACGAGTCGTTGTATTTCATTATACACACGTTTCAAAAATCTTCCCCCACATACGTCGAAGAGACGCACAATAATTGGTCACAATCCAATTTCATCACCTCGGTTCATTCCGAATACTGAGACATGCAGACTTAATATGTTTCCACTGCCAATTGAATTTCGATGTGATAATCTCGCTCTTTGAGTTAAATTTTTATTTTTAAAACAAGTCAGTCAAGAAGACGGTGTGGAATGACAATGAGAGCAGAAAAAGATCCCAGTGCACTAAGACCAGAATGAGAGTTAAGTGACAAGTGTCACATGGTCTATTCTAGTAACGCGTCACTCAAACTGTTACTCGGCATTACAGGAGTACGACGACAACAACGACACCTTAATTGCACCATTTAGTATACAGTCCCAACTATACGCCTGTTGATCCGCTGCATGCGACAACACATCAGAAAAATACGAAATTTTAGGGTCAATCAATAAAGTCCGTATTCCTGTACAGTAGCATGATGGACACAGATCAGGCGTATGGATAAATGTATTCAACATTCCACTCTTTAAGTAAACAAATTTATTGCTGTTGTTGGTGTATTTCGGTACTCAAACTTATTAAAATACACTGCAACTCGCAATTAACTTGTTCATCAGTTCGTACCTTTAGTTGTTATTGTATATTTTCAAAAGTGAAAAGTAGTTTATAAGATAACTGCATATCTATGTCTCAAAAAACTTATCGGGAATAGATTTTCACTGTACCGCTATTATTTGTAGGCAATCAGCGATTTACAAAAGTCGATACTAGATTCAATGAGTTATTTATTCCTTCATTCGTAATAAATTGTAAATTCTAATCATTGATTTTTCCATATTATGATTCGATCAAATAGTTATATCCTGTTCTATTGCCTAAAGTAAAAATTTACAATTATTTTAGGATATAAAAGATTAATTATTCTGAAAAAAATCATGTGAATACCAGAAAAATGTCATATACCATTCTTCTACCACAGATGAATCTCAGCGCTATATCTATCAAGATTTATTCTTACTAAGCGTCTAGACTATGAAGAACATTGATCCTTTCGATTTAGCTCTGATATAATGTCCATCGAAGCACCATTCAGAAAAACAATAGCAGTTTCGATAGAATTGGTTAGATTAAAAAGAAAATTCGAAAAATTTTGACCTATCTGTTGCCAAGCGAGGCGCATCGAGAAGCAACAAAACTGAATATTTCTGTCACGGTTCAAGCTGCCGAAAATAAGCTCATGCCTGCTTAATCATATTAACAAAATCATATTGTGATGTGGTTGATGCTATGAAATTCTTGAAGAGTTCTGTAGAAAGATTTGCCGAAGAGATTTTTGAGAAATAGTACTTAAAAGATATATAATTTGTTGCACAAATTTGTCGCATTGTACTAATACAGGATACCATTGCTGATACATCTACGTGATGCACATAACAAACACATCAGTGGGTTAAGTGATGTGATAAGCGAGTGATAGCAGTACAATTAGAGGTGGAGAGTGTGATGATGGATGAAATAATTAATACGTTAAGTCGTGAGAAGAAATAAGGTCTACGAAAGTATAGTTGGGAAAATTTAGATAGAAGTACATGCGGAACAGTAATTAACTCAATTGTTGATCAAACTGAAGAGAAAAACGTCTACCTATCTACAAAATTAAAATCGAGAAAATACTTGCGTAGTCTCATCACTGTCATAGTTTTTAAGACCACTTCCAGCTTAAACGGGCTGTGACGGCTGTGTATTTAATCTGAAATGTCTTTAAATACAAAGTACTTGAATTGGAGTATGTATATTTTCAGTTCGATTTAGCAGCCAATCAAAGTGGTTCGCTTAAAACGGACTATCAAAATACAGGAATCGCAATGTTTTATAGAAAAACTAAGCAGAATGAATGCTTTCAACAAAAGTTTTCCATATATCTATTTGTAGAATTTACCCTAAATGGATCCAGAAATGCATTTGGTCCGAAGGACCACACTTTCATCCTTGTTTTCATCTAATATCCCTGATCGCCAGACTACGATAATTGTAGTTTCGAATCTTTTGACCGGACCTCGTCCGAAGTTTGTTAGGCATGATGCCTACAAATTAATATTGGAAAACTAGCAAATCGTTTCGTCGGCTATGTCATGAGCTTGAAAATGCACTACGATCAGCAGTGAAGCAGTCTTCCAGAGCGACTTTCTCCCAGTCCTGCACGATAATTCAGATAGCATACAGTCTGGTGCTGCGCGTGTGCCAGTGTCCAGCACTTTTATTCTATTCTTCAGTACTCAGATCGACTCTGAAAAGAGATAAATCTGCCCGGCTTGCCGAAAATTCAAGTCAATCCACGGGATGGAAGTTGGTAAAAAGCGGTTTCATGGATGATGGGGGAGGGGTATAATAGGACGTTCTTCAAAGAAATCCAAGTGGTTAAAGTCAAGTCACATTCAAGCCGGCGTATCAGGAAAGCCCGAAGACTTTACTATGCTATGAAACCAACTGCTCGGAATCTTCCACCTCACATTGCTTCCTATCCTTAATAGCATGTGGGCGAAACTAATTCATCTAACCAACTACGAAATTTTCACGCCGCGAGCCCAGTAGTAGGGCACAAACTTCTGGCCCGGCGGTGTTCCTTGCAATTGACGACGAAGAACGGCAATTGGTGGGTCAATTCTCGTGACTTGGACGCCTGCCTTTCTCATTGTATTATACAACAACTGCCGATTCCACGTCCACAAATGCTGATTAATATCATCTTCCCTGGTCCCCTCATCGAATTGTCGTCCCTCGTTCTTGATCCCAACAATCAACCGGCCACCAACACGTAACTTGCGCACCATTTCACGCAATTCAGTCAGTGGGCATTCGAAGTGCTCTATTGCACTGGTCGAGTATACCACGTCTAGTGAGTTATCGGGCACATCTTCCGGAAATTGGTATCGTTCGATGTGGGGGTACATGCTTTGCATGCTCGCACGAGCGACGGGATTTATTTCTACCGCGACTACCCTACTGGCGGTACGCAGCGTGGCGAGGATGTGGCCGCCACCCGCGCCGAGATCAGCCACCGCATCGCCCGGATCGAGTTCTAGGAGAGCGGTCCAGTTGCTTTCGGCCGCCTTCACTAGCCCTTGACTAGTTTGCCATTTGAAGTACCTGTTGTCGTAGTGCTTTTCCGATACCGGCTGGCGTGTGCGACACCCGGGCCCGCAGCAACGCGCTGGTAAACGCGTCTCGCTCTCACACGATGGACAATGGTGTGCTGCACATGGAGCGCATCGCAGAGTCGTGAGTGCATGCGGAGCTATCCATGCTCGACTTATGAGGTATACCGCGGTTAATGTCCCTACCACACATAACCACAAGAACAGTCGATTCAGCTGCATCTCTCGGACCAGAGGTAAGGAACAATGAAGCAGATTCGAATCATTTATGGACGAATTTCGTATTCATTTGGAGATGTGCATAGGAGAGAATTGACGTTTTTGGTCGGCCCACTGCAAAAAATTACTGTCAAGGACTGATGATGAATCTTCCAAGGTTATTTTTTACTGCTTACTACCTCAGTCCCGAAACGATTGACACATTTCTTTTCCAAGAATGTCCCATAAAGATTGACACACAAATTTGGGGTGTCCAAAAAAGCCGCCGTTTTTTGAACGGGCCATGTCGTGTACATTGCGGTCGGCTTAAGATTAAATATTTTTGTTACAATAGTACAAGAAACCATGGCATGTAATGGCCCAGTATTATTTATTATTGAAGGTAGTTGTCGGAGATTAGGACATTTCTTCTCAAATTTTAGTTTTTTAAAGAATTTGACATATGATTTGGCGTGACAAATTTCGACATGATATTAAATCCAGGCACGAATATCTACGGAATTCTTGCATACATGTAATATCCCACTCACTGCTTGATTATCCTAGCCATTGAACGTTACCTGTTTTTGTTAAGTTTGTTCAGTACGATGAAATGAGTAGAAAATGCAAGAAAGTGGATGTACTGATGCTAACAGGGCACAGTTTGTCATGTGGAGAAATACAGGGACAACGTACAACCCACTTGCAGAGTTTTTTTCAACAAAAGTATCATTGAATTCCTCCCACTCGTTGTACAATACGACAATGGTATGAATACTATAAGTCTAGAAAGCACATTTTCATGTAGAAGGTAACGATCGCCCAGGAATCCCTGTAGCGATGCAAAATCAAATACTAGAGCTGCTTGATGAAAATCGGAGTTTCTCTATTCGAGATGCGGTCGCACAAACAGGGGTCTCCTGTATGACCGTCTGGAACTAATTTCGCAAAGAATTCAATCTTTATCCATAAAAATTACCAAAGAGTTCAGCTCTATCAGATGAGGACAAATTGGGAGACTTAAATTCGCAAAAAATTGCCAAAAAGAACTGAGAGAAGATACTAGATACCTCAAACGTATTATTTTCTCCAAGAGATGCTTTTTTCCCGTTTCTAGAAGAGTAAACGTGCAAAATTGCCGGGTATGTGGTGCAGTATGTCCGACAAAAGTACATAGAGTCAGGCTGCACTCCTCAATGGTAATGTTATAGCACCGTATTCGAGCATAAAACAATTAGACTGTATTTTTTCGGAAACGAAACTGTAACAGGAAGTTCTTACAAAAAATGCTATGGTATTATCTAATGCCACGGCTCAGTGGTTATTCGGGCTACATGATAGTCCGGCAAGATAGTGCTTTAGCACATTACTCTACAGCTGTACAAAAATTACTTGGACTATAAACTACCCGGAAGGTGAATAAGGAGGAGTAGCTCAATTGCATGGCCGGCATATTCTCCATACTTGACCTTTTGTGACTATTTCTTATGGATCTACATCAAAAATGGAGTGTATCTTGATCCACCACGCGACTTAAAAGACCTTAAAACAAGATTTGACAAGAAATTCGGAATATTGATAGACAAATCTTGCGGGTATTTAATAGAAACATGAAAAATCGTTCAAATTTCGTAATGTGCGAATATGGGAGACGTTTCGAGCATCTTATGAATTAATTATGAACTGTTTTGAGTCTGCTACATATCCCTATGCTACACGTCAACCATCCCTTGCTATAACAGTTTACAATACCGGATTAAAAAACGACGGTTTTTCTTTGGACACCCTGTATATACTGTATATACTAAATTTCAATAGAATTTAAGCCTACCCTTTTCCGAGAATGTCGACTTTGCTTCGTCTACTTCTTTTCGACAACAAACAATTTTCGTACTGTTCGCACCAGCGCACTGCACATTCTTACTTGAATACTTTCGACTAGGCCGGCCTAGAATCCAAAATTCCGTCTGTGCATGTGAAATAGTTAACCTACCAAGATCAACATTTGATCAATATTTCTGAAGAAGTACGACCGAAGCATGTCTGTCGTCATTGCGCATGTCTTAGCGAGAATTTTATGGGAGTCTTATCAACAGAGTCTAGAATGTGGCGAAATCCGAAAATCCGAGTGCCCGTAAAAAATTTTAATTGACGACAATAAATACCCGAACGTATCATGAGATTTAACGCCTAGATATTGCACGTCAGGAGACATAAGTGGTTAAGATAGCTTTTTCTCAAGCTATCGAGCCCACTTTCACCGGGTGAAATGTAGAGCCACTGTTGTGAAATCGATTTCAATGAAATGTGTCAATCTTTATGGGACGGAGGTAGTATTTTGCTTCGGAACTACTCCACAAAGGTTGTTGCTGTGTAGAACTGATGGTCAGCAACAATTCACCAAAACGTTAACCGTTTCGAGCTTTTGTTTGCGGAAAACTTCTCCAAAAGCCCGTTACTCTGCTCACCTCTACAAGCGTATGTTAATACGTGCGGTTTGCTTCCGTAACCGAATTTCGTGAAGGTCTGTTTTCTAAAACTGGACTAGTTTTGAATATGAAATAACGAAAATCGTGATTGTACTCTGTTTTCTAGATTATTTCAAACTCTGCTGTATTTCGGTTATTTGGCATACATCAAGAATTTGATTTATTCCGAAAAACTAAATTCCAGTTATTAATATACCTACATCTGTATTACCTCACATTGTTTCATTATTTTTAAAATATTCCAATGCCATGTTGAATTCGTTGAATGTGGAATCGAGTAGAACTAATGCTGGCCAAGGCAAGTCTCTTGTTTCTTTAGTAGCAGAACTATTGGTACACAATTCAGAACAGTAGATCAAAATAGAAATCGATTAGAAGTATATTTTACAAAAGCACTCAATGAAAACGGTAACCATCGAATCATTCGCTTGGCGCACTTGCGCACGTATCTTGAAAACAGAATGAGCTCATATAGAAGTATCTAACCCTGCACGGTCATCTTACGGGATGCGGTCGCACAACCATTCGAAACCCTGGGAATAGCCCATACGCCGCGCGACGGAAGCCATGAAGAGTTCGATAGGGCGGCGACTGTCTTCATCTAGACGAGTCTCCTTGCCCGTAGTTTGATGAAACAGCCCCAACTGTATAAGCAGTTCGTCCTCGGACGCGGCGGTGGGCACGTCGATTTTGTTGCCGAGAACAAGGATGGGCACGTCCGCGAGTTGCTCATCAGCCATGACGCTATCGATTTCCTCCTTCACTTCCGGGAAGCGCGAGCGATCCACGGCGTCGACGAGAAACACCACGCCGCTTACGTTGGCGTAGTAGTTGCGCCATATCCTGCGCGCCGCCCTATGGCCGCCGAGGTCGAACGCGCGGATTCGAGTGTTGCCCACCACCACCTCCTCGCTGGTGGTGATTTGTGTCGGCGTGTGCACCGCGAGTCGATTGTCCCGCAGCATGTGCATGAGTGTGGTCTTGCCGGCATTGTCGAGGCCGAGGAACAGAATCTTCGCATTTTTCTGCCACAGCCCTGGGTGACCAAGTCAGCGACGTTGTTTCGTGACGCACGGCCGTGGTGGCGGCGACTTACCGAGATAGGCGAGTATGTCGAAGAACCAAGTGAACATGGGACTTTTCGATGATATTTCAAACATGTCGGAAAGTGGATTGGGCGACAATAGAATGACAACTGACGTTGGTTAGGGAGGTGACAGAGAGCAGAGGTTTTGAGCGAAAACGGTGGGTAAACGACAGCTCACGTATCATGCTGTCCCAAGTACCGGCCAGTGCCACCACTCTAGAGCCATGGTGGTTTGTGGTGCTGGCATTGGCTACAGCTGCATCGCGAATGGAGAATGTGCTAACGTGGGGCTTTTCGTGATTAACCGAACACCCAATGAAACACGGTGGATTTACTTTTTTCTCGAAAGCGTAACAACTGGAACGAACAAGCCAATCAGCGTGTGGCGAAACCCTCCATGGGGTATTAAACTCATTATGTCATTGGGTTCCAATTGAGAAGGAAATGACATCATCTCACTCGGTCTATGCCACTTCTAGGTAAATGGATTGTAACCTGAATTGATGTGGAAGGTAAAGCGTACCAGTACAAGACTTAGATCGAATGAGGTGCAAAGAAATTCGAACAATCGGATCCTATGCCCACCGTCATACAGTATCTGTCCTCAATGTCGCCAATGGATACTTTCTTATTGAATTTGCAAACCTCTTTTGTCTACAATGCACCGGAACCGTACGCGTAAGCACGTTTGCATTTCAATTCGTCCAGAATACTGTAGCACGCTGTAACACACCCTCTACCAAATTCAAAATCGAGCGCGCCGCTCTGCTCACACGCTACACTTCCATCGCCGAAGTCCGGGACGGACAACAAAGAGTTACATCGGACACGGCCTAGCGAAGGACGTCATAGTCCATTGCAACTGATACGGAGCACCAAATTCGAGTACGGAATGCACAAATTGATTTAACAGAGCAGACAGATTAGCGACAACAATACCTAACCAACTACAACATCTTCACGCCACGAGCCCAATAGTATGGTATGAACTTCTGGCCGGGCGGTGTTTTTTGCAGCTGCCGATGCAGAACGGCAGTCGGTGGGTCGATTCGAGTGACATGGACGCCCGCCTTCCTCAGTGTATTGTACAACAGCTGGCGATTCCAAGTCCACAAATGCTGATGGATGTCACTTTCCCTGGCCGCGCCAGCGTATTGCCGCCCCTCGTTCTTGATGCCAACAATCAGCCGTCCGCCAACACGCAGCTTGCGCACCATTTCACGCAGTTCAGTGAGCGGGCATTCGAAGTGCTCTATCGCACTGGTCGAGTACACCACGTCGAGCGAGTTGTCAGGTACATCCTCGGGAAACTCGTAGCGCTCGATGTGGGGGTACATGCGGCGCATGCTGGCGCGGGCGGAAGGGTTGATCTCCACTGCCACGACCTTGGCGGCGGTGCCGAGCGTGGCGAGGATGTGGCCGCCGCCGGCGCCGAGGTCTGCCACGGCGGCGCCGGGCGCGAGCTCGAGGTGCGTGGTCCAGTTGAGCCCGGTGGCCTTCCGCAGGCCCTGCGAGGTCTGCCACTGGAAGTAGCGCTCGTCGTAGTGGCCCTCCGACACGGGCTGGCGCGTGCGGCACCCCGGCCCGCAGCAGCGCGCCGGTAAGCGCGCCTCGGCCTCGCACGACGGGCACTGCGCCGCGGCACACGGAGTGCACCGCAGTGTCTTGGACGCCTGCGGCGCCACCAGCGCACGATTCACCAGGTACCCCACGTTCAGCGTCAACACCACGCACAGCCACAACAACAGCCGGTGCTGCTTCATCCCTCCAATCGCCCCGCGTGTCTGTCCCAACACGCGATCCGTTATGAGGATGCAAAGGTGCGCTTCTTTATGCATCCGCACCGCGACTTACAGTCGTTCTGCCCACTGTGCATCGTCCTCCTACCGTTCGCACGCACATACAGGCAATGCGAGCAGATCTCGCTCGGCAATGGACATGCATTTCGCACTACTGTGCCACAACTAGGCCGAATGTGAGTGGCCGAAGGTTGAATGAGTTGGACAAAGAGCCTGACCAGCCTTAATGCGGATCCCCGACTCGGGCCGATCAGCGTTGTGCACCGGCAAAGGAATGGCGATGAATCGGAGCTTAGGGTTCAGAGCCATTGCAATCCGTACTGGAACAAAGTCCGATGCTCGCTTCAACGAATGATGCGGCTAATTGGGACGCAGGCAATCCGTCCAAATCTTGCCATAAGGAATTTGATTGTACTTCGATATTCAAATTCATCAATGAAATCGTCCAATTTTTTCAATCTCGCTTTGCTTTCCGCTTCGTATCTCATTTCATCGGTGCCACAGACGGGACAGTACGGTACTGTCGTACATGAGAAATACGCCTACTAAAACGACATCTGCAACTACGAAAGTTTAAGATCAACGACGATTTCGTTTCTAAAAAACGGGGTTCAAAATTATTTGCTCGCGCTGCCAACGAGTGGCAATACAATGTGATTCAAAACGCTACAGTAGACGCCAGCGGCGAACGAGGGAGGTGGGCGTGACGGTGGTGGTGACCTCGGCGAGCAGGCCGACGTCGTTGAGTAGGGTGTGGCCGGCGAAGACGTCGTAGTCGGTGCAGATGCCACGGCGGCGCTTGAGGGCGGTGACGCCCCAGAGGGTGGCGGGTGCGACGAGCTCGAAGGTGCATGCGCGTGCGTCGTCGTCGAGGGACTTGATGGCGCTGATGCAGTAGCCCTCGCGCTCGAAGCGGAGGTAGACGGCGCCGAGGACGTAGTGGAAGGGGGTGTCGGGGCGGGCGGCGAGCTGGAGGGCGTCGACGATGCGGCGGCCGGTCTCGCGGCGGAACGCGCGTAGGACGTCGGGCGGGGTGGGCAGGCGCGCCACGTCGCGTCGCACGACGCGCTCGCGGAAGCGCCCGTCGGCGTCGGCGTACGCCTCGGTGAACAGCGCGGCGGGCGCGGCCACGAAGCGCCGCGTCGTGCACATCTGCGCGTACGAGATGAAGTCGAAGTAGCGCGCGTCCGCCAGCCGCCCCTGCACCACCGCCGCATTCTCCCGCTTGTACCGCTCCCACGCCCGCGAACGCACGTCGAAGAACTGCCGCTGGTACTCGTCCATCCCCACGATGTCCAACGCGTCCACCGCGTTGTAACCCGCACGCATCAGCGCCACCGCGAACGTCTGATCCAGCGCCTTCCGCCGCAGCGTCACCGGCTTCGGCAGCGTGTACGACGTGAGCAGCATGTCCAGACGCGCGCTATAGCTCCCTGCTGGCGGCGGGGGCCGTAGGTCCACATCGCACATGTGCCATCGACATAGCCGCCGTGGCGTAATAGTTCGCAGGTGCAGACTGGTGGTGAAGCCGAGTGACGCTCGGTACGACCCGTCTAATTTCCGCATCGGGTTTTATCCTCAGATGATGACCTCCGCACACCTGCGAATAATACCCATATTACATGCATCCTACGCCGCACACTGCCCCTTATTTTGAAGTGCATCAGGAATAATGCTTTTTGTTTCATGTGTTCGCCGTGTCGTTTTCGTCTCTGCTATGTCCACTTTCGTGGATAACGAAAGCAACATGAACGTGGCACACCAACAACATACAACGGATCCTCGACACCTCGCTACACGGTAAGCACCGCATAAAACCGTGATGGCGGGCTACAGCCTCGGTTCGAGTCGGATACTCCCGGCGCAACCGGGGCATGAAATCCACGACAGAGGAGGGCTGGACCGGCTCGATCTTCCCACCACCGCCGTTTGACGAAGCAGTGAAGCGCGCCTTTCCAGGCCGCCGGCAACGGTCGGAATGCGGCGATAAGGCGGCGCCCAGCGACGGGTACGACAACGTGATTCGATTAGTTCTCGTTTCCCTGGAGATTGTCACGCTCAACGTCTTCCTCCTCTACTTCGACTCGCCGTCATTCCTCGCGTTCGTGCTTCTCAACCTGCTGATAGCGCACGCACTGAACCTGGCGTACCACAACTACACCATCCGCATTGCATTGCTCATGCTGCTGAGCGTGCTCGGCTCGCTGTTCCCCCTGGTGTTCATGCACCACAAGCTGGTGCAGCTCGGGTCGCACTGGGTCTACGGCTTCATGGTGCTGGTGTGCGTGGGGCCCACGGTGCTCTCGCTGCCCGACTGGGTCGTGTACATGAACTACCGCCCGGCCGTGAACGTGATCCCGAAACCGGTGGCGGCGTCGGAGCAGGTGGCGGTGGACGTGCTGCTGACCACGTACCGCGAGGACATCGACGAGATCCTGGGCACGCTGGCGGCGATCCAGAACCTGGAGTGGGAGGGCGCGGTGAACGTGTACGTGCTGGACGACGGGAACCGCGAGGACGTGCGGGTGCAGTGCGCGTCGCTGACGCGGACGCGGCACCCGGTGACGCGGGTCACGCGCGCGGGGAACGCGGGGGGGAAGGCGGGCAACCTGAACCACTTCCTGCGGCGGCACCCGCGCACGGCGGACTTCTTCGTGACGCTGGACTGCGACATGCGCCCGTTCCCCAGCATGCTGCAGCTGCTGTTCGCGGCGTACCACGCGGTGCGCGTGGAGGAGCGCCGGCGCATCGGCTTCATCACCACGCCGCAGTTCTTCCGCAACTACGACGCACGCGACGACGTGTTCGACACCGTCTCCACGATGTTCGCCAACACCACCATGCACGCCATGCACGCCGCGCGCACCGTGCTCTACATAGGCACCAACGCGCTCGTGCGCCGCGACGCCGTCGAGCGCGCCGGCCTGTTCTACACCGACTTCGCCACGGAGGACTGCAGCACCGGCTGCAAGGTGCACGCCACGCGCAACGAGTTCGGCGAGCCCTACACCTCCGTGTACCTGCCCGTGCCCGTCGCCGCGGGGCTGTCCCCGCGCACGCTCGCCCAGCTGCTGTCGCAGCGCTTCCGCTGGCACAACGGCATGAGCGCCACCAGCATGCACTATCGCTACTGGGTCGTGCCCGATGGCACGCTGACTCCCATGCAGCGCTTCATCTACTTCACCGTCATTGGCGCCGGCATCCGCAACATCTTCACCTTCCTGCTGTGCTGGTTCGGCACCGTGTTCGTGAACCTCATCTGCACGCTCCACTTCGAGCTGTGGGTAAGCAAAGTGTCGCCCTCTCCCTCGCATGTGACCCTGTTTTACTTGCTCTGCATCGCGCTGGTGCTCGTGCCCTGGCTGCTGGTGCCCGGCTCGTCGATTATGGCCACGCTGAGGGCCTTGCGCATGCAGAACGTTTACGTCAGCACGGAGTTCCCGTGCTTACTCCTACTGCTGGGCGTCCGGGTGAGGTATAGATGGTCGTCGCAGTGCGAGTCCGCGCGCTGGTCGCCGCACTTCTACTTGCCGGCCACCGCGTACTGCACCATCGTGCTGTCGGCGGTGGCTCTGTTCCTGAGATGCGTCGCGACGGGCACCAGCAATTGTATTCCCGTGATACAGGCGGTGTTCTCCGTGCTGTTGTGGACGTACAAGTTTTATCCGATACTGTTGGCGCTGTTTGGCCACCAGAACGACGAACACCCCAAGTGGCTGGCGCTGGAGGAGGGTAGGCAGGATTTGTTCAAAACGCCGGTGTGGTCCGAAGCAGATGGCGTCATGATAGAGCAGCTCAAGATTCTCGTGTGCCACCTGTACCGTCGTCTGGAAAAGAAGGAACGTATCGTCGAACCTGGCGTTTGAGTGCCCCTATCACTTACCGTGTGGTTTTATTATTAAAGCGGGAGTGGATATTTATGTGCACTATGAGTGCCAGTCTTGTTGCAAGAAACAGTATGGACGCTTTGTTGATACTGTATCGAAGGTTTGCACAGCAGATAAGAATAACAAACCCTCGTTTGTTGATGACTCCCTCTGTCCGCAAATTCTCGTCCACTGTTCTGTTCGTAAGATTCCAAGTCTGAAATGGGTGCAGTTGTGTTAGATTATCTACCGCACTTCCTTCCACTGTGCAACAACGCGAGATTCTTTCTCCAGATTTCGCGGTGAGTAATAAGGCTACTCCGAGTATCCGAGCAATCGAGCATCGTCAGAGAGCTTCTCATGCTTCGTCGACGGATTTATACAGAGTACTTTAAATTCAACGTGCTGTTGATGGGACTCGCCAGCAGAGCAGAGAAACTGCGGCTGGCTGCTATAGACTTTTCTCACTGACTCACAGGATTCTACGAAACGCAAGAGCAACAAACATAATTGATACGGCAGCAATTGAAAAAGTGGTCTTGTATTTCCGGTGAGGAGCTGCACCACTGTACAATAAGCCAGTTGCGTCATTCAAGGGTATCTCATAATCCGCAACGATGCAAAGGGGAAGGTGAGAATTGTGGTCAAATCCATAAGCGGGGTGGTTGACGTTAAGCACGTCAGATAAGCTTTAGCAAACGATGGCATTGCTCACAGTAATTGTTGGAATCTTGAGCACCAATCAATTGCATGTCAACAACAACATTGTGACAACACCGAATTAATTGCTGCGCTCCATCAGAATTATCGACTCTGATTGAGTGGAAAGGACTTAGCAATGGTGGCTGTGTTCCATGTGAGCGCTTCTTACTGGGCGACGATGGCTTAGCGTAAGAAGTGCATTGCACTATAGTTTCCCACGTGTGAGGATCCGCACGGTGGAACGACGTAGATACGTACTGATACAGTACGGTGTTGCCATTCGATGCGAGCTAAGTGGCTTGATATACGGAATTCCTGCTTTCGACCAAGTTTTTGTCATTGAAGAGAAACAACAATGCTGTCTCGTAGCAGCGCGCAATATAACGCGCCGCCGAGGACCGCTGGCTGGAATCAATAGCTTGACGAGCTGCAAACAGCATGAACTTCGTGCTCGGTTTGGGCCTATTGCTGTGCGCATGTCTAACCCGCGCCGACCTAACCGCAGAGTATGACCGCAATACAAGCCTAACGAACGAGGCGACGCTGTCGTGGAGTTTCGACAATGAGACGAAGATGTTCTCGTTCGGCCTCGAGATCAACACCACCAACGTGTCCACGACCGACGCCGTGTGGGTGGGCATCGGCATTGGCGAGCAATCGAGTGGGTCCATGCTAGGCGCCGACATCTTTACCGCGGAGTTCGACAAGGATGTGCTGAACAATTGCACGACCACCAATCGGCACGTACCGTTCACCGCGTATCCTATCGGTTCTGGCAACACCACCGTGTTCCCGAACCCCGACCGCTGCCAGAGCGATAGGTCGTGGAAGTTGATCTCCTGCAAGCGCGACACCGCGGCGAAGACCCTCGTGTTGGAGGTGCGCCGCCCCGTGGAGGCGGTGACCGACCAGGACCGCGCGATAGGTGCGGGGTCACAGCCAATCATGTACGCGTACGGCGTGGCGGACACGGTGGCGTACCATCACACGAACCGCGCGACGACGCGCGTGATGCTGGTGAACAGGGACGGGTCGTACCCCGAGACGGCCGAGTTCGTGTTGCCCGACGACGTCGTGCAGACATTTACGATGCAGGCCGGCAACTTCCTGCTGCCGAACGAGCGCACCACGTACGCGTGCGTGTCGAAGAAGCTGAACCTGAGCGGGGAGAAGATGTACATGGTGGCGGCGGAGAACATCATCGAGGAGCACGCGCATCACTTCCTGGTGTACGGCTGCGCGGACAACGAGTACACCCGGAGCTTCTCCGAGACGAAGGACTGCTCCGCTGACGGCAGCGGGGGCGTAAATGACCCCCGTGCGAATTGCACCACGCTGCTGCACGGCTGGGCGGCGGGCGCGAGGCCCAACCTGCTGCCGGACGGCGTCGGGTACGCCATCGACGCGTCGACGTCGATGATCATGCTGGAGATCCACTACGACAACCCCAAACTGTCGGCCACGGCGCGCGATGACTCGGGCGTGAAGCTGCACTTGTCGAAGAACCGCTCCATGGAGGCGGGCACCATATGGCTGAACGACCCGGCGGTGTCGCGCGGCGGGCAGATCGTGAAGAACGACTTCAATTACACCGCGACCTGCCCGAGTTCGTGCACGAGCATGTGGCAGGACGAGAAGATCAACGTGTTCGCGGGCCTCTCCCACATGCACACCACCGGCAAGTACATGTGGACGAATCGCTACAACTCGGACGGCGTGTTCCAGAATGCGGTGACGTCGGTCGCGTTCTGGAGCAATGACCACCAGGCGGGCACGTTCTACTCGCCGCCCTTGGAAATCAGAAGGGGCGACATCCTCTCCACCACGTGCAACTTTGACACTAGCAAGCTGCCCAACACGAAGTTTGGACCCGAAACGCAGGACGAAATGTGCATCGACTTCCTCTCCTACTACCCCGTGCAGAGACGAAACCCCACCGATGGCGCCAGCTTCATGTGCGGCATGATCGATGGCACCCGGTTCCCGCGGCTGCCGAACACCACCGGCACCGTGTGTGGCAATGTATTCGATCCACAGAACCATGACTACAATGCAACCAACCCGTCCTTCGATGACACCGTGGGATTCAGGGACTCGTTCGGCAATGAGCCGGCGACATGTTCCGTGGCTCTCGCAGGTAACGCGCCGCAGAGCAACAATGGAAGTATGTGCTTCCCCGCGGGGGCGAGGGTCAGCACGAAGCAGCGTGGCGTGGTGACGATGGCGGAGTTGCGCATCGGTGACCAGGTTGAGGTTGGTGCGGGGGAATACTCTGCCGTCTACATGTTCACGCATCGCGAGGAAAGTAAGATGCACGAATTCGTGGAGTTGGAGACCGAACGGGGTGCGCGGTTGCGGTTGACGGCCGGTCACTTCGTGTACGCGGATGGGGCGCTGAAGCGCGCGGACGAGGTGAGAGTTGGTGAACATGTGGCGGACCGTAACAGTAACCCGTCGCGTGTCGTGAGTATTGGAATGGTTGTGGATAAGGGATTGTACAACCCGCAAACATTGCATGGTGATATCGTTGTGGAGGGTGTGGTGGCGTCGACGTACACGCGCACGTTCGACAAGCCTGTTGCACATGCTATGTTGGCTCCGATGCGCGCGGTTCATCAATGGTTGGGTATCACATGTGGGGCACTCGAGAAGGATGATTACCTGGTGATGCGAGTATTCCAATTTTTGAGACGGTGGGCGACGGGTGATGTCTGGTTTTCGCTTCGCTCATTGCAATAGCATGAGAATTGATACTAAAAGTTGACACGAATAACTTTTGACACATAAAGAAACTAAGCCCATGACCCATGCGGGATTCGGGAGAAGACAAAGTTCGGCAGAGCGTTGCACAGGTCTAGAATTTGATTGTTGGTGGGTGTTACACAGGAACCTCCAGCAGTCAGGTCGTAGCGCAGTTTCGCACAAAGCCCAGACGCTTAGCAAAGTTCAGTTCGTGCAGCTTCCCACTCAAGGTCTGTGGCTCGTTCGAAGTCCTCGTCTGGCAAATGCTCTCTCCATTCCGTTTGTACCTGTGACTTTTGTCCCGACTTCATCGGTAATACACTCAATGTTCCTACTTTTCCACAGCCCAGCATAGACAGTACTGTGCCACCATGCGAACTTAGCAATAATGGTCCCACGTTATCCGTTATTAGATCTAAAGATAGCGATACATGGACGTATTGGCCATCTGAAGAACGCTGGGGAAACCATAATGTTTTACTACCATCTTCGTCACTTCCCGATACCCGACCACAAAGCACATGCGAAAGCAGCCATCGTGCTGGTGCCCGAATCCCATTATTCACGTCTTCAATCACTTCGTTCAGCCCTGGTATCCCATTATCACCGCCGCTGCCATCATTAGCCGCTCTTCTCACCCCGACTTCTCCTAGTGGACCTAATTTCATGGAATACTTGGTGAGCAATTCAAAAGTAGCTTTCGATAGAGGTTGAGATTTCAAATAAACATTTGAATCTCGCACGGATGCATGCATCAACTCAAATCCGCGCCGATATTTCACTTCTTGCCTGCGAACAACATCGAAACATCGCGGAGCAAGGTTGTGGTTAAATTTCTTTTTAAAACTAAAATCGGGATTACCGTTTGAGATGTGAGTAGCCATGAATGCTTGAATGAGCATAGCTTCAGCCTTGGCTTCTTTTTGGAGTCTTTCTTCTACTTCAAATTGTTTTGCAATGCCATCCAGAAAAGCTTCGACACCTGGTAGTGGCACCTGGTAGTGGGTCACCTTTGTACTTGCGAAAGTCTGTGTGACAAATAATCTAGAATGAATTTGTGTGGAGAATGAATATCTTGACAAGTCTCCAAATTGAGTTCGAGGTAACAGTTTCTGTCCTCTTGAGGTTTCACTGTAGTAAATGGAAGCGAATCTTGGTGATCTAAATTCTAAGAGTGATTCGTGATCAATTCGAGCGTTGGATTTCCGATGCATAATGGGTATTTCATTGTCAATACGAGAATCAGGGAGACGATTGCGTAGCCATTTAGCGTGATGGATTGCTTCAGGACACAAGTACTTGGGTAAGTTGGAGGGGAATAGTACGACAAGAGCGCGAGTCCAATGATCTGGGATAAGTCTTTCAGCACAACCGTTGCTTTGGGGTACACATGCATGAGAAGGTTCAAGATAGATACTATTGTTATTGCAGAATTCTTTGACAGGGTTTGGAAGATATTCATCTGCACGGTCAAGCCTAGTGTTCTTCGGTTTGATACCATAAATTTGCAGTTCAACTTCAGCACAATGTTTGAACTCGACAATTGTGTTGGATAGTTCTGATTTTTTTAAAGCTTTGACAAATGATGCGGCCTTGGATTCATCTACAATCACTGCAGTGTAGCAGGTACCTTCAAGTGATGATTCAAAAGGTACAGATATATCAAGGTGTATGGATTCCAGAGGTCGGACGGTCTTTCGGAATGAAGATGGTATGTAGGATCGTTTCGCATTTCTGACCAAGCATGGAACAAATTGGTGTTGGTTAATAAGTTCTCGATCAAATTTGAGAATGCTGGAGTTCAGCTCAGATAACTTGTTCAAACTATTAGAACTGAGATGCACTAGCTTGCGGTGTCATTGATGAATAGAATTCTTCTTCCTAGCAGAATTAACGTGATATGAATTTGGGCTCGGTGTTGACAAAATTAATGGGTACAAACCATCTTCGAGCTTCACTTCACCGATGATATTCATTGTACCTTTCTTCATAAAGGAGAAATTGGGTATAAATGAATTGACTCGGCGAAGACAATCTCAAAGTTCTTCTGTAGTAATCCAACAGAGATTATGTTCGACGAAAAGTTTGGAGCATGATAAGCTTCAGAATGGATGCCATTCTCAATAGGTAGAGTGACAGTACCCTTTCCAACGATTTTTGATGTTGCATTTAGACCTTGAACATTTTCTTCCTCGATAACTTCATAAGTACTGAATGAAGAGCGTCGTTAAAAGAAATGTTGGGTAGCTCCGGAGTCGAAGTACGCATTTGAGTTCTTTATTTCCGAAAATTCTGCAACGTTGCTTTGGAATTTCACTAACGCTGTGAATACACGGAATTGGTTTTGGCTATTGCTGAAGTAGTTCTTCGGAAAAGGTTTTACTGCAGAAAGAAGAGCTTAAAAATCCGACTTACTAATGTTCCGGTTGTTTCCATTACAGTTGTTCTGAGTCGAATTGCTGCTCCTCTGGGTCTGTCTCTGCCATGGTTTGTTACCTTGATAGCTGTTGTGCTGATTACTAGAGTTGTTCTGAAGTCGTTTGTCGTCGGCAATTTTCTTGCAGCATACACGCTTGAAGTGACCAGGTTTTCCACAGTAGTGGCAGACTCCTGTCTTCGGATAGGTTTGTTAGGCTTAAGGCTATTCGAATTCGAAGAATTTTCAGGGCGGTCAGTACGGCTCAAATTTTCTTGAATGCGTTGGGAAGTGTTGGCAGTAGGTTGTCTTTGTACTTCCTTTCTGGTTGTTAGGATTCTTCTCGCTTTCGATATCTCTACGCACAAGAGCGTCAATAGCTTCCATGGTCATAGTAGGAGTAGCACTGACAACAGTTGATATGAGCGACATCGACTTAGGCAGCGAACGAATAATGAGAGATTTCTTTTCAGCTTCAGTAACGTTGATGTCTTGCAATGCAAGTTGCGCAATGATATTGTTGAATTGATTCATGTGCTCTTCCCGTTCCGCCCCTTCGACATACAACTGCGAGCTTAATTTGTTTCGTAAGTTTTGGATAGCTTGTTCATTGCTCGCCATTTATGTTGATTCCAAGAATTGCCAGAGTTCATGCGCAGAATTCGTCGGTTCATCACAATACCCAATGGCTCGGGCTTGTACAGCTTGGCTTAACATAAGAGTGATGCTGCCTTTCGCAATATCATTAGCTGTGTTACATTCTAGTTGCTGAGTAGCAGAGTCTCCGAGAGGTGCAGGCTCTAGTCCGAGTAGAAGAGGATCATGCCATACCAAGGATGCGCCCATTACGAAGCCAGTGTGGGTAATCCAGGTTACCCTGAAGAGGAGGATCCTTCTTCGTCCGAGGTATCCATCGCAGATGTTAAGTTCTGGTGGGGTAGGTGTTCGACAGTAGTTAGTTGTTGTTCGCTTGATGTTAGAGGCTTTGTACAGGAGCTTCTTATTAGTTTCTTCCGCGTAAAGTTCCTCTATTGGATCAGTAGAGCGTTAATTCACCTGCTAATTCATTCATAGGTACAGCGAGATCTCAAGTAAACGAAATACAACATTTGAGCAACGCCACTGCATGGAATAATGCAGATAATAGGTGCAAAAAATACAAGTGTATTAAAATCAATCCTTGTTAGAGTTGTCTGAGCACAATGAAGATTATCAGGTAAAAGTACAATGCATGAGAGAAGTGAATTATATAATGCGCAACACAAATGCGATTATTAAGTTCATGGCTCGTCTTTCGAAATTTGTACACAAACTCAAACAAGTAATTACGGTACACTCAAAAAAATAGTTGCACAATCAAGTATGACATCTTAAGATTAATTGAAGTGGGATTTAGGTATCGATTATTAGTAATACTCTGTTGAATTCACTATGATGAAAGTGATGGTTGTTCTTTCAACAATTGTCAACTGGCGCATGGTTCGGCTTTTTGTACACAAGCTGCTGTCTGTCGCTAACAGTGCAAATCAAGATGGAGCAGAAGAAAAGTACTTCGGAGAAATTGCTTGCTCAAGCGCCGACGCTGATAGTGCAGAAAGGGCCCGTGATGAATCTCGTGCCACTTTCTGCGCAACGGGGTCTTCAGACGGCCATCTGAAATTCAAGACGGCTCAGAAAGAGTAGTCGGAGAAGCGTCGGCAGGTTGGGGTGACGATGATGGACGTATTTTTGGAAAAGGTTGGATCGCTTGCAGATAGAGAACCTTGCACACGCAGGTCGAAAGAGGGTTGGTTTGTACTGGGTTTGTGGACGCCGAAGCGAAGTGTATTGCCGACCAGATGATCAAATTGGTCAGGACACCAGAGCTCCCGATGAATACAATCGCGAAGCAGAGCAGGCTGTTACGGCTGAAGAAGCGGTGAAAGATAGTGTTATCACAGAGGCCACTGCGTCTGGTTAAAACTCATGGACAAGGCAGGGTAGAAACGAGAACAATAAAGTAATCCACGTTCTCTTCTTTCTTTTCATCTTTCTTGTGCCGGTTCGGAATAAGCCGATGCTACCATGTAAAGGAGGAAGGCGGAGAGCGAGACAGAGAAAGAAGTATCAAGTCATGATTGTTGCCCTCCCAAACCGGGAAGGCAACCTTTATTCAGTTTAGCTAATAGATGGACAACAGTCTCCCGAAAATGGTAAAGTGTACTTGAAACCTAAAGGGGAAACCCCTGAAGGCCGACACGTTGCGCCCGGATCTCAATCGCATTAAAAATGTATGGGTATTAATGCGAATGCGTCTACGTAAGCGGTATTTGCATCCAAAGAATCCTTCCGAACTATTCAGTATTCTATCTGCTACATGGAATTCACTACCAGATGAATACTCCTCTAATCTATTCGCTTCAATGCCAAAACGTGTTGGACTTCTTGGGAAGAGTAAAGGGGGGCCTATTAAATGCTGATAATCTAGATATTCTTGTTTTGCAATAAAAATTTGTTGGGCTTTGAAAGTCGTCATCTCAGTGGTGTAATTATTCACTGATGTTGTTATGAAATTTTGATAGGGTACCTGTCCTCCGTTTTAGACCCTGATGCTGGTATATACGGAAACGGAACATTTTCAAATACCGTAGTGCATTTTGATGCACTATAATGTGTCTTTATTCATGTATCGTATACCGTAGAAACTCTGCACTGGATTAAAGGAACAGCCCTGATGATTACCATGAGGACAGAGGTAATACCGTCTAATATCACTTTCTACCAAAACCTCATGCCAATTTCTTAGGGTAGCATCGGAAAACCAATCCACACTCGTAAAACAAGAAAGACACAATCAACGCACACGACGAAGCATCTTCCAAGAATGGCTACTATCATTGATATTATCAAAATGATCGCGAGAGGGCTTTCTGCGGCTAATTTTGGAGCATGCTTGAGCCAAAGAATTAATTTTTGCAAGATTTTTTCTACCTTTATCCTAACGCTTTATTTTTGCCCTGCTTTCTTATCCCATCATCAGGATAGTTTCCATCCGAATCACTACTGAAATCAAATTTTTGTGATGCATTTTTCTGGGCAAGACTACCACCAATATCAGGAATATCATCCTCATTAATTATACTTGATCAATCTTCATTGATACCGCTATCAAATAGCTATTATCTAGGACTTCTTCAGCATCAATATCAAGAGAACGAGAAATAGACGGAATATTATTGCCTTCATTACTTGCATTTTCGCTTTCGGTACTCGATTTTTAGCCTTGATTCTTTTCTACGAGTCTGTACGCATTATAGCTAGTTTGAATAATTCTTCCAGATTCAATTAATGGTCGATTATCGATTGATGCAAAGTTACTCCAGATACCGGTAGTGCCCCAAAGCGCATATGTGCTATAATAGCATTTGAATTGTAATGTACACTATTGGCCAAATCATACTAATCATTCACATTTCTTTCCAAATTGCGAACTTGGCGTGATTAATTATCAAGTGCAGATAATCTCTTTTGCACATACCGCATTTTTAGACGCAGCAATTCAATCTTGTCATTCTCAAATCGATGACGCACAGGCAAACAGGAAATTTCTCCTACTATCACGCAGACGGTTTTTCACCATCTCAGTGAAATGTGATGCACCTGAACATGAATCAAATTACAAGGTATATGCTCAAAGCTGCCATGAAATTTAAATTCTAATGACTCATGATGGATGCAATATTTCAATTTGAATCATTATGGATCTTACTTGCTTCAAAATCAATCCATAAGCACCATGAAATTTTGTGATATGGTATGCAATTATTCAAACCTCGTTATTGGAAGCAACGAATCAGCAATTTTTGGAGTACAATACGCTGTCTCCTATTTGAGCAAAGTAGCCCAAGAATTTTTTTGGTCAACATATTTGTAATCGGTGAAAATGTGAATCTATTAACCGATTACCATTTCAATTTGTCAATTGATGAAAAATTGAATTCATCAACTGGTGAACATATTTATTTATCAACTGATTGAAGTACAAATCGTAAATAGGTCAATTCATGAATTTATCAATGATTTGAATTGTTCATATGAATCGGAACAATTATGTAATATTCGCAGCAGCATATCTTTATTACTGGCAATTCAAACCCGATTTTAACGTCTGGACTATTTAGTATGTCTCTTGTTCGCCTGAATTACGCAGATACCAAACACAGCAGCCGCCAGAGGCATGAACTAGCATTTTATAAATACTGTGTAGACTTCTATGTAGGCAATAATTGCTTCAAAATTCGTAACTTTCTTACTTTGAATCTATGCCAAATCAACACACTTACAATTATATTTGTATCAATAATCGCCTACCATTTTGTTATTCTGCATCCTACTGTGATTTCGAAATAAGAGCGTTTTGAAATTGAATAAATTTCAAAGTCTGTACTAATACTGCTTTCAGAACGTAAGAAAAGGCTATGAAGATCGTTCCGCACACACTTGTCGAAGTCTAATGAGGTGAACAATGCACTTTTGCCAAAGTTGAAAACCCTCCCTGGAACTTCTGATTTTATTTATTGGCGCAGGAATGCTCCTGCATACCTTACGCGCCATGAAACTATTATTCTTGGGCTAGAACCAAAAGCAACCAGACCATCTGATGCTGTAAGCGCTGCTCAGGAGATAGCTAATGCAATTGCTAGAGGAACCATAAATTTTATTCTTAGTGGCAATCTGCAAGTTTGTGCCATCGCTTACTGTGAAGAAAATGGCAAAACTGCCTATGACCTTTGGAATCTCTTGGAATCAACGTACACTGCGAGTAACGAATAAGCCATTCAAAGTATCAGTGTGAAAGTCGGTGTATACTGAAGGAGCGAAATGGGACGATCATCTCAACCAGTTGAACAGCTTCATTGCACAGCTTGCTACCTGCAATTTTGCTATTGATGACTGTCAAAAGAAATCCATGCTCATTTGCTCCCTTTCAGAATCCTTATCCGCTATCTCTACTGTTTCTTGTTCACAAGCTGACATGAATATCAAACAATTCGATGCTCTTGTGCATGCTGAAAGCAAAAGCAGTTCTCATAATTTATAAAAAATCCTACAAAAACACACCTAAAGCTAATGCCTCACGCTTTGGCTAGCTCAAAACCTTTTCTCGAAATATGAAGAATCAAAGTGGTCATCATAAAATTAATTTCCCAAAATAAAACTTCAAGAAGAATGGACATTGCCATTATTGCGTAAAATTGGGTTACTACAAGCGCGTTTGTCTAAGAAAATCGCAGATAAGGAACAGGAGAACAAATATAAATCAGGAAATGATGATTACAAGGGCGAAAACTCAATTAACTAAGAAAACTAGAAGACTAATCCAAATAATTTCTGAAACCATACCTAAAACCAAAACTGCATTTCGAAAAACATGAACCAGGATGATCTTTGTGGCATGGTTACGGCTGTAAAAAACCTAGCGGCCAGCAACAACAACAATCAGCCTCTTATTCACCCAGATTACTGAGGTTTATGGCAAAAATCAAGTTCCGCAGCAATATCGTTGAAGTTTCTGGACAAATATCAACTGATGCCTATATTGATTCAGGAGCTAGTCATTATCTTTCCTATCGCCGTTCTTTATTTTCCGCTCAATTCATTCTTGAAAACATCTCGGTACAAGGCGCAAAATGTTCGACAATTATTGTTGGCAAGGTCTTGTTCATTTACCTATTGGAAGCGGAATTAAAGTCGAAGCTTTCGTACTCCCAAGCTTTCTTGCAATGTTATCTCTGTTGTTTTGCCATCCAATGTCTTTGAAAGTGTTCTCAAAATCACTTCGCAACTATCGTGCATGTTATTTCATGACTCCTGGGGCGCATCAAATCTTGATGAAAGTTCGACTGAAGGACGGTCTTTAACCACTACAAAATCATTCTGTTAATGCGCATGTCTACAATATGCGCAGCATACCAAAGGAAAAGAATGAAGTAGATGAATGGCGCCGCAAACTTGGTCAGTTAAGTCCTGAATGGTTCAACCAACTTTCAGAACTGAACAATGACATCTGAAAATTCGAACGAGAATTACTTGTCACTCATCAGTGTGTGACATCCCTTTTCGAGAAAATCAAAAATAGCACCTATTCCATGTTTTATCTGCATAACTACGGCTAATTCACTTGGACTTTTCTGGAGCAGTTGAAAATCCTTCGAAGGCTACGCCTATACTGTAGCGGTTTTGGATGAGCTTACTGCCAAACCAGACGTCAAAATTTCGAAAAAGAAATATGAGCTCCCAAATGTTCTTATGGAGTACAAAGTCCGTTGAGAAGCTATCCAAAATAGGCATGGAATCAAGCTAACCAAGATAAGGAATTTCCCTAATATTACCGAAGAATTTTGCCGAGAAAATGGGATCTGTTCGGAACCACCTCGTGATTACGCTCCTCAAAGTAATGGTGCAGCCGAATGGCTAATTCAAAGACATTGGACTCGTGCGCGTGCTTGCTTTTCTCATCAAATATACCAAAACATTGGTAGCCAGAAGCCATTATGCACTCAAATTAGCTACTTAATCGTCTTCTTGCTTCCGGAATCAACGATGATATACCGATAATGCGTTGGGACGTCGGTACAAGAGTTGACTACAAAAACTTACAGGAATTCGGTTCGCCAGAACTTGCTTTAGTTTGCAACAGCGACTCTGTCAAAGAGAGAAAACTTCTTCCTCGGTCACTGTTCGGGCAGTTCGTAGAGATGGAAAGTGACATTTGGCTAATCAAAGTATTTATCCGTCAGCTACATGCATTCCGAGTTATACGAAGAAGCGACTTTCGAACATACGACAATTATCCACTCCCCGGGGTAGATAGTCTGCACAGAGGAATTGATGAAAAAGTTGAAGAAGCGCACCTGCAACACAAAAACGCCGAATCCATGTTGGTAGAAGCTCTACTGGTAGCTAATTTATACGGCCAACTGTCATGCTTCGGTGAAAAAAACGAATCGATCCAAATAGTCCTCAAAGCGTTCAGGAATCCTGCGAATACCCAGGATGGAGAAACTGAATTGATCGAGAATTCAACGCACTAGTCAATCGAGGAACTTGTTTGCTTGTTCTTAGAACCCCTTAAATGGAATCTGTACCTTTTACTTGGGTTTTTTGGCATGAAATGTCAAGACGTAAAGGGCAAAATTTCACAGCGAAAGCTGAATGTTGCCTTGGAGGTGATCGACAACTAGCTTATGTCGATTACTATCCATTTAATGTGTACGCTCCCCTGGCGTCACATGATTCAATTTGTTTACTTCCATCGATGGCTTCGAATCATGACCTACTCTTAGAAGGAGCGGATATAAGTAACGCTTGTCTATATGGCGACCTGAACGTTCCCCTATTTATAGAACATCCGACTAAGTCAACTCAACGCGAACAAATACACAGTCACGTCCATCGTCTAAACAACTCATTGTACAGATCAACGCAGGCTGGAGAAATATGGGTCCCTACTCGACAAATCACTGAAATCTCTTGGAGCCCGAAGCTCAAATTACGACCATTGAATTTATTTTTACTAGGAAAATAATGAATTCGTCATAATCTAAATTTTGTTGGTGACCTACTGCTTGCAAGCAGCTCGCCAAAGCTACTTGGTCATCTCAAAAATGACTTCTTCGAAACTTTAGAAGTCAAATTATTTGGTGCACTAATCTTTTATTGGATGGAATGTAATTTGAGGGATGGATGGCATCACTATTAATCAAAATAGATACGCCGAGTCTATCTCAAAAGACAACGGCATGGAAGAATGGACGAGTAAGTCTCGGCCAGGAGCACACATATCGATCTAAAATGTCACTATGATGTGTTTTTATTCATGTATCGTGTACCGTAGAAACTCAGTACTGTATTAAAGGAACTTCCCTGACGATTACCATTGAGACAGAGGGATTACCACCTGGAATCACTTTCTACCAAAACCTCAAGCCAATTTCTTACTCCGAACAGTACTACAGATGGATTGCATACATAGTACTGTAAAAAATCGGCTTAAATTCTTCATCGCATTGAGATCAATAGTACTCGACTCCAATAACCAACCAGATTCAAGGAAGCACAGAGCTTAGAGCAGAGGCAGTCAAAAATATATTCTGGTATCGCTTATCAGAATTATTCTGTAATCCGATTATTCTATCCACCCGAAGTTGAATTCTAATTTATTCCATGATAGTTTTTCTTAGGTAGAACAATGGGGAAATATTCTAGATAAATGATAGTGATTCAACATTGGATCTGAGGTTCGTATTACCCGTTTCGAATTTGAACGAATGAGTCTTCTCGATCGCTGGACATGCACTTGGAGATAGTCGACTAAACATATTACCTTTCAAATTAGCAACCGGTGATGTTCCACTTCATCAATTCAAGCCTGGGGTCTGTGGAAGATGTCAATCGTGCAGTTTTAGATCAAGACATAACAGCTAATAAAATATAGAGAGCTGAATAATTGATTTCGACGAAAAATATAGATATTACTGGTCATCTAAAAAAGAATTATTTATTCCTAGTACAGTTTAGCCTGCATCAGATATTCTAGTCATGACAATTCTATCGGAATGTAATTGGAATAAATTATTGGCAGTCTCTGGCTTTGAGTATCTTATCCAATCTGCATGATTGGTGCGGGACCCTCTTTGTTTTCCGGACACTCTGAACAGCTCAGTTTGTGCAACTTCCCAACCATGGTCTGTGCTCGTTCAAAGTCCTCGTCTGGGAAATAATTTCGCCATTCCGTTCGTACCTCTGAGTTTGGTCCCGACTTCATCGGCATCATACTCAAAGTTCCTACTTTTCCACGGTCCAACATAGGCAGTACTATAGTGCCCTGTGAACTTCGCAGTAATGGTCTCACGTTATCCATAATTAGATGTAAAGAATAAGATACGTGGACGTATTGACCATCTGAAGAACGTTGGGGAAACCATAATGTCTGACTACCATCTTCATCACTTCCCGATATCCGACCACAAAGCACATGCGAAAGCAACCAGCGTGCTGGCGTCCGAATCCCATTATTCACGTCTTCAATCACTTCATTCAACTCCAACTTGCCCGAGTGGACTTAATTTGATGAAATACTTGGTGAGCAATTCAATAGAAGCTTTCGAAAGAGGTTGAGATTTCAGTTAAACATTTGAGTCTCGCACAGTTGCATGCATCAACCCAAATCCACGCCGATATTTCACTTCTTGCCTGCGAACAAAATCGAAGCGTCACGGGGCAAAGTTATGTCTCAGTCTCATATTCGACCTACGACGACGAGTTCTTTTGTAACTTGGCCTCAAATATTTCGAACTGGACCTCCTCTTCATCTCTACAGGGGTAAACGCAATCGCTGAGATAGAGGCTGATTAAGTAACGGGTATGCCAGAGATGAGCCTTGTTCAGGAGATGCAATATCAAATTAGATTAGTGCAGGTTAGAACATGTATTCCGTATCACTTGCCATGCTACTCGTTGATCTGTCGTAAAAAATGCACGAGGGAGCAGTGATTTCTCAACACAAAAAGCTTAACGAATCCAGAAACATTCTTGAGATAGCCATATTCAAACGTCAGGACATATTCTTTCAGTTCAACAGGATCAAGAGAAGAAGGAAGCCTCAAAACCAGGCCTCCGAACAATTTTATTGGGAACGATTACGTGCAATATTTCACCAAGCTATTTCTTGACTGATATTACCAGTATTCAGAGTCGTATCATTGGGGCAATTTGAATTGCTCATATACACTAGAAATTGATCTTCAATCACATTTTTGATTTCTGAGTCAACCTATTTTCATGCGCACGAGTGCGATCTTCTGCAGTTTGATTGCGAGCATTTGTAATAGCTTGGCTAACTAAGTCTCTTCCCCACAACTCAGAATTCTGTTTCAGAAAGACAATTGCTTCGAAATGCTCTGGAGTGAGAGATTTTCGATTGTCTATCAGCACATTAGCCGAGATAGAAAATAAACGTTCTAATTCGGCAATGGAATCCATTACAAGTCGGCAATCTTCATAAGTACATGAATCCCTTGACTCTTTCCGACGTTTGGCCAGTCCTTCTCTCATATTGAGCGTTCGATTATTCTCAGTACTGCATACTGATACTACACTTCCTAAGCTTTTGACTGCAATTTTCGCACTTCGGTTTAAGCTATTCTCATTTGCATTTTGTATTTTAGCAACCCCTGTTCCAAATGATGAAAGATCACAGACTCTTTGCGGCTTATACTTACAGCGATAAAGTGAAGAATCTGCATCGAACTTGCCATCCTCGACAAATTGACACATAAATTCTATATCACCAATACAATTTGCTAAAGTATTACCCCTTTCTTGCAATGATCATGTCACAGAATCAAATTCAGATACCATATCATGGTACTTAGATACTTTTGGGATACAGTCAGGAGAAATATCAATAAAAAAATTAGAATCAGGATGATTGCAGGCTTGCTTCAGTTCTCTCCAAATCCTCAAGAATCTGCGAAGCATCAGAACCTTACCCGACCAGCGTTTATCATTGGGCAGAATCGGAGCCAAACTTGTTAAGTTTCGTAACACTTCAGCTGTTTTGAGTCCTCGTGCATTCTTCATTACATTTTAAACATCGGAAATAGTTTTTAGAAGCGAGCCATCTTTTCTCAACATATCATTTATGTCCGGACTCAGCTTGTGGCTGATGCATCCAACTAATGGCTTACCTGATAGTTTTGCAATTCGTTTTTTAACTGAAGCATTGTCAGCTAATAAACTAATACACCAGTCATCAAAATCAATATTGTAGAAAGAAAAATATCACGGAAAAAGCTCAAATGAGCTTCAGCATCAAACGCAGTCACCTCTTCAGTGCTGTTAATTTCATCAGGTTTTTGGCATATGGGAGCAAATGCCAGTAAGTAAAGCCGATGCACGCTTTTTCCAGTTGAGATTTGCTGAATAAAAGAAGAGGACAATCCGGCATAATGCATTCTAGTAGTTGACCATCCATCAAAAAGAATCATACCTTTGTTTTGTTGCATATGAGAATTGATTCGTTTCTCAACGAGTTTTACCAATTGAAAAATAACTTTAAAAACTGTGTAACGAGGAACATGAATATTCGAACAAAACCACGCCCTTACTTCAGTATCTTCGATATGAGACAAAGGGATGTTTTTCAGAACTACTAATTTCATCCAGCCGTAGACCGCCTTGTCATGAGGAGATACAGCGTGCACGTGAAAATGAGAGAGTATCGTGCCTCGTAAGACCTCTGCTTGACTTCGAGCTTCAGCATACAGATGTTGAAGCTGTTGTTCTTGTTGTAAAGGAGATGAACCTTTACAGTAACACGATTTCAGATGACTGTAAGGATTTTCATAGCCAGACTTCTCAATGAACGATACAATGCCAGAACGACATCCAAGTCTTGAGCATCTGTATTTCAAATAGCATTTTTCAGTTTCGGATGATCCTTGCCTGGCACTTGATTTACGCATTTCTCTTCCTTCGGGTCGTATAAGTGCTTGCACGATTTCCTTGGGATTCGCGACCTCGGCGGTTGGTAGACTCATTTTGGATGTAGCTTGTGTGACTCAATCATGGCAGCATTTTATA
>JAAUYH010108946.1_pt1 | contig 30130 bp, 21 predicted proteins | sample 7278061 | NCBI WGS metagenome assembly JAAUYH01 (sample SAMN14350203, study PRJNA611818) | marine sediment metagenome | isolation source: surface marine sediment (0.6m) | place: French Polynesia: Moorea | collected 2018-08
CGCTTATCAAATCAAGGACAAGAAAAGATGCCAGATCTGGGGAAGTGGTTTGTTGATATCTCTTGGGATAGTGCCTAATCATGGGATGATTTTTTCTGTCCAACTCCCTTAATGGCTCAATTTTAGGTTTTGCTAGCAACATCACCCGTTTTATTGACGATCGCCTTACGGTGATTGTGTTATGTAATCTTGATAAAATTGCTCGTCCTGATGTTATTGCTAAGGATATTGCTGGTTATTATTGTTCTGACATCGCTTCTTTACCCATTCAGCCAGCAATAAGCTAATAATCTTGGATATTAAATAGTTAAAATTTAACATAAGCAAAAATAATCATTATTATATAAAGACTTATCGCTAAAATATCCTGATTTGTCGCTAAAATTAGCAATTATCGAGAGCTTTTGGAAAAATGTTGTTGAGATTTCCTTTGAGAATTCGTTTTTGCTTAATTAGTTTACTTGTCTGCTGGTTGGTGATTGGTTGGCAAACTATCGCTTTAGGACAGATTGCCTTAACTACTGAGAATAACTACAATAGCCTGCTACCCCTAGAAGTAATGCAATATGGCAATATCGAGGTAACTTGGGTGAAATCTCCCATTAATAAGCAGGAATTATTCCAGATTGCTTCCCCTACTGTAATCGATCGCAGTAATCTTCAGAGCGATCGCCTTCCTGTAGAAATTAGAGCCCAAAATATTGAAGCTTTATTGTGGCTTGCAGTTACTAGAATTAGAGGCGATGTGTTTACCAAGATCTTCGAGCCTGAATCACCACAGAATCTCGTTCCTACTTCAACTGAAGTATTTGTTTCTACCCTCAATAACCGTCCTGTAATTCAAGTTAAGGACTCTAATAGTTCTCGTCCTCTAACCATTGCTACAGTTACCCAGACAGATGTTGATTTTTATAGTCAAACCCCCGAACAAATTATTCAAGATTGGCAAAAAATTATTGATGAAGAGATTGCTCAAATAGAATACTTTTATTCACCTCCAGTAATTCGTAATCGGTTAATCCAAGCGATCGCCATTTTACTAGGAATACTGGCAATTAGTATTATTTTAGGATTAATGTATTGGTTACTCGATCGCCGACTCCAAAAACTACAGTTAAAGTATGATGCAGGTATTGAGGCTTCAAAATCTGCCACTCAGGGTGAGTCTAAAGAAACAGTACAACCATTAGAAGTTCAAACTTTAGTAAATAATCCCAATGATATTAATGACGCTGGAGATATTTTTGAGCAACAAACCAGTTTAGAGCGTCGTCTCGGTAACTATAAGTTATTGGGATGGCTCTTGGTGTGGTTAGTTATTTTAAGCTGGTATCTCGGTCTTTACGCCATTACCACCCGCTTACCTCTACTAATGCGCTGGAGTGAAGATGTTTTATCTCAACCGCTACAATTATTAGCGATTTGGTTTTTAGTTAGTTTATTGATCCAGATTAGTAGAACTTTTATCCATCACTCTATTAGTGCTTGGAAAGCTAACCCCTACATACCCTTTGGTGAATCACAGCGAAAATCTTTACGACTGACAACCATTGCCAACGCTTTAAAAGGATTTACGGCATTTGTATTTATTTTATTGGGAATTGCACTTACCCTAACGCTATTCAATATTTCAACTGGTTCGATTTTAGCAGGAGGAGCGGTTATCGGTCTTGCCATTTCCTTTGGCACGCAAAATTTAATTAAAGATGTCGTTAACGGCTGTTTAATTTTGTTAGAAGATCGTTTTGCTGTAGGAGATGTAATTGCTATCAATGAGATGAATGGTTTGGTAGAAGGATTTAACCTGCGTATTACTCAACTACGAGATTCTGAAGGTCAACTTATTACTATTCCCAATAGTTCGATCGCTGAAGTCAGAAATTTAACTCGTCTTTGGTCAAGAGTTGATTTTACCATCGAAGTTGCCTACGAAAACGACCCCGATCTGGTTTTAAAAGTTCTAGAAGAAGTAGCCCAAGAGATGTATGATAGTCGTGATTGGCAAGAAAAACTTCCTTCTCCTCCCCAAGTTTTAGGTATTGAAAGGCTATCTCATACAGGAATGTTAATTCGAGTTTGGCTTGTAACTGCACCTCTGCAGCAATGGGTTGTTGGCAGAGAGTATCGTTTACAAGTCCGTAAAGCTTTTGCCAAACACAACATCGTTATTGGTAGACCTCAATGGATAAACTATAGTGCATCTCTACCTGGAAATGATTTGCACGATCGATCTATAGATTCCTTGTCTAATTCAACAATTGAAAATAATAGCTAATAGCTATTACCTATTAGCTATCTAGTTAACCAAACTATTGCTGATTATTAGCTACAGCTTCTTTTTCTTGCCAAAATTTTTCTAATTTAAATAAATCCCCAGTATTAATCTCTACATGATCTGTGGGAAACTTATTAATTACATCGATAACTGTCCAACCTTCTTCCTTAGCGGAAGCTTGTACCAAAGCAGATCGAAGAGCATAAAATCCATTGCGTTTTGAATGAGTTTTTAGGACTGCTCCTAATTCTTGCAGCATTAATTCTCCTTCTGGAGTACGAGTGTAGCGATGAATTTCCACGTGGTTACTATCGAAGCGTTTTTGTAACCAATGACGTAATTGAGATAATGTTTGTTTGTCTAAAAATTTAGTATAGAAACGAAATTCGGGAGTTATTTCTCCTGTTTTGGCATAAGTTTCTAAAGATTTAACAGAAAGAGAACAATTCAAAGGACCATAAACAAAACGGATATTTTCAGCACTCAAACCAGGTTTAGGATTAATTATTTCTGGTACTAATCCTAAGCCAAGGATCATCAAAGGATAAATTACGGCAAATAGTTTTTTTTTGCAAATATTTTTATTCATTTTTTACTCTACTTGTGTGTGGGAGAATTTAAGGTAAAAAAATATTCGAGAAATCCTGTAAAAACAACCTCTTAGTAAACTTACTCTTAGTAAAAGCAAGTAAGAATAACCAAGAAAATTGCATTATTTAAGCCTATTACAAGAAACCAACTAAGTAAAGATACTTTTCGATTGTTTTACAATTAAAATCTAACTATGAGAAAATTATCAACTCATAGTTAGTAATTTATATTTCATCTTTGTAAGATAAAATTATGTTGCCGTGAATCAGAGATAATTTTTTATTTCTTAATAAGAACTTTATAACTTAACTTTTGATTACTTGACATCATTAATTTGTAAATCTTTGAAAATAAAAATTCAATGAATAAACCAAATGGGTCAATCTGGACTTTAGCTGTAGATATTGGCGGTAGCGGAGTCAAAGTAATGATTTTAGATGAGCAAGGAAATCCAGGAGGAAAACGTGAAAGAGTTAAAACTCCTCAACCACCAAAACCAGAAGCAATTATTGAAGCCATCGTAAATTTGGCTAAAACACAACCAGATTACCAGAGAGTAGCGGTAGGATTTCCTGGGGTAGTCCAGCAAGGCATCACAAAAACAGCTGTAAATCTTGATGCAGATTGGATTGATTTTAACTTAGAAAGTACTCTCTCTCAACGTTTGGGTAAGCCAGTCAAAGTAGCCAATGATGCTGATATACAAGGATTTGGCGCAATTAAAGGTCAAGGATTAGAATTAGTTATTACTTTGGGAACTGGATTTGGTTCAGCTTTATTTATCAACGGCAAATTAGTACCTAATCTGGAAATGGGACATCATCCCTTTCGTAAAGGAGAAACCTATGAAGAACAATTAGGAAGGGCTGCTTTGGACAAAGAAGGCAAAAAGAAATGGAATAATCGTTTAGAAAAAGCGATCGCCAACCTAGAACACTTATTCAATTACGATGCTCTTTATATTGGCGGAGGAGAAGCCAAAAATATTGAGTTTAAATTACCTGATAATGCCAAAATTATCCCTAATGTAGCTGGTTTATTGGGGGGAATTGCCCTATGGAATCAGTAAACTTGTCCCCTAAGTTTTATCAATAGACAATTGATAATTGACAATTGACGAGCAACCCTGATAGTGCTTCTAGAAGCTAGAGAACAGGGGAGTCTTGACAATTTGGGATTGTCCACTGTCTATTGTTGAATTCGTTACTTTAACTAATTAGTAGCTAAAAACTTGTAGCTACTCGCAAAGCGATTTTAGAGATCGAAGTTACCAAAACAGATTATCATAGCATTTGTTGCACCAGGTGGAAGTAAATGCAAAAACAACGCGCCTATATTGTCCTAATATTAGTACTAGTAGCAGCAGCGATCGCTGTTTTAGTTAGTCTTCCTCTAGAGTTAGGTCTAGACCTTAGAGGGGGAGCGCAGTTAACCATTCAGGTTAAACCAACAGAAGAAGTTCAACAGATAACATCAGAAGATCTTCAAGCAGTGAAGGAAGTAATCGCTAATCGGATCAATGAATTTGGGGTCTCAGAAACAACTGTACAAACCGTAGGAGAAGATAAAATACTGGTGCAACTACCAGGAGAAAGCGACCCTCAAACAGCAGAAAGAAGATTAAAAGGGACAGCGAAATTAGAATTTCGTCAACAAAAACAGGGTACAGAAGGAGATTTAGCAGCAGAATCCCAAGTTCGTCAGCAGCTAGAATTACAATTAATTTTGGCGCAACAAAATAACGAAGGTAACAATACCGAAGAAATTATTAAGTTAAAAGAATCTTTGACAGCCTCAGAACAAGCGATCGCCGATCTATTTCAGTCTATTGGTTTAACAGGGACAAACCTCCAAGATGCTCTTCCTCAGCCAACTCAAGCAGGTAATCTTTGGGAAGTGGCTATTCGCTTTGATGATGAAGGGGGTAGAAAGTTTGCTGAATTAACCAAAAACCTGGCAGGTACTGGTCGGAGTCTTGGTATATTTTTAGACAATAAGCTGATCAGTGCGCCAGTGGTGGGAGCGGAATTTGCTGACACTGGTATTGCAGGTGGTAGAGCAGTAATTACTGGTAACTTTACCCTAGAAAGTGCTAGAGACTTAGCTATTCAAATTAAAGGAGGCTCTCTACCTTTCCCTGTAGAAGTAGTAGAAAACCGTACTGTTGGTGCAACTCTTGGACAAGATAGTATTCGGCGAAGTATTTATGCAGCTATAGCTGGCTTGGTATTAGTACTAATCTTTATGGTTGTTTATTATCGTCTACCTGGCATAATCGCTGATGCTGCTTTAGCTGTATATACTTTATTTACTCTGGCTTGTTACTCTCTCATCGGTGTTACTCTTACCCTACCAGGAATTGCTGGTTTTATCCTGAGTATCGGTATGGCAGTAGATGCTAATGTCCTGATTTTTGAACGGACAAGAGAAGAATTACGCGCAGGTAAAACTTTGTATCGTTCCGTAGAATCGGGTTTTTATCGAGCTTTCTCTAGTATTTTGGATAGTAATGTCACTACTCTAATCGCTTGTGCTGCCCTACTTTGGAAAGGTTCAGGATTAGTAAGAGGGTTTGCCTTAACTTTAGCTATTGGGGTAGTAGTAAGTATGTTTACTGCTGTCACCTGCAGTCGAACTCTAATGTTATTGACAGTGTTGGGTTCACCTAAAATTAGACAAAAACCAGAATTATTTTGTCCCAACTTATCAACATCTACTAAATCTTAATATTGAGTAGGGGCAAGGCAGTGCCTTGCCCCTACAGAAGTTCAGAAGGCTTGATTCTTTTTTACTCAAACTCCTATTTGATAAACAACATCTTCATTATTGCTCTAACTTCTGTACGGACGTTTCATGAAACGTCCCTACTGTAACTCCTGTACTTCTGTACTTCTTAAAAAAATTTATTCTACTAGTTAAAACAACCAAGATGATTAAATTTAGTGTAAATAAAACACGTAGTTGGTGGTGGACAATTTCTTTATTAGCGATCGCGATTAGTATTGCTGCAATGGCGTTTTCTTTTGCTAATTTTAACGCTCCTCTACGTCCAGGCTTAGACTTTGTTGGTGGTACTCGTTTGCAGATAGAAAGAGATTGTTCTCTGGAAGGAAACTGCGCCAAACCTATTGATGTGGCTGAAGTAAGACAAGTTTTGGAGACAGAAAACCTAGCCAAAAGTACTATTCAATTACTAGGAGATAATAAGCAAATCCTGGCATTACGTACCCAAAATTTGAATGTTGAAGAACGCACTAAACTACAAACAGCTTTAAGTGAAAAAATTGGTCAATTCGATCCTCAAACAATTCAAATTGACTCAGTAGGACCAACTATTGGTCAAGAATTATTTGCCTCTGGGTTACTGGCTTTAATTATCTCCTTTTTTGGCATTATTGTTTATCTTAGTGTTCGCTTCCAGTTTGACTATGCCTTATTTGCTATCTTGGCTTTATTCCATGATGTATCTATTACAGCAGGAGTCTTTGCTATTTTGGGTTTAACAGCCCAAGTAGAAGTAGATAGTTTATTTTTGGTATCTCTATTAACTATTATTGGTTTCTCGGTTAACGATACCGTAGTAATCTACGATCGCATCCGCGAAACAATTAAAGCAGAACCTGATACTTCCATAAATGAGGTAGTAGATGAGGCTGTCTCTCAAAGTTTAACGCGATCGATTAATACTACTTTAACTACTTTGTTACCTTTAATTGGTATTTTCCTATTTGGTGGTCAAACTCTGAAATTCTTTGCTTTGGCTCTAATTATTGGTTTTACTCTGGGGGCATATTCCAGTATTTTTATCGCTAGTACTTTGTTATCTTGGTGGAGGATGAATAAGCTTAAAAATCAGCCTGTTAAACTCGCTGATACACCAACTTCTGAGTAATGATTAATAATTTGGGAATGACAGAATTAGAGCCAAACTTAAACAAACAGATCAAAAAACTCTATCAATTAACTATTTACCTAAGATGGTTGGTAGTTTTGCTGTGTTGGTTAACTTTAGGTATTTTTGGTTTTTGGGGTTTACGCAACGAAATTAAACTTTGGTTCGACTATTTTACTTGGTCAGCAGTCCGTTACGCGATCCATTTTAATCCTGTGCCAAGTTTGTGTTTAGCTTTTTGTGTTGGTATGACTGTTTCTGCACTGGTATGGCAAAGTAGGAATATTATTTGGGGATTACCCGCTCAAGAAAAGTATCGTTTAGAACAAAGAGTTAAGCGCATTCTTTCTGTTGGTTCGTCTCATCCTCTTTGGAGATTCATTGCTAAGTAGCAAACAACTCTTTTTACGGCGGTGTAATGGTGACCAACTACTACTTATGTCTCAATTCTTGGCTTTTCCATTCAGCAAAAATTTGTTTGATTCTGGTAATTACTCGCTCTGCTGCTTGCTCGGCAGTCATACCATCAATAATCATGCTAGTTAAAGCTTTGCCCCAAATATTTTCTTGTAATACTTGACTGTAGGCAGGATTTTTGGCTTCATAGATCGGGCGAGTTTGACTTTTGGTTAATGCTTTAGTAGCAGTAGCGATATAAGGGTCTGTAGTTTGTTGCCAAGAGGATTTCTTCCAGACAGATTTATGCACTGGTAAATATCTATTACCTGAAGCTTGAAGATATGCTGCGATTGTTTCTGGTTGAATTAAGTAACGGAGAAATTGTTTAGCTATTTGTTGGTGGGGGGAGTCAGCAAAAATAATTGCTTGTTTAATAGAGACTACATACCGCATTGGTTCACCACTGGGTTTACGGGGAAAATTAACAATGCCAAGCTTATTGTAATAAGTATCTTGGTCTTGACGGACAGAAGCAGGAATAGAGAGAGTAGCATTAGGGGTCATCAGTACAAATCGATTGAGCAAGTGGCGATTGTTGTCTGTATTTAACCAATCGATCGCATCTGGGGGAATATAACCTTGTTGATAAAATTGATTATACCAATCTAAACATTTGATAATCCTTTGGCGGACTTGAGGTGTATCGATTAATAATTGTCCTTCAGAATCAAGTAAATTGATATCGTAGGCTTCTAAAACCTGCTCAAATAAAAAAAAAGTATCCATAGAAGCATTACTCAAAGGTAATCCTAATCCATAGATATTGTCTGATTTTTTGGCTCTTAACTTATCTTGTGCTTGCTGCCAAAACTGCCAAAAATCATCCCAATCTTGAGGTATGTCTTGTTGCGTGTAATCGATCGAGGCTAGTAATTTCTGCCAATAGAAAATATGAAAGCTAGTTTGATAAAGAGGTACTCCATAAAAGCTGTGTTTATTTTCTACCTGGTTGTAGTAGGTGACTGCTTCAAGGGCATTTTCTTCATATAAGTCTTGAACAGGTTCAATAATATCGGAGACATCTGCTAGTTTGCCTTGCCAAGCCAAACGAGGATATAACGTGATCTCTGCTTTGCGACTCATCATAATGTCAGGGAGTTTGTTTCCTTGTACTGCTCGATCGGCTTTTTCTGATAATTCGCTCGTAGTATAGAAAGAAAGCTTGGTTTTATAGTTGGTTTTTTGGGACCAATTATCGACTAAAGCACTAAAAGCTTCATCTTCTTCCAGATTAAAGCCTTTTTCCCACCAAATATTCAGGGTAATATTTTCTCTAGAAGATTCCGCGCTCGAAGACTGCTCTAAATTCGGAGTTTCTGCACAACCAACAACAAGTATAAAAGTACTGATAAAAATCCAAATAGATTGATACTCAAAACGAGGGTAGGGAGTTGGCGTTTTCTCCATCACTAATTTATTAATTGAGTCTCTAATTTAGATCAATAAAGTTATAGCCAAATCGGGAAGAACCAGGGAAGTGTTACGGTCTGCCGATAATTAATTTGATTGACTAGAAAAAAATCTAGAGTTCACAGTTAAAATTAAAAGGAAAAATTATGGTAAAAATACTTATATTAATAAGTATTTTTTATTACTTGCAACTCCCACGATGAATAAAAACTTTTTATCTAAACAAAATGGCGATCAACAAGAATCCCAGTATAAAAATAATCTTGAGGGAAATACTGATATTGCTCTAAAACAAAAAAAAACTTTGGGGAGTAAAATAACAGCAATTCTGGCTATTGCAATGGTTACACTACCAGTTTTAGCTATGGGTATAGCGGATTATTACTTTGATAGTAGAGGTATTAATAAGCAAGAGATTAGAGAGAAAAGAGATGATGCTAGTGAGATTACGGAAAATCAATTAGCACAAAGAAACCAAATGCTAACTATAGTGCTGGTTTCTACAGGAGCGACGGCCTTAATAGTAAGTATAATTACGGCTTTTTGGACTATTCGCATCACTAGTTGGAATTATGAACAAGTTGAAAAACAAGCGCAACGAAGAAAAGAACAACAGAAAAAATTATTCCAAGAATTTATTAAATATCTTAGTCGAGCGATCGATCGAGTAGAAATTCTCGAAACTACGGTAGAAGAAGCTCAAAAAATATTAGAGTGCGATCGAGTTTTAGTCTATAGTCTCGACCAAAATGAATATGGCAAAATCATTGCAGAAAGCGTCTTACCTGGTTGGACAAGAGCTTTAGACAAAACTATGACAGACCCTTCTTTTGAAATTAGATGTATAGAAAAGTATAGTAGAGAACACTTTTATGCTTTTGATGATATCGAGCAAATTAAATTACCTTTTCTATATCTAGAACAAATAGAAAAACTAGGAGTTAAAGCTAATTTAGCAGTCCCAATTTGCCACGAAGGTAAATTATTGGCAATCTTAGCAGCCCATCATTGTGAGCAACCTCATGAGTGGCTCAATGAAGAAAGGGAATTTTTAACAGAGTTAGCGCAAAGAGTTGGTTTTGCTTTAGACAATATGGAGGTATTAACTGAAGCTTCTCGTATCCTCAAGCAGGCAGAAACCGAAGAGCATTGGAATCAGCTATTGAATGAGACTACAATTCTTCTTCGTCAGTGTGTAGAAGAACAAGATATCTTAAATATTGCCGTAGAAAGAGTCCATAAAGTATTAGCTTGCGATCGCGTAGTAGTCTATGGTCTTAATCAAGACAAATACGGAACAATTCTGTCAGAATCTGTGACGGGTATGTGGACAAGGTCTTTAGGTATGGTCATGGATGACCCTTGCTTTGCCTCTAAATACATAGAAATATACAGAAAAGGGCGGGTTAGTACTATAGATAATGTTGACGAAGCAAAATTAACTGAATGTTATCTCAAACAACTAGAAAAGTTAGAAGTTAAAGCTAATCTGGTAGTCCCTATTCTCAATAAGCAGAAGTTATTTGGATTACTAATTGTTCATCAATGTGCTCAACCTCGTTCTTGGCAAAAGAGAGAAATTAATTGGCTAACTCAAGTAGCTAATCAAGTTGGTTTTGCCCTCGATAGTGCCAAGCTTTTTTCCGAGCATCAGAATTTATTAAAGCGATTAGAAACTGAAACTAAATGGAGTCAGTTATTGAGTGAGACAGTAGGCTATATTAGCCAATCTCTACAAGAAGAAGACATTCTCTACACTACTGTAGAGCAAGTTCGTCAGGTCATAAAATGCGATCGAGTGGTAGTTTATGGTCTCAATCACAATAATTATGGCACCGTAATAGCAGAATCGATCGCTCCTGGTTGGACGAGGGTTATGGGCAAAACTCTTGACGATCCTTGCTTTGCAGCCGATTATCTCAATCAATATAGTCAGGGTCGAGTTAAGGCAACAGATGATATTTATCAAGCTAATCTGACGGATTGCTATTTAGAACAGTTAGAAAACTTAGAAGTTAAAGCTTGCTTAGTTACACCAATTCTACATAAACAGAAATTATTTGGATTAGTAATTGCACATCAATGCTCTGAGTCTCGTTCTTGGCAACCCCATGAAATTCGTTGGCTTACTCAAATATCTAAACAAGTGGGTTTGGCTCTCGATAATGCAGAAGTTTTAAAACAATCACAAACTCCATCTCCAACTCAATCACAAACAGGAGTGCTTGCCTTAGTAGATTATGAAGAATTGTCCACAGAAATCGTCCCAGTTAAGACAAAGTCTCTGGAAACAGAGCGCAATTTTAATATAGTGCAAGCAAAACTGGCAGCAACAACCAAAAAAATCAAACAAATAAATCAGACTTCTCAAAAGCTCTTGAAAATGCAGGACTCTATAAATAAAAAGTTTTGAGTTTATATAGTTTTTACATAGTCAAAACTACTACCATAATAAGTAATAATAGGAAGTTAAAGTATAAGTATTTATACTTAAATTAAGTGTGGAAAAACCTGTTGTTAAGAATTTTGTTAAGGATGTTCTCAAAATGAAAATTTATCAAGATCGAGTAATTTCTTAAAGCAGGAGGATATAAATTCATTGAATCAAAGCTGTTGTATAAATGACTACTAATTCTACGCCAGAGCCTACTAACGACCGAGATGAACAAGCAGTTAATAATCATGAATTTAGATTGTCTAATTCAACTAAATTACTAGAAAATTTGTTCAATTCAGGAAACTTAGTCGATCATCAAGCCAATAAATCTAAGAAACTACAACAATTACCCGAAGAAATCATTCAAAATCTTCATCACAATCTGAGTGAAGAAGAAATATTGGTAACTGCGGTAGAAGAAGCCCGCAGAGTAATTGATTGCGATCGCGTTATTATTTACAATCCGCCTGAATCATCTCAAGGAAAAGTAATTGCCGAAGCGGTTATGCCTGGATGGACTCCAACCTTAGACATAATTATTAACGACCCCTATTTAGCTCCTCAGTATGTAAAAAATTACCAGCAGGGATACTTTAAAGCAGTTAATGACATTTATCAAGAAGGTATTATTAAAAATAATATCCAGCCTTTAGAAAAACTGCAAATCAAAGCGATGTTAATTGTGCCAATTTGGCAACAAAGCAAGTTATTTGGGTTATTGGTGGCTCATCAATGTTCGGAAACTCGGCAGTGGCAACCAGAAGAAATTAAGTATTTAGAGCAAATTACTACTTTAGTTAGATTAGCTCTAGAACGCGCTCAACTGATTCGAGAAAAAGAACATTTGCAACAACAAGCAGAAGACGAAGCACAATGGACTCAGTTTTTTAATGAGGCTACTCCCTACATCTATAAATGTTTTCAAGAACACGATATTTTAAAAGCTACAGTCAGAGAAGTTCGTCGTCTGCTGAGTTGCGATCGCGTAGTTGTTTATAGTCTCAATCATGACAATCATGGAGAAGTAGTCGCTGAATCAGTTACTCCAGGTTTAACCAAAACTCTGGGTAGAGTGATCGACGACCCTTGTTTTGAAGCTAGATATATCGAAAAATACCAGTATGGTAGGGTTAATGCCATAGATGATATCTACGCAGCAGAATTAACGGAATGTTATCTCGAACAGTTAGAAACCCTAGAAGTAAAAGCTAATTTAGTTACCCCCATCCTGATTGAAAACAAAATTTTTGGCTTATTAGTAGCTCATCATTGCTTCGAGCCTCATCAGTGGCAACAATATGAAATTCGTTGGTTAACTCAGGTTGCTCTCCAAGTCGGTTTTGCCCTTAATCATGGCAAACTTCTAGCTGGTTCTATCGATCATCAACAAAAACAGAATAGTAAAACTAAATGGACAGAGTTATTAGAAGAATTAAGTACCTATTTGCATAATAGTTCTAATCAGTCTGAGCTTCTCGCCAAGACAGTAAAAGAAGCTCGCCGAATGTTAAATTGCGATCGCGTAGTTGTTTATAGCCTTACTCAAGACCAGTATGGAGAAGTAACAGCAGAATCAGTTGCTCCAGGTTTTACCAAAGCTTTAGGTAAAGTAATTAAAGACCCCTGTTTTGAAATTAAGTATCTAGAAAAATACCAGCATGGTAGGGTTCAAGCCATCAATAATATCCAAGAAGCAGTCATCGCCAAATGTTATCTTGAGCAACTAGAGAAACTGGAAGTTAAAGCCAATTTAGTTACACCAATTATTCTTGAAGGTAAAATTTTTGGGCTACTAGTAGCTCATCACTGTAATGCCCCTCATTACTGGGAACTAGAAGAAATAGATTTCCTGAGTCAGCTTGCTCATCATGTTGGTTTAGAACTCGAAAGGACTAAGCTGATTGCCGAACGGGATTTTCTGCGTAAGCAAGTACAAACTGAAGCAGAGTGGACAGAATTTTTTACGCAAACAGTTCAATATATTCATCAATCTCTGAGCAGAAAAGAGCTTCTAGAAATTGCTGTGGAAGAAGTTCGTCGTGTCTTAGATTGCGATCGTGTAGTTGTCTATAGTCTCAATCAAAACCAGTATGGAGAAATAGTTGCAGAATCTGTTGCTCTAGGATGGACAAAAGCTTTAGGGAGAGTGATTAAAGATCCCTGTTTTGAAGCTAGATACATCGAAAAATATCAGAATGGTCGTGTTAGAGCGATCGAGAATATCTACGAAACAAGATTAACTGATTGTTATATCGAACAGCTAGAAAAACTAGAAGTTAAAGCCAATTTAGTTACACCAATTATTTATGGGGGGAAAATTTTTGGTTTGCTGGTAGCCCATCAATGTTCTAACCCTCGTAAGTGGCAGCAATACGAAATTCGTTGGGTAACTCAGATATCAACCCAAGTAGGTTTTGCCTTAGATAATGCCCAATTACTTCAACAACTAGAGCAATCTTCTAAAACCGCAGATTATCTGATCCATCAAAACAAAGAGCAAAAAGAAGCCTTTAAACAAAAACTTATAGCCATACTATGCAATAGCACCAATACCTATGAGAATCTTACTGAAGATGCTTTAAATCAATCAGAAAGTTTACTCGACCTTCTCCACAACATTGAAAAAATCAATGATATTGTTAAGAATCAAGGGAGCGCAATTAACCAAACTCACAATCGAAAACGGCAATACGATGCCAAACTACAAGTCATCAAAAAAAGTATCGAGCTTAGTTTAAATGGTATTTCTAGCCTTCAAAATTCTGTTCAAGATACTGCTGCTAAGATGAACTATTTAAGTGAATCTTCGCAAAAAATCACAGTAATAGTTCGTTTAATTCAAAATTTAGCCAAACAGATAGCGCAGCAGTCCTTAAATATTACTATTGCCCTGGGCGAGCATCAAAACTCTAACCAAGAGTCAACTATTGAGCTTGCCGACACACTTCTTTCCCATGTCCAGCAATTGTACAAAGCGATCGCTAAAATTAATCCTCTCTTATCAGGAATTGATACGGAAGCATGTCAAGGTAAAATTGCTACTGATTCTGCTCTGGACAAAGCTGTTCAGGGAACTCTCTTGATTCAAGATACGCAACGAAATCTAGAGCAAATAAGGGCTATCAACGGTAATATGAGTCTTTTGTTGGCTAAATTTGCCCAAGATAGTCAAAATCAAAGCATTATTTCTGAATCTACTGGAAAATCTGTTCACAAGGTTGTCAATCTTGCCAATCAGATTTCTGAACATTCTTCTGCTATTACAGAATCTTTCCACCAATTAGTATCATTAACTCAACAGCTTTAGGGTTGGGGAAGTCATACTAAATCCGATTATTAACAGGTCGACTGGATATGCGTTGTCTTTCCCAGAGCATCCCTCGACCTCAAAGTATACTTTTCTAAATTTGGCTAAATCTTTTCTGACTTCTGACTTTCTTAACCTTTAAGTATCCTATCTAAACCGGATTTAGGATTATTTCTTCTTAGCTGCGATCGCCAGTTGTATTTGAGGAATCTGACGTAATTGATCTAAAACATCTACTACATCACCGTGATCGACTACTTTATCTGCACTAATTACTACTACTTGGGTTTGCTCAGTTTTTAACAAATTTTCCACCTCAGTTTTTAACTGACTAAGCCCTGTAGGTCGATCGCCCACAGTTAAAGTTCCTTCACTATCAAGACTGACGGTAATTTGTTTGCTCTCTTGTCGTTGAACAGTTTCAGCTTGGGGAAGATTTACAGGCAAGCCTTCAGAACGAGTTAAAAATAAACTAGAAACAATAAAATAGACCAAGATAGCGAAAATAACATCGATCATTGGCACAATATTAATTTGTGGTGGTCGATCGGGCTCATCTGGTAAACGCATCAGCAGTATCTCCTTTTTGTTCGTATTTTTCTAGATGCAATAATTCTAGTTGACCACCAAACTCTTGAATGAGGGCGATTTGTTGCAAGTATAGTCCTCGAAAGGTGCTGGCAAAAAAAAGGGTAATAATAGCGATAACTAAGCCAGCAGCAGTAGAAGTTAAAGCTTCACTAATTCCCCCTGTGACCCCAGTAGCTTGAGAAGATTGGATATCACCGATCTGTAAAGAAGCCAAAGAAGTAATCAAACCTAAAACCGTTCCCAACAATCCTAGTAAAGGTGCAACACTAGTAATTGTCTCAAAAGAATTGCTAAACCTTTTGAGTAAAGGCATTTCCGCTTGAGCAGCACTTTCTAAAGCTAGGCGAAACTTTTCTGGAGTTGGTCGCTGTAGAGATAAGGCAGCTAAAAAGATCCGTGCCATAGGTAAATTCTGATTACGCTTGAGCATAGTATCAGCCATCTCAGGGTCTTCTTGGTAGAAAGTAAGTACCTTTTTCAGTACTTTTTCTTGTCCACGGGCAAGTTTAAACCAAAAGAGCGATCGCTCTAAAATCATTGCTAAGGAAAAAATTGATAGTCCTAAGAGGGGAAACATAACCACCCCTCCATTATTAAATAATTGATATACAGTTTCCATAGTTAAAATCTTTGCCAGTTTTCTAGCTGCGGTGTAAATACTCCGTGATTGACATATATATTAAAACTAAATTTAACGTCTAACGTCTCATCAGGAAAATTAGCTGGCAGGGCAGCAAAAGGGGCAGATTTTTGTACTGCTGCTACAGAATCGCGATCGACTTTTTCTGAACCAGAACTTTGTACTATGCGTAATCCCGTAACTTGACCATTGCGTTGAATGGAAAAAGCAAGTACCGTATGGCGATTATTCCCAGGGGATGAGGGTTGCCAATTTCGTCTTACTCGTCGTCTAATTTCAGCAAAGTAAGGACCCATATTCAGGTCTTGCCTGGCATCTAAACCACTAGAATTCAGGGCTTGCTGACTAGCATTAGCTTGAGGATTAAAAAAGGAACTACCAGAATTGTCAGCTAGAGTCTTGCGATAAGTTCCTCCTAATAGACTAGCAGAGCCAGAGCCAACGGGGGTTTGCTGTTCTGAGGCTGGAGGAGCAGTTTCGGTAGACTGGGAAGGAGTCTCTGTTGGTATGGGTTTGGTTGGTAGCTTGGTCGCTACAGGAGGTAAATCCGTTTGAGGACTAGCCGTCTCTATTTCTCTTGAGGGTTTTTCTTCTTGTAGAGGGGCAGGCTTAGGTAAAGGAATGGAAGTAGGGTTAGACTCAGCAAGGAGTGGAGCGTTTTCTCTTGGCTTGGGCTTTGAAGCGACTGGGGGAGTAGGGTTTGATGGCGCGGTCTCTTGTTTGGGGACTTTTGTTGGGGAGGGAGGGGGTGTAACTGGTTTAGGCTCTACTTTTGGTGCTGGTGGAGTCTGGGGTGTCTTGGGAACTAATGGTGCTGCTTGCCTTTTTGGTTGAACCGCCTGACTTGGTTTAGGAGTAGTAATAGCTTCCTCATTACCAATCTTGTTAGTAGCAGAAGGTAATTCTGGGTTAACTTGTCCCTTCGCAACAGAATTATTAGCTGCCCGACGCTCAGTATCTGGAGGTGGTTCTTCTGGTGATTCTTCTGGCGGGACAACAATAAAATCAATAGGTGTAGATTCTGTTTCCTGACGGGCAGTAGGTAGCGATCGATTGGATAAGACGAGTATCAGTACTCCTAATCCATGAACTAAAACAGATGTCAATACGAAAAGCAAGAAAGGATCGAGACTAATTTGGATATTAAGCTTTTCCTTTCGTTCTATAGTTGTCATTACTATAACTGGCTAAAAAAACTATTGACTAGCTAGGTAATATTACTTGAGTTTAACTTTTTTAGAAAATCATTGGGGATTTGTTGATTTCAGGGATGAAACTGATAATAATAATGTTCTTAGCTATTAGGAAAATAATTAAGCGGTAACTCCCTAATTCTCTAATTCCCCATTTTTCCACTTCCCCAATTAAACTGTTAAACGAGAAGTATTGCCAGACCCCCTGCATCCCCAAAATTTCCTTTTTCAAGTGTATGTTGTTAATAAAGTTAGCAATCTTGACCGGGGAACGCCGTTGAATCTCTTCGCCGACGCGGGGCGGAGATTCTAGCTATTAGCTCTTAGTTATTAGACATGTTAATTTCTCTTGAAAATACCTGAAAAAATACCTGAATTTTTCCCCTGGTACTTACCATAGGTTAACTGCATAATATCAACAAATCAAACGTAAGCCAAAAATTTTTCTAAACTCGATAACTTCGACCCCAAAATATGTTCAAGGAAATTATAATGAAACCTAAAATTTCTTCAGCATCGATTCTCTTATTTCTAAATTCCAGTATTATAATAGTAACATTTTAGCCTCATATTCTCTAACTTAGACTCTTGTTGACCCCAGAATAAAATTGACTAGCTAAATGAACTTGTAGTTTAAAACGTTAAACAAGTATTTTTAATGTCTATACCATTGCCAAATATCTTGATGACTGATGATAATGAAATATTCTCCTATCAAATAGGAGGGAGTTTAGCTAGTACGTCTCCTAGCTATGTTGAACGACAAGCCGATCGCGAATTAGATGAAGCCCTAAGAGAAGGGCAATTTTGCTATATTTTAAACTCACGACAAATGGGTAAATCTAGTTTACGAGTACGGGCAATGGAAAGATTACAAGCAGAAGGTACTGTTTGTATTTTTATTGACTTGACTGGCATGGGAACTCAAGATTTAACTCCTGAGAAATGGTATGCAGGAATTATCCGTTCTATAGTTAGTGCTTGTCAACTTAGATTAAATTGGCGTAACTGGTGGCGAGAAAAAAGAGATTTATGTACTCCTGCACAGAGACTAAATTTATTTATTGAAGAAGTTTTATTAGTTGAAGTTAGCTCAAAAATTGTTATTTTCATTGATGAAATAGATCGAGTTCTCAGTCAAAAGTTTTCTCTAGATGATTTTTTTGCCCTAATTCATAGTTGTTATCAAAAGCGTCAAGTCAATCCAGACTATAATCGGCTTACTTTTACCCTCTTGGGAGTAGCAGCACCAAGAGATTTAATCAGAGATAAAACTCAATCTCCTTTTAATGTGGGTAAAGCAATCAACTTAGAGGGATTTAAACTAGAAGAAGCTTTTCCTTTAATGTTGGGTTTAGCAAATCGAGTTAGCGATCCTCAAAACCTACTAGCAGACATTTTAAGTTGGACAGGAGGGCAACCTTTTCTAACCCAAAAATTGTGTCAATTGGTTAGGGAACAAGGGAATTGCCACTGGAAAATAGAGGAAATTGTCGAAAAGCATATTATTGATGATTGGGAAAAACAAGATGAGCCAGAACATCTTCGTACCATACGCGATCGTCTATGTTATCGTGATTCCTCGAAAACTATTCGTCTACTAGGTTTATATCGAGAGATTGTACAACAGGGAAGAGTTCCTTTTAATAATAGCTGCGAACAAAGAGAGTTATGTTTGTCTGGTTTAGTGGTAGAGAGACAGGGCAACTTAGAAGTTAATAATCCTATCTATGCTTGGGTATTTAATTTAGCTTGGGTAGACAATCAATTATCACAATTGCGTCCCTACGATCGATCTCTGATAGATTGGGTAGCTACAGATTATCGCGATCCAAATCATTTACTTACAGGAAAAGATTTACAAGATGCTTTAACTTGGGCGTTGGGTAAAAGCCTGGCAGATATAGATTATCGCTTTTTGGTTGCTAGTCAAGACCTAGCCAAACAGGAAGCTCAAGACGCTTTAGCAGCAGTAGAAGCAGCAAGTCAACTCTTGGCAACTGCGAGAAAGCAAGCACGACAAAGAGTAAATAAGCAACGTTTAGAAAAAAAAGGATTAGCACAGATTGCTTTGGGAGTAACGGGATTTATCTTACTAATGCGTTTTACAGGGATTTTGCAAAGTTGGGAATGGAATCTACTCGATCGCTTTTTTCGTTGGCGGGTTGCAGATGCCCAAGAATCTCGCATTGTCGTAGTCACAATCGATGAAGACGATATCAAGACAGTGGGACAATGGCCAATTCCCGATGGTACTCTAGCTACAGCCATTAAAAATTTACAAGCCCAACAACCAAGTGCAATTGGGTTAGATATTTATCGCGATTTACCTGTACCACCAGGCAACCAAGATTTAATTGAACTGTTTAACTCTACACCGAATCTGTACGTAGTAGAAAAAGTAATCGACTATTCCATTCCTCCTCCACCAAATGTTAGTCCTACACAAGTTGGCTTTGCCGATCAAGTATTGGATAGTGATGGTAAAGTACGTCGGGCATTATTATCTTTAGTAGGAGATGATGAACAAAAACGCTTAAGTTTGAGTACCAAATTAGCCTTGCATTACTTACAAGAGCGAAAAATTCAACTTGAACCACTAAACCAAGATCGTGACAATGCTAGCTTTGCCAATCGCTATCGTTTAGGAAAAGCCATCTTTACAAGATTTACTGGTAATGATGGAGGTTATGTGGGTGCAGATTCAGGAGGATATCAAATCTTACTCAATTTTTGGGGAACAGAAGCTAATTTCAGACAATATTCCCTCAAAGAAGTACTAAATAAAGAAATTACTCCAGAAAATATCCGCGATCGCTTAATTTTAATTGGCTCTACTGCTGAAAGTATCAAAGATTTTTTCTATACACCCTATAGTCAAGGTTGGTTTAGTTCTCCTCAAAAAATGTATGGGGTTTTTATTCAAGCTAAGATTACTAGTCAAATAATTAGTGCAGCAATGGATAATCGTCCCCTACTCCGCACCCATAATGAACTTTCAGAATCTCTCTGGATATTATTATGGGGAATTATAGGCGCAATTATCTCTTGGCGTTTACAATCTTCTGTTAGTATCACCCTTAGTGTTATCTTAACTAGTAGCCTACTGATTATTATTTGTTACCTAGCTTTTTTATTAGGTTGGTGGCTTCCCGTTGTACCTTCATTACTAACTTTGGTTGCAACCATAATTACTGCTATTCTCATCAGAAATAGACAACGCGATCGACGTAAATTCGATAATACTTTAGCCTTTCTATTAAAAGAATATCGAGAGCGTCCTATTGTTGGCAGAATTGCCTTAGAATACCTCAAACAATCGGAAAATAAAGATAAATCCTGCTTAATCGATCAAAAAATCAAATAATTGTTGGTTGTTGGTTGTTAGTCGTTAGTCGTTGGGTATATTTTTATTACTTACTCCCTACTCCCTACTTATTATTGGTTTATCAGCAATTTTATCTAAACCACCAGATTGTAAATAGTTGAACCACCTATCCTGCCAATCATCTACAAACAGTTCTTTTTCTTCAATTAGGATATCTAAGGCATCATACCAAACTCCTTTTTCAGCATAGGAAGCTGCTTTTTGGATTATGTTTTTCCTGGGTGAGTCTGGATCGACCACTTGAGATTCATCAACACGTTTAATCCAAGCAGCAACAACTGGGTCGTTAGGATTTGGTCTGTTACCACAAACTAACACTAATGCCCATTGATAGTTTTTGCCAATTTCTAAAGAAGGTGCATTATCTGGCAATTCAATCTTAACAATTCCGACATCCCCTGCTAACTTAATAGGCTGTTCCCAATGAGGCTTAATACCTTCTTCTTTAATAGTTAAAATTGCTTGCTGTGCTGAAGTTTTAGGCAAATAGACCCAAAAATCAGGACGCTCGTTTACTGTTAGACCATAGTTATTATTTGGTGCAACTGCAGTGAGAGTGAGGCGATTGCGAATAGGTTCTTGTTGTCGATTGACAACAAAGTCTTGATAACATTCTCTATTTTGGCGCGAAGCTGCTCCCTCCGTAGTTTCTGGTTGTTCTTCTTCTGGTGGAGGTTGAAATAAGATAGCGGGAGTCAGATTAGCAGTTGCTACCGATGTAAGTATAGAACTCCATAGAATTAAAGAACTCATTAAAGTTAAAAAAGTCTTGTTTGATTGTTGCAGTTTTGTACTTCTCTTGAAAAATTTCATTTCCTTTACTCCAACTTTTTGCTCAATATACTTGTGTAACTTGAATGTAGATTAGCCAATCCGCTATAGTCTGTCATTATTGATTAAACGAATCCTCACACTAGGCGATCGCTGATTTGAGCGGTAACATTTCGGTTTCTTCGATCGAAAAATCTATACTCTAGTAGATCTATGTTGAAAAATCAAAAGTTTAATTCCTATTTTTAGATTCGGACAAAAATACACAACAAATCAAAATTTATCCCGATTGCCAATTACTTCCGCTAAACCATAATTTATTAGACCTAGCTTAGAAATCTAGTGACTTTCTAAGCTATTAAATTCTTTTCTAGATATAGCTGTTGAGGATTTTTCAGTATTTGAGATAGATGAGCCTCTGGATTTGGTTACTTCTGGGTTAGGTTGAATAACTTCTAGGGAACGATACAATTGAAAAACACTCAATACTATTAATGTAGCTATAATTCCCAAGGCAAACATGATTTTTTTTTCTGAAGACTTGGTAGGAGTTGTTTCTTTTGCTGTTCGATCAAAACATTCTTCTTTAATAATCAATGTATTTTCGGGAACCCCATTCAATATGTAGTATCTCGTGGATGTAGGTTGGGGGAGTAAATCAGAATCTTTCTTGGTCATAGTTAACCTTTTACATAAATCAAAAATCTAGCTTGTTTGAGCTTGAGCAGAAATTCGCCCTTCGGGTTCGGCATTTGCTTCAAGTCGGGAAAACCCTAAAGAGTTCGGTAGTCACTTCAAGTCGGTAAAACCGCCCAACCCACTGCCTCCCCAAGACCGCAATGCCTCAGAGTTTGAAGCTCAGATTTGACGGAAGTTAAAATTTAACCGTTATTTCTAACTTGGTAAAGCGTCCTAATAATATTATTTACTACCATATGCTACACCACGATATTTTCTTGTACCTAATTGAGATTTAAAGGTTTGAATAGGACGACGAAGAGTATAACTTTGTCCCAAAAAACAAGCAGTATAACCTGACGGAATAGTTTCAACTTGATTGTTAGAGGTAGAGTAAACTTGACCTAAAAAACGTAATTTCATGGTTCTATTCTCCTGTTTGTCGTTGTATTTTTGTATCTTTTTAATTTATGTAACAACCCATTGGCAAACTAATTTGCTATCTACTTTTTTCCAATAGGCTACTAATCGTTGTTGTCGATCGAAATTGAATTGCCGATCTAGAAGAAGTTTCTTTTGCGTTAATGTCTTTTCAGTACAAGTCATTTTTTTCCTGATTATTTAACTTTCGTTAGTATTATGTAAATAATCTTGAGAAAGTAAAAGGGGAAAACTTCAGGTATTTATTCAGGTACTTGGGAAAGACTTAAATTTTGACTGGGGAATACCAGTCACTGTTACACCGTCGTTTTATGGTGTAACAGTGACTAATCTGGTGTGTATCGAATTGTATAGATTGTAGATAACAAAATTGCTCAGAACCATATTCTTTTTAGAATAATTATGGGGAAAGTGCTTTGGTGACACATAACGCGATCATCTTCGCTGGCAGGCTCTGCCCGATCGCTCTGGATCACCTTCATCGACTTACTGCCTTTGGATTTGTAAATCAAAAGCGATCGAGAAAACTCGATCGCTTTTTGTCTGAAAAAATACCTGAATTTTTCCCCTGGTATTTACCAAAAGTTACGGGCAAAATACTAACAAATCGAAAAAACAGTTGAGTTTATCTAGTCAAACTCCTAATTTTTCTATTTACAATTCTTAGTTTTTAGTCAATCGATCGATGAAAAGACCACAAATCAAACCACATTTTCGCATCGAAATAATTGAACCAGAACACGTCTATCTATTAGCAGAAAACAGTACCCATGTCCTTACTGGCGAACTCTACTGTCAAGTTATTCCTCTTCTCGATGGCAACCACACCATTGATGAAATCATTAGTACATTGGAAGGACAGGTAGAACCAGAAGATATTAACTATGCTTTGGAACGCTTAGAAGATAAAGGCTATCTGAGTGAAACTTTCCCCGAACTCACTGCAGAAGAATCCGCCTTCTGGAGTTTACTAAATGTAGAACCTCAAGATGCTTACTACTATTTACAGCAAACCCAAATTTACCTGACTTGTGTTGGGAATGTTTCCCCTGAGCCTTTAATTAAATCTCTAGCAGAAATTGGCATCAAAACCCAAGAATGGAACACCGAATCCACAGAATTTAACTCCAATTCTCTACTTGTTGTCTTAACCGATGATTATCTGCAACCAAAACTACGTAAAATTAACAAAATTGCTCTAGAAGTTAACCAACCTTGGTTACTAGTAAAACCTGTAGGTGGACTCCTATGGTTGGGTCCCATTTTTCAACCAGGTAAAACAGGTTGTTGGGAATGTCTTAACCACCGTCTACAGAGAAATCGGGAAGTAGAAGCCTCTGTCTTATTGCAGAAGCAAAAATCTTACTCTACGTCAGAGAAAGAACCCCAATGTCTTCCCGTTTCCCGTGCTGTTTTGCCTTCTACTTTAAGAACTGCTCTTGACCTCACCACCACTGAAATTGCCAAATGGATAGTTAAACAAAGTGTAGGAGAAACCAGCCATTTTTCTACCCTGGAAGGCAAGATTATCACTTTTAATCAAACCGATCTTAACCTGGAAACCCACATTCTCCCGAAACGTCCTCAGTGTTCAGTCTGTGGTAATCCCGAACTCGTCAGTGAACAAGGAAATCAACCACTTGCTCTTGAGAACAGACCAAAACAGTTTACTAGTGATGGTGGACATCGCATCTATTCCCCCGACGAAGCTATCAAAAAGTACCAACACTTAATTAGTCCCATAACTGGAGTTGTCACCGATTTAATCCGTACTTCTGACCCCGATAATCGTTTAGTGCATACCCACAGAGCCATTCATCACTTTGGCACATCTCCTAATCTCAATAGTCTGCGCCATTCCCTACAATACAAAAGTGGTGGTAAAGGGAAAACCGACCGCCAATCGAAAGCTAGTGGTTTGTGCGAAGCAGTAGAACGTTATTCTGGAGTTTTTCAAGGAGACGAACCCCGCCTAAAATCTACTCTTGCCAAGTTGGGAGAAAAAGCTATTGACCCTAGGCGATGTCTGCATTTTAGCCCCACTCAGTATAGGAACAGGGAAGAGTTAAACGCCAAGAATAAAATTGCCTATGATTGGATACCCCAACCCTTTGATGACAAGCAAAAAATTGAATGGACACCAGTTTGGTCGTTGACAGAACAAACCTATAAATATCTGCCTACGGCTTGGTGTTATTATAATTATCCTTTGTCTAAAGAGCATCAATTCTGTTGGGCGGACTCCAACGGTAATGCTGCTGGGAATACCCTGGAAGAAGCAATTTTACAGGGATTTATGGAGTTAGTAGAACGGGATAGCGTAGGGATTTGGTGGTACAATCGCCTATCTCGTCCTGGCGTAGATTTAGCTAGCTTTGATGAACCCTATCTCTTGCAACTGCAAGATTATTATCAACGCAAGCATCGAGAACTGTGGGTATTAGACTTGACTACCGATTTAGAGATTCCAGCCTTTGTTGCCCTGTCTCGCCGTACTGATGGGGAATACGAGAAAATTATTGCTGGTTATGGTGCCCATTTTGATCCCAAAATTGCCATTTTGCGGGCAGTAACCGAACTCAATCAACTAGGACTGGGAATCGATCAGATAGATGCTAGCCAAGGAGATGGGGAATGGCAAGAATGGATGATGACCGCAACCATAGCCAATCAGCCCTATTTAGCTCCCAACTCACGAGTTACACCCAGGGTTTACAGCAATTATCAACAGCGTTGGAGCGATGATATCTACGAGGATGTGTTGACTTGTGTAGATATTGCTAAACAGGCAGGATATGAAACCTTAGTACTCAATCAAACTCGCCCAGATATTGACTTAAAAATAGTTAAGGTAATTGTGCCAGAGTTGCGATGTTTTTACTCGCGATTGGGCGCGGGAAGATTGTATGATGTACCAGTGAAGATAGGTTGGTTGTCTGAACCGTTACCAGAAGAAGAGATGAATCCCCTGCAGATTTTGTAAGCTTTCAGCAATCTTTGATTTGGCGTTGGAAGTGCATCTAATGCTGATCTACACAATAGTTCTATCCAATTAAACTTGTCCGAAATTAAGCAAAACTAGATATTAGAAGAATGGAAAAGAAAAACTTACAACTCAACCAAAAGCCAAACCCTCAACTATCTGAGGAGAAACTGACTTCTGGTTGGAGGGGCGAATCACGGGGAATAGCGGAACATTGTCAAAACTGTAACGTTTGCTGTAAGTTAGAGCATCTGCTGCTGGAGGCAATAGAAGACTCGCCATAAGCTTGCTTGTGGAAAGCATTTGCCAGAAACAGGAAGCGTCGTCGCCTTGTGCGCGACGTAGTTCACACTTGTATAATTTAAGAAATCGAGTTGAGAAGTATCTTTCATGAAACCCTTGTCTTTACTACTTGTCGGATTATTTTTAGGTAGTACTAATACACTATCTGTTCGAGCACAAATTACGGTAGATGGCACTACCAATAGTACTTTAACCCCTACGGATAATGGGATCAGAATCGATGATGGTGATCGCGCTGGAGACAATTTATTTCATAGTTTTGAGCAGTTTTCTGTCTTAAATAGAACAGAAGCCTTCTTTAATAACCCTAGCGATATCGTTAATATCTTTTCTCGCGTTACAGGGGGAAATATTTCGTCTATTGATGGTTTAATTCGAGCTAATGGTACAGCTAATTTATTTTTGCTCAACCCAGCAGGAATTATTTTTGGCGAAAATGCCTCGCTTAATATCGGTGGTTCTTTTGTGAGTAGTACTGCCGATAGTATTGTTTTCAGTGATAACGTAGAATTTTTAGCAACGGATGCAGATAATCCGCCTTTACTGACTATTAATATGCCTATTGGCTTGAATTTTGGTAATAATCCCAGGAATATTACGGTTAATGACAGTAATTTACAAGTCAACAATGGAGAAACATTAGCTCTTTTAGGTGGTAATGTCACAATTACTGGAGGACAAATTATTGCACCAGGAGCAAAAATTGAATTAGGTGGATTAATCGAAGCAGGACAAGTACGCTTTATTCAACAACAGTCAGAAGATAATTTTAGTCTTGATTCGACAATTTTTCCTGACGGAATAGCCAGGAGTGATCTTATCTTAACCAATGGTGCAGAGGTAAATGTGCAAACAGCAGGGGGCGGTAGTATTAGCGTTAATGCTCGTAATCTTGAAATTTCTGGGGGAAAATTAGGCGCGAGTAATTTAAGAGCAGGAATAGCCCCAGAATCAGGTTCAACCGCAGCACAAGCAGGAGATATTACCCTCAATGCCACAGATAATATTACTGTGAGTCAAGGAAGTACTATTCGCAATCGGGTAGAACAATCGGGAGTAGGCAATGCAGGAGGGATAGATATTACTACTACTAACCTATTTTTGACAGAGAAAAGTTTTGTAAGTGCCAGTACTTTCGGACAAGGAGATGGGGGAAACATTACTATAGAAGCTTTAGGCACTATCTCTGTTGATGGAGAATCTCAAACTGAAGAGTCCAGTGGCATTTTCAGTGCAGTAGGAGTAGATGCAGTTGGCACTGGAGGAAGGATAGATATTAAAACTACCGATCTATCTCTGACGCAAGGAGGTAGATTAATTTCCAGTACTCGCGGACAAGGAGATGGAGGGGCGATTATCATAGAAGCTTCAGGCACTATCTGGGCTGATGGGGCATCTCAAGCTAAAGAGTCCAGTGGCATTTTCAGCACTGTCGAATCAACAGAAATAGGCGACTCAGGAAAGATAGATATTAATACGGCTAACCTGTATCTGACACAGGGAGGTATAGTATCGGCCAGTACTTTCGGACAAGGAGATGGGGGGGAGATTACTATTAATGTAGATGGCACTATTTGGGCTGATGGGGAATCTCAAGCTGGAGAGTCCAGTGGCATTTTTAGTATAGCAGCAGAAGATGCAATAGGCACTGGCGGGAAAATCGATATCAATACGGCTAATCTGTATCTGACACAAGGAGGTGTGGTAACTGCCAGTACTTTTGGAGTAGGCAATGCAGGGAATATCATCATACAAGCCTCAGATACTATCTCAGCCGATGGGGAATCTCAAAATAAAACTGTTCCCAGTGGGATTTTTAGTATAGTATTAGAATCTGGAGTAGGCAATGCCAATGACATTAACATCAATACTAATAATCTCTCTCTCACCAATGAGGCGGAGATATCAGTAGAGAGTTTAGGACAAGGAAGTGCAGGTAATCTTTTTATTGTAGCTAACTCCTTAACCTTGGAAAACGGAGCAACTTTATCAGCATCAACCCCTTTAGGTACGGGTGGCGATATTACTCTGGATATTGCTGAGGATTTAACTTTACGGGATAACAGTACTATTTCCGCTCAAGCTTTAGGAGATGCTAATGGCGGTAATATTAATATTAATGCTGGCTTTGTCCTTGCTTTCCCTTCTCAAAATGAAGGTAATGATATTATCGCCAACGCTCAACAAGGAAGAGGTGGAGATATAACTATTACTACTCAAGGAATTTTTGGTTTAGAAGAAGGAAGAGCTACGGATAATGATGGCAATCGTCTCAGCAATGGTACTAACGATATCGATCCTAGTTCCCAATTTGGCTTAAATGGCACAATTACCATCAATGAACTAGAAGATAACCCTGCCGAGGGCATAGAAGACTTACCTAGATTTGTAATAGATCCTGATAAATTAGTGGTTTTCAGTCTTTGTAGTTTAGCCAGAGATAGTGAATTTTACTATACAGCCAAGGGTGGTAACGCACCTAATCTTGCGGAAATAAGAGATGAGGGAGTGATTGCCGTAGATTTGGTTGAACCTGTACCCTTTGGGGAAGAAGAAGAGCAGAGGAGCAGGGTTGTAGAGGAGGTAGCAGAAGAGAGAAAGGAAATTGTGGAGGCTCAAGGATGGATTTTTCATGAGAATGGGGTTGTGGAGTTAGTTGCTTATAAGACTGATATTAATGGTTCTCCTGCCCAACCCAAAGATCCTAGAGTTTGTTCTCAGTAAGCTCTAAGTAGAAAAAACTTGGAGACTAATTCCATTTATCTATTAGAAACAGATTTCGCTAAATTAGTTTTGTTGGCGATCGCTATGGGCATTACTTTAAGCGAGATCGCCTCGTTTACGAACCAAAATTAGGATAGATTAAGAATTGAAATCAGGTTGATAAACTGCTAAGCGATTTCTTCCTTCACTTTTAGCTTTGTAGAGAGATCGATCGGCATTTTCAATTAAATATTGAGCATCACTATCTCTACTAGGTGTTGTGCAAGCTACACCCAGGCTAATTGTGACAATTGAACTAGTAGGAGAATTAGCATGTTTTAGGTTTAACTCTTGGACTTTTATGTTGATGGATTGTGCCACTTTGACTGCTCCTTCCAAATGAGTATGAGGTAGAATAATCGCAAATTCTTCTCCACCGTATCTACAAACAAAATCCGCTGGTCGTCTTGTACAAGTAGCGATCGCTCTGGCGACTTGGCGTAAACACTCATCTCCTTGTTGATGACCATAGGTATCATTATAAATTTTGAAATGATCGACATCGCCCATAATCAAAGACAAAGGAGAAGGATGTCTCGTTAATCTGCGCCATTCCAAAGCAAGTTGTCGATCGAAATAGCGACGATTAAAAACCTGAGTTAGAGAGTCGCGCACAGCTAATTTCTGTAATTCTATATTGGCTGTTTTGATCTTTTGGTAAAGTAAAGCTTGCTTAATTGCTATGGATAATTGAGTTGATAAACGCTGAAGTAAGGAAATTTCCGATCGCCATTGTCTAGGAGCATTACATTGATGAATAATTAAATATCCCCAAAAAGACAAAAAAGAACATTTAGAGGGTGGACTTATTTCATACTCTTCTGGTTCAATTTGGTGAACTGCTTGATTAGTATCCAGCCAAATAGGGATAACTAATTCTGCTTGAATATCCCATTGTTGGTATAGTTTTTGTAGTATAAGGTCTTTGAAAGTATTAATATCTTCAAAGCTATAACAATAGCCTTCCTGGTATTGAGGATATTTTTCTCGATCGGAGTAAAGAGTCTGCCATGTAGATGTTCGATCTAAAATTTTACTGATTCCTTGACCAACAACCTGTGCTTCGAGACTAGCGTGATTGTCAGTAACACTGGTTATTAACACGCGATCGCATTCTAATAGCTGCTGGATGTCTTGAGCTACCTTACTTAAAATTTTAGGCAATTCTAAGGAAGAGCGAATACGCTCAGCGATCTTAGTAAATAGCTGCTCTTGTTGTACTTGCTCTTCTAGTCGTTTATTTTGTTGTGATAAAGTTTGTTGCAGATTCTTAATCGTCAGATGAGTGTTAATTCGAGCTAATATTTCTTCTTCTTCAATAGGTTTGGTTACGTAGTCTACTGCCCCCATGGTCAATCCTTGAACTTTACTCTCTGTTTCTGATAAACCTGTTATAAAAATAATGGGAATATGTTGAGTAAGTAAATTAGATTTTAAACGTTGGCAAACTTCAATCCCATCTATCTGAGGCATCTTAATATCCAATAGAATCATGTCTGGTATAGCTGTTGTAGCTGTTTCTATTCCATTGATTCCGTTTTGAGCAATTAAGACTTTATATCCTTTATTGCTCAGAATTTCTGACAATATCTTGAGATTATAGTTATCGTCATCAACTACTAAAATAACTTCTTGCTTTGTAACTAGAGACTGCATATGGTTTTCATTCCAAGGAAAAACCCGCGATGCCCTTAACTGCATCGATGACTGCTAAAATAACAACTTTAAATAATTGCGATTTTCTCAGTCTAAACTACAGTCACGAGAACCGCTATAAGTAATTGGACTGTCCTAGAAACTTATTTGAAATACTATAATACTTGCTAAAAATACTTGATGGTTGAGATAAGTGATTAATGGCAATGTTTATCTAAACGTGCCTTGATTTTTCTTTTGAGAAAACTGTTGTGATCGGGAGTGTTAACCGAATCATCAACCTGAGCTATTTTCTCCACATCGGGAGTGTTAACCGAATCATCAACCTGAGCTATTTTCTCCACATCGGGAG
>JAAUYH010030131.1_pt1 | contig 30093 bp, 23 predicted proteins | sample 7278061 | NCBI WGS metagenome assembly JAAUYH01 (sample SAMN14350203, study PRJNA611818) | marine sediment metagenome | isolation source: surface marine sediment (0.6m) | place: French Polynesia: Moorea | collected 2018-08
CCGGCCAGGTCGACCAGACCAACGAGTGGGGGGATGCCTGCACCCACCTGGCGGACCACATCTCCATGACGCCGTTTCTCGTCCATCCGTGCCACCAGTTCGGGGATCTGGGCGCTGCCCTGGCACCGGTTTCCGTGGCCCTGGCAGCCCACGGCATAAGGGGCAGCTATCTCCCGGCACCAGTGATGGTCTGCAGCATCTCCGATGGTGGCCAGCGGGCCGCAGCCCTTGTCACCAGCAGCGCGGATAAGGCCTAGCCTGGGTCGGGATCGCTCAAACGGGGAAGATGCGCTGAAAAGCCGCACAACGGCGTAAGGGGTTGCTCGGGTTGTTCCTGGGCCAGCAGCATCGTGGCAAAGGCCCGCGCGTGTTCATTGTCCCTGTTGATGACTTCTGCCAGGCGTTCAGCCGATCTGCGCTGGCCCAGCAGCCACTGCTCGTCTCCCGCGGGATAATGCCGCTGGTTGTCCTCCCACCAGGCAGCGACGGCCTCGGGATCGGGCTGAGGCAGGTTGAACCCTTCGCCCACGTAAGCCTCCTCGGCGTCATAATGGCCCTCGGATGCCACCAGGCCCTGGCGCGCGTAATCCAGGCTGGTTATGAGGCCCAGGGCCTCGGCCGCAAACGGCGCCGTCCAGGGTTCCTCCATCAGCCTGATCAGGCCATCGATCATCTGAACCAGCCCGGCGTATCCGGCCAGGCGCGCGCCGTAGCGTCGGGTTGATGGCTCCCGCGCCAGCTCGCCCGCGAGGTCCCGGCACGCCTCCGCGGAAAGGACTGTGGCCAGAAGCCGAAGGGCCCTCCAGCCGCAGGCCTCACCCAGGCAGGACTGCAGTGCCGCCCGGGCCTCTCCGCTGCCGGTGAGTGCGAGCCAGCGTGCGCCCTGGTAACGAATCGCCGCATCTTCCGAGTCCAGTGCCGCCTCGGCGCCAGGCGCCGCCTCATGCAGGCGCAGGCTGCCGGCGAGTTCCAGCCCGGCTTCCCGCAGCGCCGAGTGCTCCGACGCCAGTACCCGCTGAAGGGACTCGCCAGGTTGGACGCCAAGATCGTGGGCCGCAGCGATGGCGGTTCCCAGAAGCGCCGGATCGTCCTCCTCGAGCCAGGCCCGGACCAGCCCGGCACCTTCGGACGGCTCCAGGGTCTGCACTGCGGCCGCGGCGGCGCCCAGGCCGCCGTCGCCGGCCAGCACGGCCTGTTTCAGTTCGTCGGGCCACGCGCGGTGGCTGAGCAGCCACAGGGCACAGCAGCTGTAGATGTAGCCGCTGTCCCCGGCGGCGGCCATTGCCAGCAGGCGCTCCTGCTCAGTGGCAAGATCACCCAGGATGCCACTGAGATGGGCTGCGACCTGCTGATCGAATCGGTCAAGCCCTCCAGCCTCGACGATCCAGCTGCATTCGAGCCGGCGCCGCGTCTGGTAGAGGAATGCCGCCTGGCTCGCGTGCTCGGCGGTGATATCGGAAAAATACAAAAGCCGGGCCGCGTCAGTTGATCTGCACCGATCCACCCTGGATACGGTGGACGCCGTCAGCGCGGGAGGTCAAGGTCTTGCCCTTGACTGTCACCTTGCCTGCCTTGGTGAGCGTCAGGCTGGCCTCACCGCAGCGCAGCGTCAATTCGTCTTCAGCTTCCAGGGTCAAACGCCCGTTGCCCGGCCTCACCACCGCGTCGGGGTGAAGCTGGCCGAGGATCACGGGCTGCTCCGGGCGGCCCTTGATGAAAGCCAGCACCACGGGCTGCCCCTGGTCCCCATCCAGCGCGGCGGTGCTGACCGCGGCATACTCGTGCGTCACACCCTGGTGGCAAAAACGTACCCGCAGTCCGACATCCCCGCCGTCCACCAGCTCGCCGAGCAGCAGGCCGTCAACCTTGACCTGGGCGTCATCGCTGCGCCCCCGCGGTCGTGACAGCATGTCTTCGAATGTCGCCTCGGCAGTTGCTGCCCCGCTTTTGCTTTTGCTGGGCTGTTTGCTCATCAGTTCTGCATGATCATGGGCGCGCTCATCCGGATCATCCCCGGATTCATCTCGATTTTCGAGGCACCGCAGGTCAAGGTGATTGACATGTTGGCGGTCAACTCGATCTGCATCGCCGCTTTCTGCTCGATGTTCATCGTCGCTTCAACCTTGTGGTTCTTCATCACCGTGACGGTGCGACTGCCGAGCTTCAGGTCCAGGGTATCGTCACCCCGGTCGATGGTGACCTTTCGGTTGTTGGCAATAGTGCTGGTCTGGTCGTTTCCGATCGAGTTGTCTTCATTGTTGCCAATGGTTTTGCTGCGGTTGTTGCCGACGTCGAGGGTCTGGTTGTTTTCCACCACCGTGTCCATGTCTTTTTCGGCATGGACGTAGAGCTGCTCGCTGCCTATCTTGTCCTCGAAGCGGATCTCGTTGAAGTTGTCGGTTCCGCCGCCTTTCGATGAACGCGTCTTGATACCCGACTGGGTCTTGTTGCCGGGCAGCTCGTAGGTGGGCATATTGTCGCCATTGTAGACTGACCCCGTGATGAGCGGCTGATCCGGGTCTCCTTCCAGGAAAGAGACCACCACTTCATGCCCGCAGCGGGGAATGAACTGGGCGCCCCATTTTTTGCCTGCCCACATTTGGGCGACCCGGATCCAGCAGGAGCTGTTTTCATCTTTGCGGCCCAGACGATCCCAGTGGAACTGAACCTTGACCCGGCCATACTTGTCCGGCCAGATTTCCTCGCCCGAGGGACCCACCACCACTGCCGTTTGCGGGCCCTGGACGAATGGCCGCGCAGTCAGTCGCGGTGGCCGGTAACGCTCGGCGCTGGGGACTGCCTGGAATCGGCATTGGAAGGTGTGGGCCGCGCTGCTGGCGTCGGAGCTGATATAGGAATCTATTCGGTATTCCTGCTCCGCGTACAGGACAAGATATTCCCGGTTTTCCATGGACCGGTCGTGCTGCTGGAGGCTGAACAGAAACCCGGGGGCCAGGCCGCGTGCATCGCCGGTTCCCTGAACCACATCGTAGCTGGCTGCCTCTTCCTGCATGCGGATCTTGGCGTAGTTGTCCCCGTCGCCGTTCTCCGTGTATTCGCCCGGGTAATCACGCTGTTCGAAACTGGACATGACGTGGGGCCGGGTAATCTGGGATTTCGCCTCGAGGTTCTTTTTCGGGGCTTCCAGGTCATAGTCGTCATGCACGTACTTGCCGCTGCGGACACTTTTTGTGGCGCGGATAGCCTGAATATGGTCGCGCTCCCGCAAGTCGTCGTGATGGGGCGGGTAATACTTCAGCGAGGCATAGTTGGGAAACGGTTCGTGGGCTGAATAGTCGTCGGCCAGCACCAGGGTGTGTTTGCCCGCCTCGTGCTTGAAATAGTAATAAATGCCCTCCTGTTCCAGCAGCCGTGACAGAAAGTTGAACGCCGTCTCTCGGTACTGAACACAGTATTCCCAGGTCCTGTAGGTACCGGTCAGACGATCCTCAACGTCCGTAAACCCATATTCAGCGGACAATTCCTTGAAAATGTCCGGGACCTTTTTCTCCTGAAAAATCCGGCAGTCAGAGGTCCGGTTCAGGAACCAGGTCCAGGGTTTGATTTCCAGCTGGTAGACCGCCCAGGTATCCTGGTACTCAGAGAAGCTGAAGCGGGCCACGTAGCCATGGAAGTAGCGGATACCTTCATGGACTTCGATCTCGACGGTGGCGGTTTTTCCCAGCAGGTCCTCCAACTTGATGTCGCCGTCTTCGCTGAAAGCAGTGGCATTGATGGTATACAGCTGGCTGACGCCTTCTTTCACCCACAGGTTGCTGATGAAAAGCTTGTCCTTGCCCAGCGGCGTATGCAGCTTTACCGCCCTTTTGTCCTGTGTCGGTGTTCCCATAACTCAATGCTTCCTGTTTTCGCCGAATCCGCTCAGTCGCCGAATCGGTAATCAAACTCGCCGTCTTTGATATCCACGCTGATGCCCTGCACCGGTTCACCGCTGAGCTGGCGTTCCAGCAGTCCACGGCTGGCTTCCGGCAGCAGTGTATTGGTCAGTATGGCGTCGATCATGCGGCCACCGCTTTCCAGTTCGGTGCAGCGTTCCACGATATGGCGGACGACGTCGTCGCTGTAGTTGAAATCCACACCCCAGTTGTCGCTGATGCGATCGGAGATCCGACCCAACTGCAGTCCGGCGATCCGGGCAATGACTTCGTCGTTCAGAGGGAAAAACGGAATCACCACGAGCCGGCCCAGCAGCGCAGCCGGAAACACCTGCAGCAGTGGTTCGCGCAGTGACTTGGCCAGCCCCTCGGTGGACGGCATCAGCTCAGGATCCTTGCACATGTTCATGATCAGGTCGCTGCCCACGTTGGAGGTCAGCAGAATGATGGTGTTCTTGAAGTCGATCATGCGGCCTTCGCCGTCTTCCATCGCTCCTTTGTCAAAAACCTGGAAGAAGATCTCGTGAACGTCGGGGTGAGCCTTTTCAACCTCGTCCAGCAGCACCACGCTGTAGGGCTTGCGCCGAACCGCTTCGGTGAGGATGCCGCCTTCACCGTATCCCACATAGCCCGGAGGCGCTCCCTTGAGGGTGGAAACCGTATGGGCTTCCTGGAATTCGCTCATATTGATGGTGACCACGTTCTGCTCGCCACCGTAGAGGGTTTCCGCCAGAGTCAGCGCTGTCTCCGTTTTTCCGACGCCGGAGGGACCGGCCAGCAGAAACACGCCGATGGGTTTGTTCGGGTTGTCCAGCTTGGCGCGAGAGGTCTGGATCCGTTTCGCAATCATTTCCAGGGCATGGTCCTGACCGATGACCCGCTGCCCCATGGTTCCGGCCAGCTTCAGTACCGCTTCAATCTCGTTTTTGACCATGCGGCCTACCGGAATCCCGGTCCACTCACCGACAATGGTGGCGATGGACTGACCGTCCACACAGGGATACATCAGCGGATGTTCGCCCTGGATCTCTTCCAGTTTGTCCTGGCACCCCCGCAGCTGCTCGAGCAGGGCAGGGCGGTCGAGTTGCTCTTCGGTTGCCGTTTCCCCGGTGGGCGCCGGCTCAACCGCCCCGTCCTCATCGGACCTGGGCGAACTGTCCCCTTCAGCAGTTGTCTGGTCTTCGGTCGGCGACGGCTCTGCTGCTTCCCCGGCTTCGCCTTCGTCGGCTTCCTCGGGATGCAACTTGGCCCGCAACGCAAGGATCTCTTCCACCAGGTTTTTCTCGCTGTCCCAGCGGGTCCGAAGTTCACCCAGCTGTTCAGTTTCAGTCGCCAGTTCACCCTCCACCGAGTCGCGGCGACTACCCACGTCGAGCCCAAGATCGCTTTCCCGTTCGAGGATACTGAGCTCCGTTTCCAGGGCTTCAATCCGCCGACGGGAATTTTCAACTTCCGCGGGTTCGGCGAAAAGCCCGGTCGCTACGCGGGCCGCTGCGGTATCCAGCAGGGTCACCGACTTGTCGGGCAGCTGGCGCGCTGGAATGTAGCGATGGGACAGCTGGACCGAGGCCTCCAACGCCTCGTCCATGATCAGCACACGGTGATGTTGCTCCATGGCCGGCGCGATGGACCGCATCATCTGGATAGCCCGATCTTCACTGGGTTCGTCAATCTGAACCACCTGGAACCGGCGGGTCAGGGCCGGATCTTTTTCGATGTGCTTTTTGTACTCCGCCCAGGTGGTGGCAGCAATGGTGCGCAGTGTGCCCCTGGCCAGCTCGGGTTTCAGCAGGTTGGCGGCGTCCCCGGTTCCAGCCTCGCCTCCGGCCCCGATCAGCGTATGGGCCTCGTCGATGAACAGAATAATCGGGGTTGGTGAAGACTGGACTTCTTCGATTACCATTTTAAGCCGGTTTTCGAACTCGCCTTTCATGCTCGCTCCGGCCTGCATCAGCCCTACATCCAGGGTTCGCAAGGTCACACCCTGCAGCGGGGGCGGTACATCTCCCCGGGCAATCCGCAGGGCAAATCCCTCCACCGCCGCGGTTTTGCCGACGCCGGCTTCACCGGTAAGGATTGGATTGTTCTGCCGGCGCCGCATCAAAATATCGATAATCTGTCGTATCTCACTATCTCTACCTACGATATTGTCGACCTCACCCTGCCGCGCTCTTTCGGTGAGGTCCACGGAGAACTGCTGCAGTGCCTCCTGTTTACCCATCTGGGCCGGGGCCATGGCGCTGCTGGCTTCGCCCGGAGCAACACCGCCTCCCACCTCGCTGCCATCGTTCGCGGCCATCGCCTCTTCCGGGGAGCCGCCGCAGATCTCATCGAACCGATGACTCAGTTCGTCGGCACTCAGCTTGCTGAACTCACCGCTGATGGGAACCAGAGCATTGCGTAACGACGGGGTTTTGAGAATCCCCACGAACAGGTATCCGGAGCGAACGCGGCTGTCTCCAAACATCAACGTGGCGTAGACCCAGCCCCGCTCAACCGCTTCTTCCAGGTGTGAAGACAGGTCAGAGATGGATGTTGCACCCCTGGGCAGGCGGTCCAGGGATTCGCTGAAATCCCGGGCCAGGTGTGATGGATTCAACTCAAAATGCTGCACAATCCGGTGCAGGTCTGAATCGTTCAGCTGCAGTATCTGGTGCAGCCAGTGGCTGAGCTCCACGTAGGGATTGCCACGCATCTTGCAAAAGACCGTAGCGCTCTCGATGGCTTTGTAGCAAAGGCTGTTCAGTTTCCCGAACAGCGCGACTCTGCTGATTTCTGTCATGGGTTTTTACTCTCTAACGCTGTTAACCGGTGGACTCAGTCGGGGCATATGGACAAAATCGTCAGCGTCTGCTTCCCGCTCTTCATGATACAACCAGGTTGACCAGCCCAGTTGTCCGTATTCGCCCAGCTTCAGGGTAGGAACTTCCTCCTTTTTCAGTACCATACCGTACTCCCAGGCGTACTCATCACCCAGGTAATTGCGGATTGCCGCCTTCAGCCGCTCCACACGACCGCTGTCGGGCAGCAGCGACTGAAAGGAGTCGAGATCCAGCGGTCCAAACTGCAGCAGGAATTTCTGCTGGCATTCATAAACGGATTCGCCAATGACGACGTCCTGCCCCAGCCGGCTGGCCCCCAGGCTGGTTCCCAGGAAACAGCGGGCATCTTTGGGCAGCACCAGCCACTCGCCGCGGAATTCCTCCATCTGAACCGGCATCTCGAACAGGTGCAGCAGAATGGCCAGCAGGCCTTCGGGATGTTTCGTGCGCGAAGCGTAGCGACCCGACAGGAACAGCTTGGCGAGGTCGGACAGCGCGTCCCGCTCGTAAAAGCTCTCCCCATTGAGCCCGATGAGCGCCGAGATATGCGACGCAAACCGGCGGTCTTCTTCGGGCCGGCAAAGATCCACGGCCGGTTCCGCGTCGGCCCAGATGCGGTAGAACAGCATGCCGAGGCGGTGGTGGAAAATATCGGCAAAACGCGCAATGGTTGGGTCCCGGTGCCCCATCAGCCGATCCCGGGCGTACTCGGTCATGTGGGTGGGCAGGGGCCCATTGGGGCCGAACAGGCCAAAAAAATACTGTCCGAGGATCAGGGCGCCGTCTTTGTCTTCGGTATGAGACAGGGTGGAGGGCGCAAATTCCAGGAACGGGTCCTGGGAGATTCGTATGGGGTCGTCGCGCAGGCGGCGGGACTGACCAAACCGCGGTTTGTCAGGATAGAGGGCCTCCATCAGCCGCATCGCCTGGTAAAAACCAAAGCTGAACGGTGACGCCTCGAGTGCGCTCTTCAGATCGTCCGGCGCCGACCCAGTCTCACTGGCCATCGCATAATTTCGCCTCGTTCGGTAGAGGCAATCACTGTCTCGGTGAAAGAGTTTACTGAAACGAATCGGGCAAAAAACTCTTCCATGATCTTGCCAAATACGAAAATCCCGGATCCTTCAAATTGTGTCTCATCCAGGGTCAGCTTGATCAGCAATCCCCGCGCCGCGGTGATGGGGCCGGGGATCGGAATGCGGCGCACCACGCGCTCACACTCGATATTCCTGACGCCTCCGACCTGCTTACGTGCCGCTGCATCGTTACGGTCGATGTACAGCTCCAGCATTTCGCGAAGGGTGGCTGCTCCGTTACCCTCGCTGGGATCGTACAGCGAGAGGTAGTTCAGTGTCAGGTGGCTGATCATGCGCCAGGCACTCTGGCCCTCGGGATGAACCGGCCGCGGCGCCGTGGGGCCCGCCAGACACCGAATCGAATCCACCGGCGCGCCGGACACCAGGGCAAAGTCGGAATTCCCCTGACCTACCGGCATGTGCAGAGCCAGATCGCGGTTGGTGCACAGTGCTTCCACGGCCAACTGCTTGAGCGCAGAGGGGAATGGCGCCTCATTGGCGTCACAGGGGGTCACGTAGACTTCGCTGCCGATATAGCTGGAACGGGGCCCTTCGCGCTCCTGCCGGCTGGACAGCATGCGCTGCCGGCGCCTTTGGGTGTAGTAAGCCTGGGGCTCGAACCGGTTGATCCTGTCATTGGAATAATAGTACGGATTAAGTTCGTAACCTTCCTGCAGATCCGCTCCAAAACCTCGGACCGAAGTGATTGAGTGGATCTCAAAATCCATCGGGCGGGTACGGTCGGGCACCACGTGCAGCTCACTGTCACGATTGGTGACCTGGACGCGATCACATTTCTTGCTGAACAGGTTAACGGCCGGAGTGCAGAACAGCGAAAAATTGTCAGGCTCCACCGCTTTGTTCAGAGCCGGATCACTGCGGTCAAAGTACAGCACCAGATCAATGGTCCTGGACTGGGCCTTGGCCAGTCCACGGTTCAGATTGCGCAGGGTGACAAAATGAAAAACAGGCGCAAAGGTGAAGTATTCCTGCAGCAGGCGATAGCCCTGGAATGCCCGCAGCTCGAGGGGCAGAACGGCTTCCTCGCTCGCGAACCCTGGCAGGATCACGTCGTCGGCCGGCTGGTTTGTTATCATTCGCTGGCGTCCGTCCCGAACCAGAACCGAGTATCCCAGCCCGTTGCCGTGGATCTGCTCCAGCAGCCGTACGCTGACGTCTCCAGCACCACGGATGAACAGGCCCAATTCATCCAGCGCCATTTCGTCAGTGGTGACCCCGGCGGTGGTTTTGAGGGTGATCCGTAGACCGGCCTGGCTTCCGGCAGGGGCCGACAATTCGGCCGCAGAGAGATCTCCGGCGGTGGGAAGATAACGCGCGGACTCGATTTCCAGTGGCCACAGGGTAACGTCGCGGCTGGTGCGAAACTCCGCCCCGGTCTGCTCACCCCGGCCAATCTGCCCGCGCAGCACTTCGTCTCGGTTCACGGTAAAGCCATCGGCCAGTCCTGCCTCGGCCAGATCGGGCTGGAACTGCACGATGGCCATGGATGGCGTTGGTGCCAGATAGTGTGGATACACGATCTCCAGCAGGTGCTGGGTGAACTTCGGAAACTCCCGGTCAATCTTCAGCTGGAGTCGCGCCGCAAGAAACGCCAGGCCCTCCAGCATCCGCTCCACGTAGGGGTCGGCGCATTCGAATTCTTCCAGTCCCAGCCGGCCGGCGATCTTGGGAAACTCCCGGGCAAACTCCGCTCCTACTTCGCGCAGGTGCTGCAGCTCATTGTTGTAGTACCGGACGAATGTTGGATTCATGCCGTGAGTCTAACGCTGTTCGACGTCCACGTGGCCGGTATCGATGTCCACCGCGGTCTGGAGATACAGCTGGATGGGAACGGGTTGTGCCCAAAGCTGCCCTTCAATGGTGAAGGAAACGGCATTCCGGCTCATCTGCGCCTCGTCCACTACCGCGTTGACACGCAGGGTGTGGGGCAGGATACGGGGCTCGAAATTGAGAATAGCCTCTTTGACCATGCGTTCCATGTCCAGGGCCTCCAACCCGGCCGCGGACACCCCGGAGAGATCAGGAACGCCAAAGTTGATGACGGATTTCCTGGCGTAGGGATAATCGTCCAGGTCCTGGACTGTTTCCAGGTTTCCCGCGTTGAGCAACCAGGCCAGATCGCGTCTCACCACCTTGCGCAGCTGGCTTAGGCTGAATACGCGGCGGCTGCGCGGCTCTTCCTGGCGCTCAGGCTGTTCATCGGTCAGACGGTCGAGCAGGGAGGGCTGCAGCCGTTCCTTTTGTGTCAACTCAGCCATGAAGCCGCAAAGGTATCATCCGCAGGTTCAGTGCACAGCCGCCTGCTCATCCGCTGCTGTCTCAAAGGTGATTTCCCTCGTGTCCAGCAGCGCATGGTCACCGCTGTCGGTGGTCAGCAGCCGTTGGCCGTGGCCAACATAAAAGCCCTCTTCAGGCTCCGACCACCGGGTCATGCGGGACAGCTGAATCCGGGTATCCTCGTCCGTCTCGGAATTCGGGTAGCGTACCGGAATCAGACCCACGGCTTCCCCACCGTTGCTCCAGGTGATGTTGGCCGGAAGCCAGAACAGATCGCGCAGATCCGTGGGAGCCTCAATGGTCACTCTGGCAATGCGAATCATGGGGACCCAGTAGTAGTTGGCGTTGAGCATAACCTCAAGCACCGGACCCAGGCGGCTGTCGCCGTCTGCCAGCCACTCGAAGGCCTGGCCATTGATGGTGCCGGCGACGGCAGGCGCATCCTCCAGCGCCTCGTCCCGCGCCCGAAGTGCCTCGGGCACATGTCCGTCAGCCACCAATTTGCTGACGGTGAGCAGGTTAGCCATCCATGGCGGTGGTTCGCCAAGCACCAGCGGGGCGCGATCGCCCCTGAATACGTCCTGGCGGATTCGCTCGCACTGGATGGCGGCCTGATAGGTCTGCACCATCGGCATGGTCATCGGATCGAGGTCCTTGAGGACCGAGAGCTGACTCAGTGCCCGCTCCCACTCACCAGAAGCACAGAACGCCTGAAACAGAAAAACCCGAAGCTTGCTGTTGCTCGGGTCGGACTGTATCTGCAGTTTAAGGGTGGACAAACACTCATCGAGCTTGCCTTGCTGCAATAAGGATTCAGCTTCCACAATGGCTCCGAAAAACAAAGACCGCGGGCGTGGCGTAAACCGCCCCGCCCGCGCCAAAAGTTACCAGGTTTGCTTCAGGCCGGCTGATTCTCGTCGACCTTCCACCCGAACTCCGAGGACGCACCGGCTGACCCGTCGTCGTTCTGCGGAGTGTATTCAAACTTGATCTCCTTGTACGTCAGGCCGACGCTTTCCGTAGGAATCGGCCCGTCCGCTGAACCACCGGTGCTGTAGTCGCTGACAAAGACCTTCTTCAGCTTGATCTTCAGATATTCGACCTTGGAGTCACCACCGGCCTTGCGGGCGATGAGTTTGGCCTCCGAAAAGTGCTTGCCGCTGGCGGAATTCTTCAGAAGCACCGGGCTCGCTTTGTCTATCTCCTTGATACAGTTGATAGACTGGAAATCGGCCCGGCCGCCACCGGCACCGCCACCGCGCATGCCGGACGACGGATTGCTCACTCCCCAGCTCCAGGACAGGACATCAATCCAGTTCTTGTAATCAGCGTCTTTGGACTCTCCGTCCACGCCTTCAATCTTCATGAAATAATCAACAGCCATCGTATCCTCCGTTGCTTGCTACTCAATTAGTGGACCCAAAACCTGAGCCATTTCCATTCACTACCCTCAGGCGGCTTCCTTGCCTGAAGGCAGTTTTGATACCAGCCGTAGCGACACCGTAAGGCCTTCCAGCTGATAGTGAGGACGCAGGTAAAACCGCGAGGTGTAGTACCCTGGATCGTCTTCAATTTCTTCCACGACTACTTCGGCGCCAGCCAGCGGCTTCCGGCACTTGGTTTCCTCCGTGGAGTTGTCTGGATCGCCATCGACATACTGCATGATCCAGCGGTGCAGCCACTTCTCCATGTCGTCCCTTTCCTTGAAGGAACCGACTTTGTCCCGAACGATGCACTTCAGGTAGTGGGCGAAACGGCAGCAGGCGAACATATACGGTAACCGCGCTGACAACCGTGCGTTGGCGGTGGCGTCCGGATCGTCGTACTCAAAGGGCTTTTGCACCGACTGGGCGCCGATGAATGCGGCGAAATCCGTGTTTTTGCGATGAATCAGGGGCATCAGCCCCAGCTTTGCCAGCTCGCCTTCACGCCGGTCGCTGATGGCAATTTCCGTGGGACACTTCATGTCCACGCCGCCGTCGTCGGTGGGGAAGGTGTGCACCGGCAGGCCCTCCACGGAACCGCCGGATTCGACACCCCGGATGCGCGTGCACCAGCCCCACATTTTGAAGGCGCGGGTGATGTTGGCGGCCATCGCAAAGGCAGAGTTGGACCAGGTGTAATTTGACGAATCGCCGGCTTCGGTTTCCTCTTCGAACTCGAATTCCTCCACCGGGTCGGTTTTGGCGCCGTAGGGCTGGCGCGCCAGAAACCGCGGCATCGCCAGACCCAGGTAACGGGAGTCATCGGATTCCCGCAGGGAGTTCCAGGCGGCATACTCCGGAGTCGAAGTCAGTTTGGACAGATCCCGGGGGTTGGTCAGCTCGGTCCAGGCATCCATCTGCAGCAGGCTGGATCCGGCGCCGGCAATGAACGGGGCGTGGGCCGCGGCCGCAATCTGCGCCATGCCGTTCAGAATCTGGACGTCCGCCGGGCTCTGATCGAAGTGAAAATCGCCTACGAGGCAGCCATAAGGTTCGCCGCCAAGCTGGCCGTACTCTTCCTCGTAGACCTTCTTGAACAACGGGCTCTGATCCCAGGCAACGCCGGGATAGCGGCGGAATGTCTTGCCGAGATCCTTCTTGGTAATCTGCATCACCCGAATCTTCAGCATCTCGTCCACCTCGGTGTTGTTCACCAGGTAGTGCAGTCCGCGCCAGGTGCCCTCCAGGGCCTGGAATTCGGAGTGATGCAGAATCGCGTTCACCTGATCTGACAGCTTCTGGTCAAGTTCAGCGATGAGGGAGTTGATCGTAATGACGGCATCCTGGGACACCAGGTGCTGGCCTTCGCCCAGAATCTGCTCGGCCAGGGTTTGGACCGCCTGCTGGACCTCATCTTTGGCACGGTCGGTCTTGGGGCGGAAGTTTTTCTGCAGCAGCGCGGAAAAATCGTCCTGCTCGACAACCTGTTCTTCAACGGCGGCTTTGGCGGTGGCTTTTTTCTTCGTCGCCATGATTATTCTCCTTCCTCCTCGGACTTGGGCGCGGCAACCAGGCTATTCAGCAGCGCTGGATCGTTGATCGCATTGGCGATCAGCTCTTCCGCTTCGGCTTTGCCATCCATATAGGTGACCAGATTGGCCAGCTGAGTCCGCGCCTCCAGGAGCTTGCGCAACGGCTCAACCTTGCGCGCCACCGCTGCCGGCGAAAAGTCGTCCATGCTTTCAAAGCTGATATCCACACTCAGCTCCCCTTCACCGGTCAGCGTATTGGGTACCCGAAATGCTGCCCTGGGTTTCATGGCTTTCATTCGATCGTCAAAGTTGTCGATGTCTATTTCAAGAAACTTTCGATCTTCGACCGATCCAGGAGACAGTTCTGACTTGCCCATCAGGTCCGCCATGACCCCCATAACGAATGGCAACTGGACCTTCTTCTCCGCGCCGTGCAGTTCCACGTCGTATTCGATCTGCACTCGCGGTGCCCGATTGCGTGCTATAAATTTTTGACCGCTTTGCCTAGCCACGATTACCTCCTAACTGCTCCATACGACAAATCAACGAAAACAGTGTCATCTTCATTAAAAAACCTGGTTGGCCGCCAATCCGCGCCCACCGCTACCGGGCCTGGCCTAATCCGAATCGCTGGAATCCAGCCCGCTGATGTTTCGCACCTGCTGCATGGCATCGGGTGCGATGTCATTCAAAATCGCAAGAAAGTCCTGCGCCACCAGTCGTTTTGCGCGCTGCAGCAGCAGCGGCACCGGACTGGATGGTTCATGACGATTAAAATATTCGCTGATGCGATCCAGCATGCGGATCGCGTCTTCCCTGCTGTTGATCTCCCCCGCTCGAGCCGGCCCAGGCCGGTTATCTCCAGCGGCAGCACCGCCCTCAATGCCCTCGCCGCCTTCGCCGCCAGCCACCTGGCCGCGTCGCTCCATGCTATCCGCTACAAAAGGCGCGATCTCGGCAATGGAACTCTTGAGTTCCTGCAGGTTGAACGGCTCGCTGGGCGCCTGGGTCGCAATGACGTTCTGGATACGATCAATCGCCTGATTGCAGCGCTCAAGCGCCTGGTGGGTGTTCTGCAGATCGTCGAGATCGCAGTCCAACATGGCCGCGGAAATCTCCGACAGCTCGGGCGGGACCTCATCTGGCGAGGCCGAAAGGGATGATGAACCCTTGGCCAGCAGGTAGTCGCGCACGCTGTAACTTCCCAGGCGGGACGAAGAGACCAGCTGACAGGCGCGCACATCGCGCAGCGCCTCTTTGGAATTGAACTGTTCCAGCGCCATCAACCGATCCGTGGGGTCGTTTTCGTCTTCCTCATCCAGCAGGGGATAGACGGTCGGCCAGTAGTTTTCAAGCAGTCCGGCTATCAGCTCCAGCCCGTCCGCCAGGCCGGGCACGTGATCCAGGTGGGCTTCGGCCCGCGTCAGGATGACCGCCACGGTGAGGCTTTTGGTGCGCTCAAACAGTGCCAGCGCGTCGCGCTTGACCTCTTTCCAGTTGGGCGGCTCGGCCGGGATGATGTTGTCTCCGTATTCCTGCTCCGGCTTGCCTTCGGACGCGGTTTGAAGCTCCAGAAGCTTGCCATACAGTTCCGGGTTGTCCTCCCCCTCGGGATTCTCTCCCGCAGGCGCTTCCTCCGACAGCGGGTTGAGCAGTTGCTCCAGGTCAAGCATGGCCATGACTTCCCCCAGGCTCAAATCGTACAAACAGCCTTGTGAGTGTAACTCCAACGGTGGCAGTTTGCATGGCACGCTGTTTACTGATTTTGCTGCCTGGGGAACAGCGGAGATCCCAAACGGCCGATGGGCCCCGGCCAGGTCCAGGACAACGCGCCCTGTCGCGCCATCCGGAGGTAACGGTCAGGGCCTTGGAGTGGGGGCCAAACCGGCCGGACGGCAGCTTGCGAACGCGGTGTAGGCAAGGTAACGTGCTGTTTCTTGAGCGTTTACGGCACACCAAGGGCTTTGCATGGAATTGCTGCTGAAAGTGGCGCGATACAAGGGTGAGCCCCCGGGCCGGGAAATGACCTGCACTTTTGGTCCTGACGGCGGCATCATCGGCCGCAAGCCAGGTGCGGACTGGGTACTGGAAGATCCACAAACCTTTCTTTCCGGCCGACATGCCAGGATCAGCCTTGAAGGAAACGGCTTTGTCATCACCGACACCAGCCTCAACGGTACCTTCATTAACAAGCTGGATGCGCCGGTGGGAAAAGGCCGCAGCCACCCGTTGATCGACGGCGATCGGATTTTTATGGGCGAATACGAGATCTCCGTTCATGTCACGGAGACGGTGCCGGCCGGTGAACCGCCCGCCAGTCCAATGGAGACCAAGCCGGCCGAGGAACCTGCTGCCAGTCCGTTTGCGCCGCCACCGGCCGAGCAGGAAGCCGGGCCGGCGCTGGACGACGACTGGTTCAACCAGCCCGCTGAAGCGGATGATGGTGCGGGTTTCTTCGCTGAGGTTGAAGAACCACCGGCCACGTCAACGCCCAAGCCGCCGTCCCAGAAGCCTCAGGATGAATTCTTTGAACCTCCCGCCGTGGAGTCGGGTGCCGCCGAGCAGATTCCGGACGACTGGGATGCGCTGCTTTCCGGCATCGGGGAGTTGTCGCCCCCTGCCGAAGCGGAAGCACCGCCCCAGACAACCGGGGACGCCAAAGCCCCGGCCAGGCGTTCCCAGCCCACCGCCCGCCCGTCGACAGCCAATGCAGAACCGGCGGGCGCGCCAGGCCCGGCAGCTCGCCGCCCGCGCAGAGCGTCCGCCCCCGGCGATGGACCGTGGGCAGTGCTGCTGGAAAGTCTGGGCCTCGGAGGCCGGGCCCAGGGTCGCGATCCCGAGGAACTGGCGCGGGAAGTGGGCGAGTCCCTGAGAACCGTCTCCGAAGGCCTAATGGCCGTCCTGGCGGCCCGGGCAGAGATGAAAGACGAATTTCGGCTGTCCCAGACGATGATCCGGCCGGCCAAAAACAATCCATTGAAGTTCTCGCCCAACGTGGAAGAAGCGCTGCGCCGGATGTTCACCCAGGACGAAGTGGGATTCCTGCAGGCTCCCGAGGCATATGACCGCGCGCTGGACGACGTCAAGGCCCACCAGGTTGCGATGCTGGCCGGTATCCAGGCCGGCCTGACCTCGGTACTGGCTTACTTTTCGCCCGACAACCTGGAGAAGGAGATCAGCCAGCACGCGGCGCTGGCCGGAAAGCTGCCCGGCGTACGTGAGGCCAAACTGTGGGGCTTGTTCACCAATCTGTACCAGAAGATTGCTGATGATGCGCAGAGCGATTTTCACCGCCTGTTTTCCCGCGAATTTGCCAAAGCCTATGAGCGGCAGATCGGGGTGATGAGCAGCGCCCACCAATCGGTTAAGGAACGGAACCCAGGCTGAGCCCAGGTCCAGTCCCACTTGCCCAGCAGGTCGGCTATTTTTGGTATATTGAAGTCTCAGTGCAGCGTCGGCGGCCGCCGGTCCCCAGCAGTCTGTCGGATTGATGGGCACCAGGCAGATTCGAAATTGTAGGATGATCCTGTGATCCGTTGAAGCGAATAGCCGTCGCTGTTCAAAGGAAAGGGATCAGATGATGAGACCTGTTCAGCGGGTTAATTGGCCGAAGTCCGATAGACGGCCAGCCAACAAGCAAGTATCTGGGGAGATCTACATGCTGCGCGTAAATCGGTCGATCTTTGTTCTGCTGCTTGCCTTTCTGGCACTGTGCGTCTCGGGCTGTGCTTCCAAGCCGAAACCCACCGAGCTTGAAGCGGTGGTGCGGGTGGCCACCAACGTCAACCCAGACCGATCCGGGCGACCCTCGCCGGTGGTGATGTGGCTGTATGAACTCAAGGCCACGGCGAAATTCCTGTCGGCGGATTATTTCGCCCTGGCGGCCCGGGACAGCTCGTTCATGAGCGGCGAGGTGGTGAATCGCAGCGAGTATCAGCTTGGGCCTGGTGAACTCCTTGATTTCTCGGCTGAAATCGACCCCGGGGCAGCGCATGTGGGTGTGGTTGTCGCATTTCGAGATCTCGAAAACGCCCGCTGGAGGGGTGTTTTCGATCTTACCCCAAACCGCCGGAACCGGATTGAAATCCGAGTCGACCGGCTGGCGGTTTCCATACAAGAAACCCGGTGAGCGGGACCGTCTAACCAACACGGTGGGAAACGGTTTATATGTCGTGGCGAAACTAGGTGGTCTGGTCCGAAGGAATGTTCCTGCGACCGCAGCACTTTCAGCAGTTCGATCGGTACCTGCAGGCCCATGTGGACGCCAGGGTTCGTCCGGCGCGTCCAGACACATGGGGGTTTGACCGTCTCGTCATTGACGAGCAGGCCCTGGCGCTGGGCCGGATCGGATTCTCAGAGGCGCGCGGGATTTTTCCTGACGGGACGCCTTTCAATATTCCTGCTGAGGACCCGGCACCGCCGGCCCTAGAGGTTCCGGAAGGCGTCAAGAATTCCGAGGTGTTCTTTGCGCTCCCCCTGGCCAGCCCCGGACGCCCGGAGGTGGACCGTGACGACGTAAATGACCAGATGACCCGGTACCTGCCGCGGGATGAAGGCGTTCGTGATGCCGTCGCCGGAACTGAGCTGGAAGCGGACATCGTGGTCGGAGGCACCAACGGCCGATTTCTCCTGACCGGGGAAGAACGCAGCGACTTTGCCTGTATCGGCGTGGCCGAAGTCGTCGAAAAACGCGCGGATGCACAGGTCATACTCAACAATCGATACATCCCGACCAGTATCAACTGCCTGAACAGCCCTCGACTCAAGGGATTCGCCGACGAAATCCACGGCCTAGTCCGCCATCGCGCGGAGGCGCTGGCGGCGCGCGTGGTCCAGTCGGGGCAGAGCGGCGTGGCGGAGATCGCTGATTTTCTGATGCTGCAGGTGGCTAACCGGACTTCCGGTCTGCTGGAGCACCTGGCTCAGCAAGATGGCCTGCATCCCGAGGCGCTGTATCGCGTGCTCCTGATGCTCGACGGCGAGCTGGCCACCTTTACCCAGCCCAGCAAACTGGCCCAAGCGTATCCCTCATATCGGCATCAGGCCCTGCGCGAATCCTTCGACCCCATCATGCAGAGTCTGCGTAGCGCACTGAGCATGGTCCTTGAGCAGAACGCCGTGGCAATTCCTCTGGTCGATCGCCGGGGCGTGCGGGTCGGTAAGATCGCCGACCTGGACCTGCTGCAGTCGGCTGTTTTTGTCCTGGCTGCCAAGGCGGCCGTTTCACCGGAGGAAATGCGCAGCGGCCTGCCCAAACAGATCAAGATTGGCTCAGTGGAGGTCATTCGAGACCTGGTCAACAAGCAGATACCCGGCATTTCCATCAGTGCCATGCCCGTAGCGCCGCGCCAGATTCCGTTCCATGTGGGATTCTGCTACTTTGAACTGGACCGCAGCGGGGAACACTGGGGCCTGTTGAGCAAAACCGGAGGCATCGCTCTCCACGTGGCAGGCGGTTTTCCGGAGCTCGAGCTGGAGCTGTGGGCGATTCGTGGCTGATCCTAATGAACTCCAATGACCCTTTTTCACCCGATGGCCCAAGCCAGACGGTAATCAAACCCAGGCCCGGGGGGACGCTTCCTGAGGGTTCGTCGGCCCAGCCGGAAAGCAGACCCGCGCCGGTGCATTCGGGGCCGCTGGAGGAATTGGCTCGGCCTGGGCTGAACCCCATGGAGAAAGCCACCTCCCGCCTGCTGGCGCTGGTGATTCCGCTGAAGGGTGCAGTGAGCCCGCCCAACATCGGCGAGCTGCGCCAACGCATCGAAGGCGATGTGCGCGAGATCAACAACCTGTTGCCCCAGGCCGGATATGACAATCACACCACGCGGGCAGCCCACTATTGCCTGTGTGCACTCATTGACGAGATCATTCTGGACACCCCCTGGGGAGGGCAGAGCGACTGGCGTGACCGAAGCCTGTTGGTGACCTACCACGGCGATGCCTGGGGTGGCGACCGGTTTTTTGACATTCTTGATCGGGCCAACCAAAACCCGGGCAGCAACCGGGATCTGCTGGAATTCCTTTATCTGTGTCTGACGCTGGGCTTTCAGGGCAAGTATGGGCCACTGCCCAACGGGGCCGAGCAGCTGAACCGGATCCGTGAAGACCTCTACCAGGTTATCCGCGCGCATCGGCCCGAATTTGAACGAGAGCTGTCACCCTCGTGGCGTCCGGTCACCGTCAAAAGCAGTGCCCTGGCTCGATACATCCCCCTGTGGGCACTGGCGATCGTCTGTGCCGGCATCCTGCTGGCGGTTTTTTTCGGATTCCGCCTGACGCTCAATCACGACTCGAACCCCCTGCTCTCCGACATCGCCGGACTCGACGGTGCGGCGCTGGCCGAACTCGCTGCTCCAGTGCGACCGCCGTCGCCACCCACCCGGCGCGCCAGCCTGACCCTGCAGCAGCTGCTGGCGGACGAGTACGCCGCAGGTGAAGTGGACTTCCGCGAGACCGCCAACAGCGTCACGGTGCTGATCGTAGCGGAGGGATTTTTCGCGCCCGCCAGCGCGCGGGTCAGCGATCGTTACGACGGTATTCTCTCCAAGGTGGGGCAGGCCCTGGGACAGGTGGAAGGATCTGTACTGATTGCGGGCCACACCGATAACCAGCCTATTCGCAGTCTGCGCTATCCATCCAACCTGGAGCTCAGCCAGGACCGGGCGCGCTCGGTGTTGGATTACCTGGTCGATGTGGTTGGTGACCCAGTGCGCTTCAGATCTGAGGGGCGTGCCGACCTTGAGCCTTTGGCGTCCAACGACACGCCGGAGGGGCGGGCGAGAAACCGCCGGGTGGAAATCACCCTGACGCCACCGCGAGGGGCCAGCGCGTGAGGAAGCTCTTCAGGAACATTCTGCTGCCGCTGCTGGCCTTTGCCGCCCTGGCGCTGCTGATATGGTTTGTTGGTCCGCTGTTTGTGTTTGCCGGATGGGCACCGCTGGAGCACCCGGTCAGCCGGATTGTCCTTTTCCTGGTTCTGCTCAGTCTCTGGATCGCGCGGAAGGCCCAGCGCCACTTTGCAGCTCGCCGCGCCAACGCCGAGCTGGCCCAGGAGATGGTGGCCGACGACCCCTCCGAAGAGCGGTCACGAGAGGAGGTTCAGCTCCTCAAAGAGCGACTGGAGGACGCCCTGGAAGTGCTCAAAACCTCCAAGCTGGGAGGAGAGGGGCAAAGCCTTTATGAGCTTCCCTGGTACATCATTATCGGGCCGCCGGGTTCGGGCAAGACCACCGCTCTGGTCAATTCCGGACTGCGCTTTCCCCTGGCCGACAAGTTTGGCCAGGATTCGCTGCAGGGCGTTGGAGGCACTCGCAACTGCGACTGGTGGTTCACCGACGAGGCCGTGCTGGTAGACACGGCGGGCCGTTACACCACCCAGGACAGCAACCGGGAACAGGACGCGGCAGCCTGGACCGGGTTTCTAAAACTGCTGAAGAAACATCGCAAGCGACGGCCCATCAACGGCGCCCTGGTCGCTATCAGTGTGTCGGAGCTGCTGTCTCAATCCCAGGCGGAGCGACAATCCCACGCGCGAATCATCCGCAACCGGGTCCAGGAACTGCATGCTGAGCTCGGTATTCGCTTCCCGGTATACGTGATTCTGACCAAGTGTGATCTGCTGGCCGGATTCAGCGAATTTTTCGATGACCTGCGAAAAGACCAGAGAGAGCAGGTTTGGGGCATGACTTTCGAGCTTCGAAACGAGCGCGATTACAGCCCGGTTTCGGATCAGCTGGGTCCGTGTTTCGAGGCTCTGGAACGCCGGCTCAACGAACATCTGCTGGAGCGCCTGGAGTACGAAAGAGCACCTCAGCGCAGGGATCTGATTTACGCATTCCCACAGCAGCTGAGTGCGCTGCGCAACATGCTCGACACGTTTTTGGGAGACATTTTTCGGCCGAGCCGCTACGAAGAGGTGCCTCTGCTGCGCGGCGTATACTTCACCAGCGGAACCCAGGAAGGCACACCCATTGACCGGGTGCTGGGCGCTATCGCCTCGACCTTTGGCGTATCCGCCCAGGTTCAGCCCGCGTTTTCCGGCCGGGGCCGCAGCTACTTCCTCACCCGCCTGTTGCGAGATGTTGTCTTTGAGGAGTCGGGGCTGGCCGGTACCAACGTGCGCGAGGAACGCCGCCGGGCATGGCTTCAGCGAGCGGCCTATGGGGTTTGCCTGCTGCTCATGGTGGCCGGAGCGGTGGCCTGGGCCGTCAGCTATCAGCGAAATCAGACTTACCTGGACAGTGTGACCCAGAGCGTCGAGGATTCCAGGGTTGAGCTTCGACTGCTGGAGGAGACCACTCAGACCTACGCTTCAGTGCTGCCCAGTCTGAATGCCGTGCGTGCCGTCCCGTATGGCTATGGCGAACGGGAAGCCGACGTCCCAACAACCATGCGATTCGGGCTGTTCCAGGGGTCCAAGCTGGGCAGCGAGGCGGACCGCACCTACCTGCGGCTGCTGCACAATGTTCTGCTGCCGCAAATGGTGTTTGAGCTTGAAGACACACTGCGCCGCGGCCGGGACGATCGTTCGCTGCTCTACGATACCCTGCGGGTCTACCTCATGCTGTCCTTCCCGCAGCACTTTGATCAGGAAAGCGTCGAAAACTGGTTCCTGGAATCCTGGATCGGACCGCGCCCGCCTCCCGGTCTGGACATCTACGACCTGGAGGTGCTGGCGGTGCACCTTTCGGCGCTGCTTGGTGAGCTCAAGGATCCGCTGCCGGTAGGTTTGGATGAAGACCTGATCGAGCGCACCCGCCGCACCTTGCGCCAACTGCCCCTGGCTGAACGACTGCTTGCGAATCTCAAGGCTGAAGTCCGCAACAACGACAAGGTCAAGGACTTCCGCATTGACGAAGCCGCCGGAGACGGTGCGGACATCGTTTTTGTCCGACGCAGCGGCAAATCGCTCTCCGAGGGACTGTCGGGCCTTTACACCTTCGACGGCTACAAGGGCCTGGTCATACCGGAGTCCAGACGCCTGGCCCTGGAAACCCTCAAGGAACAGTGGATACTCGGCGAAACCGCCACGCTGGAGGACACCGTCGAAACCGCGCGGCGGGTGGATGCCCTGCTGGACGAAATGTTCAGGCTTTACTTCGACGAGTACGTCATCCACTGGGACCGCCTGCTGGCGGACATCGATATTGCCTCCTTCGGCGATGCCCAGGGTGGGCTCGACATCCTGCGCGAGATTATCCGGGGAGAGTTCTCTCCGCTGCGCAAGCTGGCCCTGGCCATCGGCCGTGAGACCCGGCTGTCGCAGCAGTCGGAGTTTGAAACTGCCTTGCGGGACGCCGCCGCCGATGAGGCCAACCGGGCCATTCGCAATCGTCTCAGCCGCCTGTTGCGGAGTGGTGCCGCGTCCCGGGTAGACGTCAGGCAGGACCAGAACAATGTACCCCTGACACCGGTGGAAGAGCATTTCGGCGAGCTGATTCGACTGGTTGAAGCCGAGGATGGCAACCGCCCCGAGATCGACAGTCTGCTCAACCGGGTTGACGCTGTGCATGACTACGTCTTCGATCTGGTGGACAACGTACCGACGACGGGCAGCTCCAATCCATCCCGCACCCTGAGGACCGCTGCCAGCAGAAAGCCGCAGCCCGTGCGACGCTGGCTGGAGTCATTGGCGATCCAGACCCAGCGGCTGGCGGGTGGCGGCACCGAGGTGCGGCTGGACCAGAGCTGGGTTCGAACGGTGCAGCCAAACTGTCAGAAAGTGGTCAGCAACCGATTTCCGTTCAACCGCGATGCGCTGGACAGCGCCTCTTTGCGGGATTTCGGATTACTGTTTGGCCATGGAGGCCTGATCGATAACTACTTCAAACAGAATCTGGAACGGTACATCGACAAAACCAGCAGCCCCTGGCGGTGGCGACCGGCAGGTCCCGGCATGCCCAGGCTATCGCCGCGGAGCGCGGCGGCCTTCGAAGAGGCGGCCAGGATCCGCGACGGTTTCTTCCAGGGCGGCGGCCAGAACCCGACTGTCTCTTTCGAACTGACGCCGATTTTCCTCGACAGCCGTATTGAAACGTTCATTCTCAACTTCGGCGGTGACCAGCGAATCGTCTACCGCCATGGTCCGGCCCTGCCGACAAAGATACGCTGGCCGGGAGATTCGGATTTCAATCAGATCCAGATTCAGATCAGTCCGCCATCTCCGCGCGGCCGCTCCACCGTGGTTGAAGACGGGCCATGGGCCTGGTTCCGCCTGCTGGACGCTTCCACCATCCAGGATGACAGCGACCCGGACAGCTTTATCGTGCGGTTTGGCGTGGACGGACTGGAAGCGGCCTTCCGGGTACGCACCGAAAGCGCGATCAATCCATTTATTGCTTCAGCGCTTGCAGAGTTCACTTGCCCCGGCGCGCTGTAGCACAGCAAAATCCGGAAAATCATGACCGAATCTCAAACAGGCACGGGATTCTACGGCAAGGTCCCTGTGCTGGGGGACTTCATTGACCGCCGCCTGTCCAAGGTATTCATTGAATACCTGGACGAATGGCTTCAGGGTGGTATGGCCCACAGCCGGGAGTCTCTGGGAGAAGGCTGGCTGAATCAGTATCTGACCAGCCCGGTTTGGCGTTTCTCTCTCAGTCCAGGGATTTGCGACCAGCAGAGCTGGCTGGGCGTCATGATACCCAGTGTCGACAAGGTGGGACGCTACTTCCCTCTTCTGGTTGCCATACCCCATCGCCTGGCCGTGCCGCCTGTGCATTCATTCCAGGTGTTCGGAACCTGGTTTGACAAAGCGGCGGCCCTGGCTTTGACCAGTCTGGAAGACGGTTTCCAGGTGACGGAATTTGACAGTGCCCTGGCGTCGCTGGAACTGCCGGTCGCTGCCGCATCTGGCCAGCGCAGGCAACCCGGCGGGATAGATCCGGTTGCCGAAACCGGCTGGCGCTATGAGGTTGGCGATCTGGACTGTCTTCCCGACCTTTATCCCTACCTGATCCAGGATCTGATTGGGGAGCTTTACCCGGCGCACAGCACCTGGTGGGCGGGAGGATCCCAGTCGATGGGACCTTCTCTGCTGATCTGCCAGGGCCTGCCCAGTCAGCGCAGCTTCACCGCCCTGGTGAGCGGCAACTGGGTGGATTCCGGCCTGAGGGATCTGGGCTTCAGTTTCCCAGGCCAGCCCGGCGAGTCAACGCAGCACAGCGAATGAAGGCCTCAGTGCCCATGCTGTCCTGGGTCTCCGACGGCTGGACCGAAATCGGCCCCCAACGCAGCCATAATGAGGATGCCCTGCTCGAGCGACGCGACATGCTGTTGTGGGCGGTGGCCGACGGCATGGGTGGACATTCGGCCGGAGAGGTCGCCAGCGGTCGGATTGTCGACCAGCTCAGTGCCTGCGCTTTGTCGGAGCGGCTGGGGCAGTGCCGCCTCAAGGTAGAGGCTGCGCTGCATCGGTGCCACGATGGATTGGCCGAATACGCCAGACAAAACACCCTTGGAATCGTGGGGAGCACAGCGGTAGTGCTGGTAGCCCGCGGCAACTATTGCTGCGTGCTGTGGGTGGGGGACAGTCGAGCCTACCGTCTGCGCAACGGACGTTTGTCAATGCTGACGCGGGACCACAGCCATGTGTTTGAACTGATGGATCAGGGATACATTACCGCGCAACAGGCTGAACACCACCCCCAGGCCAATGCGGTCACCCGCGCGGTGGGTGGATCCTCGCCATTGCGAGTGGACAGCCTGACGTTTGAAGTCCAGCCGGATGATCGATTCCTGTTGTGCAGCGACGGTTTGAGCGGGAGTGTTGTTGCCGGAGAAATGAAGGCCATTCTCGCTTCCTCCCAGGATCATCCCGGTCAGCAGCTGGTGACCAAAGCGGTGCAGAACAACACGCCGGATAATGTGACGGCCGTGGTGATTACGGCATGTCGACAAGACATTGCCACTCAGTGAGCGTTGGTTCTCAGCCTACGAACGCCAGAGCCTGGCTGACCCGGCGAGTTTTGAAGTCTTTTCCATACTTCCATTTACCGTACTCCAGGGCGCCCTTTTCAGTCATGAAACAGGCGACCAGCAGGCCTTCGTGGACGACGCCCCATTCCGGCAGGGGCGTTGTCGCGGGCTGGTCGATTCCCGGAGAGCGTTCCGCAGAGACGGCGGGTTTGGCGCGTTGCGCCCTGGATTGCTTGCCAGATGGTTTGTCGTCAGCATCCTCCCGAATCTTTCCCATGGCCACTTCCATTGCCGCCTTGGCTTCGCGGCGATTGGGATAACCATCGTTTCGATCCAGTACCTCGTGGTCATCCCCGAAGGCATCACCGCGCTCGATGGACCATGACCAGGTTCCATCGTGTTCCTCGTATACCAGCGGATACGGTCCCTTATTGTCCATCCCCAATCCTCTCTGGACGCTTGATTCCGGGCCTAACCTTTTGAAACAATAGCGAAGTTTGGTCTCAGATCATAGGAGTGTCCGGCTGCCGCCCTCGCAGGATGCGGTCGAAAACAATTAACATGCCCCGCGCCCGAGTCCAGGAAGTTGACTACTTCGAATTCAGACGGTACCTGCAGACCGCCATCGACTGCGGCCATCGAATAGAGCCTCGGGAAAGGGAAGCCTGGGCGGCGTACGTCAGAGAACATGACGTTAAAGAGGTGGTGATGAAGCAATGGTCCCGGCGTTTCGAGAAATCCGAGACCGTGATCATCGACATGGGGGGGGACACCTGGGACGGCTACTATGTATTCTCTTCCCAGGATGAGACCGCCTACAAATGGGAAACTGAATAATCCGGACCCGGCAGTTTGCGCCGCAGAAAGATCCTGACTGCGCCTCGGGACAGACTCCCAGCCCCCTCAGTTTGAGAAATAGCGCACGACGCGGAACCCCACTGAATCGAATGCACGATCTTCCGGCAGACGTTTCCGATAAGACAGCGGGTTGTCCACCGGCTCGGTTCTGAAAGACACTCCCCGAATGATGCCGGCGCCGCAGTCGCCGTCGGTCACGAGCCCGGCATCCCAGCCCAGCGTTGTCGAGTTGGGATCCCAACAGTCCGATCCCCACTCGCTGAGACCACCAACAAATCCGGAAAAGCGTGGATCGTCGGCGGATACCTGCCGAACGGGACCCGGCTCTGCGCGCCCGTCATCGCAGGGATAGGCTGGACGTTTTCGGTTTTTCTTCAGGTAGCTCGCGTCCGCCACATTGCCGAACTCACAGATGTTGTTCGGGTCCAGTTGCGGGCGCCCAAAGCCATCTGCGGCGACCAGCCATTCGGCTTCAGCAGGCAGGCGATAGTCGGCGCCCGTTTCTTCGGAAAGCCACGCGGCATACCGGGTTGCTGCCTGAAAGTCGACGCAGGCCACCGGGTGTCGATCGCCCTGTGAATACCCGGGTTTCTGCCAAGTCTGGTTTCGGCGTCCCCGTGGATTCAGGTCGTTGGCCCGACAATTGCGGCGACGCTTCGGACGATACCCCGTCGCCTCAACGAATCGCCCAAACGACTCAACCGTAATCTCCCCCGCCGAGATCGCGAAGCGGGTCACAACGTCGATCTCCTGTGGCTGGTCGAGACCAGCGCGTACCGGGTACTTTCCTTCCCAGATTGTCAGCATCTCGGGTCCCTGGCCGCCGTTGTTCAGCGTATCCTGGAACAAGAAGGGCTTCCGGATCACCGCTTCCGCGGCTGCCAGGCCGGCCATGGCCGCGCCGTTCCTCGGATCCAGGCGCAGGACACGGCGGAAACTGGCAAGCGCCTGATCGCGATCACGCTCCTCTACAAACGTCTGGCCTTTGCGAATCAGTTCGGAAACCAACTGCTGTTTTTTGTCGTTGAGCTGAGAGCGAGCGCGTTGCACCTCCGGGTCATCGGGCACTGCCCCCGCAGCTCGCACCAGATAGCGGTCGGCGGCATCAAGGTCGATCGCCTCGAGGGGTTTGGCCATCTCCCGTGAAAACCACTGGAGATACACGGCCACGATCCTGTAAAGCCCGGCGCGGGCCTGTGGGTTGCCGGGGTCGATCTCAAGCACTGCCTGATAGCGATCCAGGGCATTACGCCCGGGCGGTGTGGTCAATCGTCGCTCCTGGAGGTCCTCTGCAGCCTGCGTGAGCAGGACTTCCACGTCGAGACGCTGGGATATGACGTAATCGTCCTCAATGCTCCCATCCACAGCGCCTTCAGCCTGTTCGGCTTGCGCGGCATCCTGGCCTGGGTCAAGGTCGGTTTCCGGCGGGACCAGAACCGGCGTTGCCGCCGTCACGGTTTCGCGGGCCGGCTGATCCTGTTCCGGTTCGATGGGAGCTGTGTCAGCGGCAAGGTTGTCACGCGGCCGGGTGCGAGCCGGCAGGTCGTCTCTTTGCGCCGGAGCACCGGCGGCCACGCTGTCGTCGCGCGGCAATGATTCCGGCTCAGGTTCTGAGGCTGGCCAGTTCAACCAGATCAATAACACCACCACCAGGCTCGCAGCAGCTGCGAAGCTGGAGAAGAAAGCCTTTGGGTTCTGATCCCGCCAGCGCTGCGCCAGGGCCAGGCCCATCCCTGTCTTGTCTTTCAGGCCGGCAAGCGCCGCACGGTATACGGGCCCAAGCGCCTTGATCGATGATCGCCATATCGCCTCTGCCCGGTCGATCCAGCCACTGGCCGCGGATTCCCGGCTTTTTGCACGAAGCTGATCCGGCGATATCGGCTTGTGTACCTCAACGCCGGCAGACCCTGCACCCTGGTGGTCCTCCTGGATCGGCGGCGTCCGCATCACCATGGTTGAATCGGCGGGCTCTGGCTTGGGGGTCTGCATGACCTGGGTTCTGTCAGCCGCGGCCGGCTGGGGGGGCACAGAGGGCGTACCGGCCCCGGCGACGGGCTGCGGCGCTGGTCCATCGTCCAGTGGACGCATGACGCGGGTTTCACCACCCTCCGGTTCCAGCTGCAGGGGTTTCATGTATCGGGTTCTGTCATCGGGCTCCGGGTCGACCGCAGGGCCCTGCAGCGCCCCACCGTTGGGGGACGAAGCCGTGTCGTCGTCGGATGACTCAGGCAACAGCTGCCGCAGCGCCTCAACCAGATCCTCGGCGCTCCCGAACCGATGCTGGGGTTGGGTTGCCAGAGTCCGGTCAAAGAACGCCTGCCAGTGGGCATACTTATCCGGGAGTTTCGGCGCGCCCGGCTCGGGCTGGGAGCCGGGAGCGGCATTCTCACGGGGAGGCCGAAAACCCAGCAGGACCTCAAAAGCGGTGGTCCCAAGAGCATAAATGTCGGAAAAAATGGAAGGGTCGCTGCCGCTCAACTGTTCCGGGCTCAGGTAGGGATCAGTGCTCAAATCTGCCGGAGATTCTGCTGAACCGGTTGCTGGTTGACCGAAGTCGGTCAGAAACGGGCAACCCGCTTCGTCGAAAAGAATGTTCGTGGGCTTGACCGCGCCATGAATCAGCCCTCGTTTGTGCAGGTAGGCAAGTGCCTGGCCTGCAGCAACCAGAGTTTCAACGAACAGCCTCTCGTTCAGCTTTCCAGCAGACTTTCGACTGGCGATATCGCCGCCGTTGAGCAACCGGGTGCAGACAAAGGGCGCGTCGTCCGCAGTCCTGCCGACCCCGTAGATTTTGACAATGTGAGGGTGTTGAAGCTTGGCGACAAGCTCTGCATTCCGGACAAACTGGCGGCTGTACTCGGTATCCGAAGCGAATTCCCCACGCAGCACCTTGATTGCCACATGTCGATTCGATTTCTGCTGATTTGCCCGGTAAACAACAGCGTAGCGGCTGTGCCCCAGTTCTTCTTCGATTGTGTACCCTTCGATTTCCATCCGATCGATCCAGCAGAGCTACCCCAGTATGGTCTGACCAGTTCGAACGCTGTGAGATCCCCTGATTTGCAGGCGAATTGTGGCCCGCCCGTCGGTCAGCCTGGCTACCTGGTCAATGGTATCACCGATACTCCATAACACCCGGCAATCGATTGCCAAGGCAGCATACGGCACGGGTGCCCTCAACGCGGGCGCGGATAACGTGGATAGGCCTGGTTGGGTACGAGCTGGCAGATCAGGCTCAACGGTATGTCAGCTTTAACGTCCCACTGCGGTAATCCGGTACCGGGAGGCCAGTAATCATTTCGTGTTTTCGGGTCTTCCAGCACGCTGAAGTCGAACACATTGCCACCGGGAAGTCCGGTGTGAAGCTTAAACTCAAACTCGTGTCGTTCGGGTAGCCTGGTGAGGGCATAGACCCGAGCGCCCTGACGCAGCATCTCGAACTTTAACCCGAGAGCCATTTCCATTTGCCGCGGCGTCAATCCGAACAGGAACTTTTCAACCGTGACGTAGCCCACACCGCGGCTTGTGGCACCCGAATTGACCGGCATGCTGGAGCTCCTGACTTTGACCAGGCGGTGATGCCCCTTGGCTTTCCACGATTTCATCGAGCTTTCTTTTGCAAGCTCGCCGAAGGTGGCCGTTAGATTTGCCATGGCCCTGATTATAGTCGCCTGCAATTGCCATTGGGTACTGGTTCTGTGGGAGACGGACTGACCACGTTTGGGCGCGTGGTGGCTTGACTGCAGGGCGGCATGGGACACAATTGAAACAGGACAGCATCAACCAGTCGTCAAAGGAGCAGCCCCAATGACCATTCGAAACTCAGCAACCAATGCCGCTTCCACGGTTGCGGCAATTGCCGTCGAAACGGCGTTGGGTGGCGCTCGGGGCACCATCGCCGGACTCGCCGTGCAGCCAGTGGTCTGGGTCATTACCGATACCGCACCGGATGCTGGTGACGCTTTTACCTACGTGGCGACCGGCATTGGCGGGCTGGTCAGTCTGGCGTGGGCCGTGCCCGGTATCGTGACGGGTGCCGTGAAGGCGGCGGTTGACGACTATACGCAGACTTTGGTGGACGAAGCCAAACAGGATGAACCGGGCCATGCCCGTACCTGCATGTACCCCCTTGGCGACTACAGTTTCTGGGCCAGCGGTGGGCACATCCAGGCCATGACCGTGGCCTCGGCCGGCGGCGTGGTGTGGCAACACCCCAACGGTGCGTATATTTTTATCAAGGATGCCAATGACCTGCTGGTCTGCGATTACCG
>JAAUYH010055416.1_pt1 | contig 30089 bp, 19 predicted proteins | sample 7278061 | NCBI WGS metagenome assembly JAAUYH01 (sample SAMN14350203, study PRJNA611818) | marine sediment metagenome | isolation source: surface marine sediment (0.6m) | place: French Polynesia: Moorea | collected 2018-08
ACGCGATCGCAGCGACGAAAAATCAAGAATTTGAGGCTATTCTGTTCATGATGCTGCGATCGCTACAAGCCAGATATAGAGCTTTCTTCATTATTAACCTTCCAAGTCGTGGTAGCTATTGGTTTTCACAAACTTTTTCGCCACTTCTTGCACCTCAAGACTATCCGATACCTGGTACAAGTCCCAACAGCGATCGCAGTTATGTTGGCTGTCCAATTCAACAAACCAGGTAATTCTGTTGAATTGCCGTTTAAAGGGGATAGTAGCTAATCCCCAAAACTTCTTCGCTACCCGAAACAGGAATAAAAGTTCCCGTTTCGGGTTCTAGTTGAATAATCTTATCGTCTAAAATCTGAAAAACTTCGGCAGTCTGTTGGCTTTGTTCCAATCGAGTTACTACATTCTTGGCATAATAAATAAAATTGCCAACTAAATTACAGTAATTGCGCCCGTCACTATTTAAGATATTAAAAACTCGCCTGGTCGCATCATCTTGGGGATACAATTCGTAACGATCTGGTTCGGTCATCGGATAATCTTCTACTGAAATCAACTGCATAGTAATTGAGTGAACAGTCCGAATTACATCAATCTCTAAATCTGGATGGGGATTGTCCTCGTAGTCGAGCGAGGTTATTACTCCCGTGTATCTTAAATTGTTAGCCAATAGGTAAACGGGATTCCCTTCTAAGTTCTCCCAAAAAGGAATGGCTGTTTTTTCTACCTCGTAGTAATCGGTTGTATTAGTGATGCGATTTTTCTCTTCTCGGTAGGCAGTAATATATTCTAAGCTGCTAAGAAGTAAGGAAGCCCCCTCTTCCTTCTGGAGTGTAAAGTAGCCAAGGTCTGGAGTAAACCTAGAGTCGTCTACAACTATGTGGAAGGAGCGATCGATTGGCAAAGCAAAACTGCTTTCCCCGTCAAGATAAAGCATATGCTGCTCGTAGACTCGCTCGACATTAGTTACGATCATCCAGTTGCTAGGTATAAGAGCAGAAGTAGTATTATCTCTAAGTATCTTACTAATGCTACTAGTCTTATTCTCCAACTTCTGACTTCTGACTTCTAACTTTTGACTTAACAAGACCGCTTCAACTCCCGCCCCAGATAAAAGCAAAGGAGAAACCTCTTCATTTAAAGTATCTAGATCGTGAGTAATAGTTTTGGTTTCTTCTCCTTGAACCTCAAAGTCATAACCGTAAACTCCTTGAGGCAAAGTCCAATTCTCGGAAGGGTAAACTAGTACTGATGTCTCATTATATTCTTCTCGTAATTCGTAATTCGTAATTCTTAATTCTACTCGGTTAACAGGGCGATTCAGTTCTTCAGAAATGATTTTGGTATAGCTGCGAGTAACCGTTGTCGTTTCCCCAGTAAAGTTGGCAAAAGTAGAACCTCCCACCCACTGGTAAACCCCAGTAAAAGCTTCAAAGCCAGGAATACCAGGACTAATAGTTTGACAGGCATAATAGGTTGTTGCTTGGAACAGAGCGGGAGTTTGTTCTAAAGTATAAGTCTCGTCATAATTTTCGTTTCTGGTAGTTACGTAAGGCTGGTTATTCCACCAAACTCTTATGTCTCCTAAAAAAGCTTCAGTAATGGTTTTACTGTAATCAAAACGAGTGTTGCGATCGAAGTTAGCAGCGTAAGTAGTTCCTGACGTAAAAAAGTCGCAAGCTGGCAAAATAGCAGTATAAGGATCTTGATTGGGACTTCCCCCAACAGACGCTTGACGATAATCCCACTCTTCTCTTTGGGAGTAATTGTACTTGCCAGTTTCATCAGGCGACCCCGCTGGGGTTTCCCCAGCTTGGGAACGCGCCTGAACCTTAGTTTCTGTCTTCGTGCCAACTCTGGTGTTGTCTGGAAGGAAGAAAACGGGATAGGGAGGGATTTTTACCCAAGGAGGCAAGGTAGATCCTGTCTCTACTACCACTGGTTCTATTTCAGGAATTTCTTCTCTTTGAATGGGAGTAGTCAAAATGCCCGAACCAATCCAAAAAGCAGCAGGCAAAGGACAATAATCTTCATTAACAACATTAATAGTGGGAGCAAAATCTTTATTCTGAATAATATTACAATCTGACTGCTCCCAAACCGCCAAAAAGCTTAGCTGACCTAAGTTGTTAATTCCACCAGTAGTAAGTTGCAACAGGTAGTCTGTAAGTTGTAACTGAGATCGATCGCCTCCCAACCAGACCGCCTCTTCAGAGATAAACAGTACTTGAAAAGGCAAGATGACAACTTCTTCTTCCTCTTCTTCTTGGGGGAAATCTTCAAACCTTTGAGCAGCGAGAAACTCTAATACTTTTTCGGGTGAAGTTTCGCAGAGCGCATAACCCCCAGCAACCAGAACTTTCGTACTATTAATCACATTCCCTGCGATCGCGATGATGTGCCTACCGTTGGGTAGCTTGACCGTTATCAGTTCGCCTGTATTACCTAGATCTAAAGCTTCACCAATTTTCACTTTTGACTTTTGACTTTTGACTTTTGACTTAATTAATCCTCATTCCCTGCCACCCAATCCCACCACAGGACAAATACTTTGCTCCGCCTGGACTAGTAACGATCGCTCCCCCTGATAGGGAACTCAAGCCAGTGGCTAGAAACTCTACCGTTCCTAGATAGTTCAGCTTGGGCGCGTTACCGTCACCCTCGGCAATCAAGCCATAGGATAACTCATCTTCTGCTCCTTCGACGATAGCGTAAAAAGCGAGTTGAGGTTCTCCTGTTGCCCCATTAACCTGCCCATTGTAAGCATAAATAGCACTATTGCTCGGATCTTCGTTATCAAAATAACTAACAGGAGTACTAGCTGTAGACAGCCGATCGAAGGTGGTAACAGGGAAGCTGCTAAATTCGGTAGTTGAATAGTTAAACCCTTCGGCGATCGACCTCCATTGGCTACCCTTAACTACATAGTTATCCTGGGGATTGGTAGAGATGTAGCCGATACCCCAACGGGGTGTATCCGAGTCGAAAAAGCCAATCCAAACCCCCTTATACTGACTATTGCCATCTTTTAAGCAGATCGCGATCGATTGTCCGTTAGCTGTCTCCCAGATGCGGTTAATAGCACCTTCAATGTAATTGAGAGAGAAATAGGGAGATAGATAAGTTTCATCTCCATTGGCATCTCCCGCTATTTTAATTTCTCCGTCTCCTACTTCCAGCCTCAAATAACAATAAGTGTCCGAGGATTCATGCTTACCCTTGAATAAGGTTCTAATCTCGTCTTCTGCCACCACTGACCACCCTGCATTGAGCAGAGTATTCCTGATTTCTGCTTTTAATCCTGCTCCCGTCTGAATTATTTCTCCTGCCAGAGAAACTCCCGCTCTGAAAATAGTAGGACTAGATTCTGATTCGACTACTATCGAATCGATTAACAAACCCTGCCAGCCTTCACCGCCTACGCTCAAATAGCGATCGCCATTCTCGTCTTGATAGCTAGCTCCTCCTGGTAATTTGCCCAGTCCATTGGCTACATGCTTGATATAGCCTCGGTTGTAAAGCCTGGCAGGTAAGCTGTTTTCGGGATTATAATTATCGCTCGCGCCTCTTCCTTCCAAGTAAAATCGGCGCGTGATTACTGGTCGATCGTCCTGCTTGTTAACTTGTCCCAAATGTGCGGTATAGCCAGCGTTTTTGCGGTTAGTGTTAAAAAAGCTAATATAAGGATTGGGAATAGTTACAAAGTCGAGAATCCCTTGATAGCCACCGTTGAGAGTTGCACTGGTAAAATTATCTGCTTCCGCAAAATCTGCTCCAATTTGTTTCCAAATCGCCCCATCGTGTTTAGACTTGGCAACATAGGCATCGTTCAACCTATTATTAAGCTTGCTCACCATCCAGGCATCGGCATCGGTTTCATCAAATCTTGCTAAAAAGCCAAAGGCAGCACCGCCCGAATAGGTATATCTGTTTCTAATACAAACCGCTCCACTATCGCCATCGGCTGTAAGCCAAAGTCGGTTGGTTTCTCCTTCGTCTATCTGTAAGGAAAGCAGGGGAGATAAATGTGTATCAGCACCATCTAGATCGCCTTGGATATTGAGAGATTCATCATCAACAGAAAAGACGATATAGCAACTATGCCCGTTAGTAGTCGTTCCCTGCATGACGAGGTAAGGAGTCTCCGCAGCGATGCCATCTTCTACTACTGCCCAGCCAGCCACAGCAAGGTTATTGCCGAGAGCGGTCAAGCACTCGATCGCGGTTGTAAATGGAATTCCTTGGTAGAGAGATTCACCAGTAAAAAACATATTTTTAATTACTAAAGCACTTCTGTAGTATGAATTTTCCGCATATACAGCACCTCTCCCGTAACAGTTTTACCTACATCTGCTGCATTAAATTCTAATATACCCCCCACCGAGTCGCTTACTTTGACCTCATTTACTCCTGGCGTGCCAGAGAGAATAGTGGTAGCGGGGACGGCATAACCATCAATATTCAATTCGATTACTTCTGGAGCGTAAGGATCTAAACTGAGCCAGAGAGGATCGCTGGTGACAGGATCTAGGGTTAAAGTCGCAGCGGAAATAGTCGTATTTAGGTCGTACAAAACTACGGGACGAAGATAGTAGGAGTATTTAATTGGCACAGAGGCATAAGTACCGTCAGAGACAAAACCCGTATCTCCTGGTACGCGGGTAAAAGTGTAGCTCTGCCCTGCCACTAAATCTCTAGTCTCGGCTGGATTCAAGTCGCTCCAACTAATAGCCAATCCATCAACTAAATCTTCTTGAGCGGGATCGAGTGGTTTTCCTGGTAACAAATTATCTGGGTCTTTCTCCCATTCGCTAGTAGTGTCATTCCAACCATAGCGAGTAGACCAACTCGGTCGCTCTTGCCAGCTTCGGTTGTAGCCTCCCCAAACAGAAATCATAATCGGGTGGTAATAGGTATTTAAACCCAAGATCCCTTTAGGATGTCCAGCGTAGCTACTCCCCCAATTAGTAACTCCCTGGCTGGTTATACTGGGGTCGGTAAAGCTGATTATCCCTCCAGTTTGACTAACCTGTGCATTTCCTGCTAGGTAGTAAAGAGGGCGACTTCCTTGTCCATAGCCAGCGTCGGTGAAGCGAAAACTGTTAAGTCCCGTGTTTTTATATCCTCTTATATCGCTAACGGTGGAGTCGGTTTCGCTGACGGCTAAGTCGTAGCAGCCTGCGGTATTTTGAACAGGAACTCTGTCAGTACTACCAGAATTACCAGTACCGCCATAATAATCTCCCATACAGACAGAGATCCAACCGCTAGCAACATCGGTGTCGAGGATGATAAAAGTAGGAGATTTGAGGGTTTCAGAGTCCGAACTCGTACCATCAAAATTAGAGTTACGCAATTGCTGGTTAAACTTGGCTATTCCCACATCGAATGCTTTCATAAACTGACGGTAAGTATCATCAACACTCCCATCTCCGTTGACAATATTTGTTCCGCTTTGCGCCAGGGCTTTAACTCGATCGCGATTCCAGGTTCTGGGATTTCGAGCGTATGCACCACCAGCATTGCGTATGTATTTGGGATACACCCACAACCCATCTCTAACTACAAAACTAGAATTGTGGGGGAAAATGATACTTTTGTGCCAGTAGCCAGCCGAAGAACTACCTAACTGTTGGCACTCGATTGTGCTGACGTAATTATTAGTATTATTCCACCAGTGGATTTTGGCAAACCAACTATTATAGAGCGAGGCGTTAACAATGCCACCGCGAGGATTGTAGCGAAATTCTAAGATAGCTAAATTATAATCAGCCGAAGCGCGATCGACTCGAATAAAAATAACATTGTTCCAGTTAATCGCGCCAGAAAAACCATGGGCATCACTCCAGCTAGCATTTAAGCTACTAGCCAATCGATTGCTAAATACGGCAAAAACCTCATCATTGTAGGCTACATCTACTGCCTTACAGGGATCTGGATCGAGTAGGGTAGCGGTATTGCCAGCTACGTCTAGATCGTAAAGTCCCTGTTCGGTAGCTACATAAATATGATTTGTATTGGGATTGCTTGCCAGATCGTTGATGCTAATTGTCCCTAAATTCCAACTTTGCAATACTTCAAAACTGGGGTAGATCTGCCAAATAGCTACAGTAGTTTCGTTAGCCGATACCCACTGAGTATCGTTTAGCCAAGGATAAACCCATTTAGCCGAAAAAGGAATATCATCATCTTCAGGCACAAAATAAGGATATTTGCTGGTAATGACCAGAGGACTGGGATCTTGTCCCCAATTTTCATTGTTGTACCGATGTCCGCTAAAGATAGTTTTATACAGACTATAAGTCCCTATTCCTACCCCTCCGCTACTTTCTACTTTAAGGGTATAGATGCAGGGCAAGTCGTCCGTGCGATTTTCCAAATCGTCGATCGCTGGTTTCCAACTAGAATTAGCCAGGGCATTGCCGTCGTAGAAAAGCGTCCCCGTATCGGCATGAGAAAACACATTGCCGAGCGAACTGGGCATGGCAAAAGGAATAAATCCTGCCGTACCTTTAAAGCCGTACCTGATGGGGTTAGTACTGTTAGGTTCTAATCTGCCGTAAGTCACCCCAAAGTAATGGCGGTTCTGCAAAAAGCTAACCGTCGCGGTAAATTCGCGCTTTAGCAGTGCCGAGCGTTGAGTTTGATTAGCAGAAAACTGACTAACTTTCTCGTTATTATCTACTGCCTTCCAACGCAGATCTCGATCTGGGTTGTCGATACTGATAATTTCTTCGCAGAGATTGTTAATGCCGTACTGCAAACTAGCTCCTTGACCCAGAAACAGGTACTCCAAATGAGCTTGAAAAGTCGAGCCGAGGTTGATCGGGCTGCTCGTCCACTCCAAGTAGACCTTATAGAAGATGTCGATAATTTCATTAGTCGCTTGCTCTACAGGGCTAGCAAAAGAAAGGTAAGCATAAGCATTGGCGGAGATATTGGCTGTATTGTTGTTAGTGCTGCCATCGACGATCGCGATCGTCTGAAAAGATCTAACTGCGCTGGGAGTGGGGAAACGGTTGTGATAGGTTACTGCTCTGGGGGTAGTCTCGGTTTTTTCCGCAAAGTTATATCCCGTTACTCCCGACAAGCTATCGTTGCCAATAGCGATTACATTTCCAACTGTAGTGCGCTCGAAATTGGGAGTATAGGTATCGGTGCTAATAGCAATTTTACGACCAGTAGTAAAAACTGCTTGGTTACTCAGGAGTAATAGCTCGATCGACCTTTTGTTGATGATGTTGGGAGAGGTCAATTCGGCGATTTGAATTAGTTGCTCGCCCTGGACTTGATATTTTTTAAGAGTTGCAGTTCCTTTGAAATTGGGAGCGAGGGCAGAATAAGCTTGGTGCATAGTAATTAGTAATTAGTAATTAGTAATTAGTAATTAATTGGTATAGAAAAGACTTGGCGGAGTGGAAACAGGAGTAACTGATTTAGAGCTAGTCGTATATCGATCGCCACTAAGGTTATGGCTAGATTCTTCCGTTTCAGCAGAACTAAAGGTGTAGAACAGGATAGGCGGAGTTGAGGTAGGAGTTGCCGATTCAGAATTGGTCGTGTATTGTTGCCCTTCGATCGCCTGAGAATCTTCATGGTTTTCCTCGCTGGTGAAGGTGTAAAACAAGCTTGGTAGAGTTGAAGCGGGAGTTACGGGGAGATTAGGGGTATGAGTGTCATAGTTGGCAATTGTCGATTGTCCTAGAACTGGAGCGTTTTCAATACTAAAGTTACTAGAGGGAACGCTACCTAGTTGGCTGCTGTAGTTAGCTAAAATACGGTAGACCTTGTTAATCTCGAACACTGCTTGAGGTTGAGTAGTGGTAGCTGTAGAAACCCAGCTATGATCTGGCTGTCTCTCTTGGACGGTGTAAGAATCTGGAGTTATGAAGCTGGGAGGATTCCAAGTAAAGAGGATCTCTGTTGGAATATTTACCCCGTCTCCTACAAAGTTGGGAATGGGAGTAAATGTGGCTGGATCTACCTTGTAGACGCTGGGGGTAGTAGCAGAACTGGTTATATAGAATTTGCCTGCATCGATCGCGATCCGAGAAGTAGGCACTGTGTCTACAACTAGAGTATCGCAGATCTCTGGTGCGCCACGGAGACAGACTTTCAGTCTCAAGAAATCTCCCGCGTAGTCATTGGTAAATCTAATTGTCGGTTCGAGGTCGTAAGGGGTAAGGATCTCAATCCCTGGTATGTCTAGTTCTAACTCCCATTGAACCAAGTGAGAAGCTGTTGCTCCCGTTACTAGCAGCAAGTCGCCATCGTATAGAGGGACGTGAGTTAGACTTTCTCCAGTTACGACAAAAGCATTGGTTGTATCGGCGATCGACTCATCGTAAGTATAAGTAGGTTCGTAAAATCCCGTTGACCCAGGCTCGATCGGCTCGATAGTAAAGTCCGTGCCAGGGAAAACTACGGCATCTTCGCCAAATCCACCGCCAGTTTCTTGGTAAACTTTATCATCAAAGCCAAATTCCCCCTGGTCTGGACTAGTAGTAGAAATAGGATCGGCGATAATAGTAACGTCTCCGCCCGTCCCCCCTGACGAACCTCCACTGGTAGGGCTAGAGCCATCTTGTAAATTTATTCCCCCACCGCCAGAGGAAAGTCCACCGCCAGAGGAAAGTCCACCGCCAGAGGAAAGTCCACCGCCAAACGAGCCACCGCCAAACGAGCCACCGCCAGAGGAAAGTCCCCCACCAAAAGAAAGTCCCCCGCCAAAAGAAAGTCCCCCACCAGAAGAAAGTCCCCCACCAGAAGTATTGTTAGATCCAGAGGATGCAGGTGAACCGATATTTTTCGAGCCACCTTCGGGAGTGCCGTTACTATAATCAGTAAGGATTTGCAGATTTAAATCTAAGTCAAAATCAAGATTTTTAGTCAGTTCGTCCATGAGAACTAGCAGGCTATCTAACTCCCCGAACAATGTGGCAAAATCAAGATCGGCAAAGCCTAAATAATCGGGAAGTCGAAGATTTACCTCGACTATTTCTAGATTAAAATCCGCAGCACCTCCGCCACCGCCAGCACCCCCACTACCGCCAGAGCCACCGCCAGAGCCACCGCCAAGACCACCCCCAGCACCACCCCCAGCACCGCCCTGGTAATTATTGACGAAATCAGTAACCAGATTGATTATCAGTTGCGGATCGAAGTTTTTTACTAATCCTTTTAGTTTAGCGATTAGGTTGAGAATTTCGGCAAACATAGCGTTAGGATCTCCGAAAGAAGCGATCAGCCCCGCTAAAAAATCTGCGTCGCTTATTTCTCTCCTGCCACCGCCACCGCCACCGCCAGCACCGCCAGCACCGCCAGCACCGCCACCGCCACCGCCACCGCCAGCACCAGTTGATATATTGATAGTAGGGAGTTCAAATAGATCGAACAAGCCATCTAGCAAGCCGATTAAATTTTGCATCAATTCGGCTAGCCCTCGATCCTTACCCCCTTCTACTAGATAGATTTTTTGCTTGCCACTTGCACCTCCAAAAAAACCACCCAATAAACTATCGCTAGAACTACCACCAAAAATACCCGAACCCTGATTGTCACCACCGCTACTATCGCCAGTATTGACGTATTCGATCGCGAATTGATCTAGATAGGTAGAAAAATCGGCTCGGAAAACATCTAGCAGTCCTAGACGGTTGATCGTTTCGACAAAAGCTTCTCCTTCTTCGATCGGGGTTAAAAACTCAAGCCCACCAATGCCAGTACCGAAAATCCCACCAGCTAGAAGCTGTTCCAAACTAAGACCACCGCCACCAGAGGAAAAGCCATCAATATTGTCACTATTTTCAAACGAGTCTACACTTTCTAACCCAAACCCAAGAGAGAGAGAAAGCTCTTTTAATCTTCCTAGTCTGGCAGCACTTTGAATCGTCACGGGAGAAACAAAGTTGTAGGCATTTTTGAGATAGCTGGCATTCCCATCAACGGCATATAAACCATAGGTTTTAACAGATGCATTCTTTCTGCCTAAGACCGAAGATTTTACCTTGGAGAGAGAAGGGGAAATATTGAGGATGCGCCCTAAAGTAAGCTGGTAAGATTGGGTATGCAGCGAACCTGAATCGATACGAATGTTGTGGGAGATATTTAAGATTACATATTCTTTCCCCGACCAAAGCACTCGATCGCCTTCGTTGTAGTTGGGCTGATACAGGGTAGAAAGAGTTAATACTTCTGCATTTCTAGCATTGTCGATCTCGATCGCCGTTTGGGCAGCGGATCTGCCTACGCTTTCGCTGTCTACGTCAGGAAAGGAAATAGAACCTTCAGGAATATTGTCGTTAGGATTAGAGCCTGGGGTATTAAGGAGAAACTTGGTAGTTAAAAGCTTATTTCTCTTGTTGATATTGTTTTGAGAATTGCGGAGGAGGGCGCGACGACCGAGAAAGCCTCGTCCGCGCAAAAAGCCTCGTCCACGGGAGATATTTGCACCTCGATCTGGTTCTAACCTGTTTATCCTTTGATGAATACCAGGTCTGCCCAAGTTTTCAGTTTTGCCGTGTACTTGAACTCGGTAATTTAACCCCGTGCCTTCACGGGTAGAAGTAAAGTGAATAGTGGTAAACCGCTCTGGCTTTTTAGTCGAGGTAATCGTAACTATTCTTTCTTCTTTAACTATTTTGCCGAAGACAATTGGGGGTAAGGGGTACTCTTCAGTACTGCCAGGATTTTCCTTGATTTGCCTCAACCTTTGTATTCTTAGGGAGCGTCGGAGGAACTTTGGCTCGATAAAACCTCCTTCACCTACACACTTAACATCATCTGGTTTAACTACGTCAGGGAAATACTTACGCAGAGGTTGTAAAGAATAAGTAGTTGTTTCGTAAACAGGAAAAGTGCGATCGAATTTGTAATACTCGGCTAGGCGAATCATCGCCTGGGTTTTTTTGATAATAGCTTGCAGTTCCTCGTATCTTTTTCTGCCAGGAGAGTCCTCTGGTTCAGAAGAGGTCAACTCAGACTCTTCTAGCTCCTTTTCCGCCCTAAATAGTTCCTCTTTAGCATTCCATAAAAGTCTAATCCCTTCTAGATTGGAATTATCTTGCTTGAGGCGACCGAGCTTTTTACCTCTTACTCGAATCAGATACAGATAGCCATCGCGATCGTAAAAGCGATTGGTCGTAGTAGTCTCTACTTCGCGCCAGTAGTAAGTAACGAAGTGACCGTTATAAAACTGAATGGCATAATTGTCTCCTACTTCGAGCCAGTTGCCTTTAGTTAAAAGCTCTCCATCCTCATTTCGATAAATCCTGCGAACTCGATAGACATCTAAACTAGAAACTACCCACCCAAACTTACGAGTTACTCTAAAAGTCTCTAATCCATTGCGCTCGACAATCTTGTGGGCAGTTTTAGTGAATCCCCCCACATCCCAGGCTATACCAGGATTTTTTAAGACATCTTCAACTGGCGTTTTAGTTATGTAAACATTCTCGCCAATTGAATACGGTTCGGCTGGAGTCTGACAATCCCAGAAGCTAACCGCGTTTTCAAACTCCCAACGAATGGTCGTTCCTTGCAGATCGTCATCTTCAGTAACGGCGCGAGTATCTAGTTTCAGTTCGGTATTGCGGTACTCATTGGATAGCTGTATATCGTCTACTAACGCCCCCGCTCCTGCAAAGTTATGACTTTCTATCTTGATGACCTGCTTCGGGTCGAGGCGATGAAGCGGTGTACTTTTCCAGCCCTTGGCTTGTACTCCTAAAGGATTGGAGTAATAAACGAAATCATTATTGATTCTAACTCTGCTCTGTAACTCCTGCCTAACCGTAGTTGTAGCTAAGGGGCTAGTGCTGCGATAGATGCGAATATTGAGATTTTCTCCTATATACCGCGTTCGGGCTTTAGCAGCTAAAGCAGAAAGAGAGATATTTTTAATTTTCTTGCTACAATCTCTTAACTTGACTGGTCGATCGAGGGGATTGCGCGAAGGACTTCCATAGGGTGCGTGGATGCCTTGGAGTTCTAACCTGATTATCGCCTGAGTATTTTCGGCATTTAAGGAATTAACGCTAAATCTTGTAATCCGTAAGGGCAGTCCCAAAGCATTTACCTTCGTTCCATTAAGTAAAGATAATCTAGCTCGCTCGACATCGGTACTGCATACCACAAAAGCTAGGGATACACTGGGATGTCCTTCAAAGGATCTAGTTACACTAATACTCCCATCTACGTTCAGGCTTCTTAAAAAGCTGAGTTGGGTTAGGTCTATGCAGGTAGTCCTCATCTTTCCGCTCAGATCGGAAGTTTCTTGGTAGTCTACCAGACCAAACAAGCCATGTTTCTCCTCCGTTGTAGATGCCTGAGAAATTATGGCTAGAGGAGAAAAACTATTTTGGCTCGCCCAGTTTGACTGACTGGCAAAGCTCGAGCGAGTGGAAACAGAGACAGTGAACACAATTACTAATTACTACTTACTAACTAAAAACAAACCAATCGTCACCATTATTGTGAACTGTAGCAGTTGTATTTGTCGCCGTAATCGTGCCAGTTCCTCCATTAAGAGTTGTTCCCGTATCTGGACTTAAAGTTAAGGTAATAGTGGCTGGCACTATTACCTTAGCCTCTATATTTGTTACCAATCCAGAGGGCAGGGTTAAAGTTAAATCGGCTGTGACTTTTTTGTACTGCCCGTGATATTCCAAAGTCAAAGTCTCGGCTGCTGTTACGTCCGTGCCATAGACAAAATGAGGTAGGCTTAGTACCCAACTGCCCGTAAGGTCGATCGCCTTGTAAACCCAGCCAGTATTGGTGTCTTTTACTAATTGCCCCACAAAGTCGGCATTGAAAGTAGGAACTTCGCCAATATCGATCGCCTTAATGACTGGATGCCAATCTTCTACCGCAGGAGTAGCGGGAAGATAGGGTGGGGAATGCCATTCGACTACGCGAGTAGGAGTCTCTAAGATAGCAATATACCTGACATTTTCTTTAGCTGGTGCAGTTGTAGGAGCAGCAGTAGCAATGGCAATAGGATTGTTAACCATGACCCAACGTCCGTTACTATCGTCGGGAACGACTATAGCTGGTTCTAGGTTATCGGCGGAACTAGCGGAATTGTAACGATAAGCTACGTCGCTCAAGTTGTATTCGGGAGTAGCCGAAGCAACAACATCGACGATTTTTATTTCTCCGTTCCGTCGCTCGGTTATCTCGGTTAAGGCTTTGAGAGCAGTCAGATCGGTTACTTTTAAGTAATCGGGAAGTAGGGGCATTTTTTTGAAGTAAGAAGTTGGAAGTTCGGAGGCGGAGAAACTCCGACTCCGCAGAAATAAGAAGTGTTACAAACGATTTTAGCCAAAAAAATCAAATCTTATTTTACTTTGGGGACTTGCGCTTTATTAAAATACCAGCCTTAAAACCACCCATTTAACTATTAGCCCCAAGAACTAACCCATCAAGGCTGGTATTTTAATTTGTCGCTCCTTCCTTGACTGGTCACCAGTCAAAGTAAAAAGTTTCACTTCAGAACTTCCCCATCACTACCCTGAAGCACCCCACCGCCAGAAGTATAGAGAGGCTCGATCGACTCGGCGGGATTTATAGCAGTACTATCTAAGTTAATTACCATCGCATCATCGGCAAGATCTTCAGTTACTAGCAGTCCCGCACCAACTTTGATAATGGTATGGGGTTTGAAAGTAGTAAAAGCATTAGCTACTCTCAGACCCAAAGTAGGCACTGGTTCTAATGCCCCCGTGGCGATCGAGTTGGGGCGAATGGTGCTGACCCCATCATCTGGGCTATTATTATTAGGATTGTAATGATATGGAATCCTTTTTGCTCCTAACTTCCAGACTCGCCAAGGCAATAGATCTTGGTGGGTCAGTTCCCTCGCTGCCGATACAGTGCTAAGAATGTCATTACTCCACAGGCTGGGTTTGGTTAATTCCTCAAAGTCTCCTGGTAGAGTTTTCAAGGCTGGGGTAGAAGTAAGTCCTGCTAGAAATTCTGGGTCGTGAGAAATTTTCGCGATCGAGTTGTTGGGAGCGGGATATTCATAGACAAAGAAAATTTTGTATTCTCCTGCTGGTAAACTCCCTGCCGTCCCCAGAGTAGATATAGTTGGAGCTTGAGGTTTGAATAAACCAAAATCGCTAGCTACTTCTGGTAAAAAGCCAACCTCAACAAAATCATCTAGAGAGGAAATCTCAATAGTTTGAGAGCTAATAGTATCGGCAGAAACCAAGTAGTTAGCTTCGTACAAAGTTCCATCATGTGCTATTGCTAGCCTCATTTCAGGATTGTCCCAGAAAGCTAAGGTAGAACCAGCAATTAAAGGATCTGGGTAATCGCCCCGAACGGTCGCCCGATTGCCAATTACGGGATGAGCAATAGTTACAGATAAAGATTGTCCTGCGGTTAGAGTAACGGAATTAGAAACCTCTGAAGGGTTGGTTCTGCCAGGGGAGGTAGAAATACTAGCCCTAACAATTTCCTCATTAAAGATCTCCTCTGCTGGTTGAACTACGCGAACGCTGCCGTCGATCGAATTGATAACAACCAGTTGATTATCGGTATCTTGGCTAATTCCCTCTAAGACTTGCTCTTCAACGCTAACATCTCGCCCATTAATTACTCCCTTGCCTGCAAATATTTTATTGGGCAGTACCAGGGCGCGATCGTCCGTGCCAAAAATAGTATTGTTGCCGAGCGCGTTAGTTAGGGGAGAAAGGGCAGAAAATTTACGAGGTCGATCGAACTCGATGCCGATAAAATCTGTCTCTTGAATTCCTCTATTGGCAAGGGTAATCTCATCAAAAGAAAGCCAAATATCAACAACGGCTGCCCATCCTGCTGGTAGATCTTGAGGCAAAGTGAGAATACTTTTAGGAACAGAAGAAGGTGACCAAATTTGCTCTATTCCAGCCGAGTCGATCGAGTTGTCAAAGGCAGCGTTTAAATAGCGATAGTAACCAACTAGCTCAAACTTGATTAAGCCATCAAAAACTTGATTGAACCAGATAGTTTTACCTTCAGAATCGGTATAAGATTCGCCATTAACATAGATAATAAAATTAAAACTTTGTCCCGCACTAATTACAGGGTCATCCTGCTCGCTAAAGCCATTGAGAAGCCAGTATCTTACCCTAACCGAATCGACCCCAGCTTCTTTTCTAGGAACGGAGAAAATAGGAGCAGCACCAATTAATTGGTCTGCTCCTTCTTCTAAATCTGTTTGTGTTAAAAAGTTATTTATAGATGAGAATTTATGGGTTAAAAAAGCTGCTTCCTCTTCACTATAGGCATATATCTTGTCTTCATCTGTGACTCTTCTCACCATGCCATTAATCAGATCTGAACCACTAGGTAGCTCACTGGCAGTAGCAACTTCTAGGTTACTAACGTTGATGTGAGCATCTTCAGTTAGCTCGATCGTTGCAGGCAAAGTTTTGGTAGATATTTGATCCGCTTCTCTGTACTCAAAGCTGGCGAGTTGAACCGCAGTAGTCTCGTCGTCTGTCGCACTTCCTGAAACTATAATGGCGAAAACATCTTCTCCAGATCTAACTATTGATTCGTTGAGAGTGACAATTATCTTTTCTCCTGCTGCTGCACTTATAGATTTGGGTACGCTCAAAAGATTTCTCCCAACTCGATTTACGAGTTGTACCCAAATATAAATGGTGACAGGAGCAGTTAGGTTTCCTCCCGTGGCAGTTGTTATATCCCAGTCAGCAACATCTACTGTAGGGCGAGAAGATCCGTGTTGTGCGCGAAGGGGCATAGTTAAGTTGTAAGTAGCAAGTAATTACTAATCACCAATATAAACCATGATTTTGAGCAAAAAAAAAGAGCGTGACTGCTCCTTAAAAATGGTAATAAGAAAAAAAATTTTTCGATCGATCGGCGTTAGTTGCTTCAAGGTTAACATCGATCGAGCCAATCAATTAAGTATCTGCCAACTCAAATGCAGCTACGACATGAGACGAATTAATGGAAACTGAAACTCTTGAGGTCGGAGCAAGCAAGATTGTATGCCCAAAGATATTGTCTTTGTAGCCTAACTCTTCTTGTAAAGTAGCGTCTAGCCAAAGATTACCACTAGCATCTTGCTCGATGCTATCTATGTTTTCGATAGCAAGAATGTCTCCCGTAATCAGTAACAAGCCGAAGTTCCAACTGTCCGTGAGCATTCTTCGAGTGAACCAGGCTGGCAACAGACTAATATATTCTTCGATTTCAGCATATAGTTCGTTTTCGGATACTAGATATTCTTCAAATCCGTTTTCAGTGTTTAGTTTTTTCATATTATTTTTTAAAATAAATTTTTTGTTTACTATCAAAAACTCAAAGCGAAATCGAAGAATTAGTAGTAATTTGATTCAAGATCGGCACGTCGATCGACTGCCCTTTTTTCTCAATGCGAACATAACCATAACCTCGACTAGCATCACTTAATTCAGCGAAAAATTTAGGTTGCTGCGATCGAATTAGTTTCTTTAGTTCTGCTTTAAAGTTGTCCATTGTTTAATATATCCATATAGTTATTAAAAATATAGTCAAATCTTACACTAAGTATTTTTAACTCTACCAGGAGTAACTCTGGTGGGACGAACTACAACGCCCTCTATCCCTCCGTCAAAGACTGTTGGGATTACTTTTCGCATGATGTTATAACTGGCGTTTATGTCTGCGTTTATTCTAGTTTTCTGGTTCTTAATTTTGTACATTCCCCTAGTTTCACGATAACCACTAAACTTAATTTTTTTAGCTTCATCATCACCATAATTAGGGATAAAATCGAGGTTCAAAAAACTAGCACGAGATGTATAACTTTCTTCTCTAGTGATGACTTCAATTCCATACAGAGCTCCTTTATAAATTAGCATTTCTATAAATCGAGCATGAGGGATACTGACCATAGCTTGATTATGAACTCTGCCGTTATTTACATCTTGTTTCCAGAGGGGATTTTTACCAATAATTAACTTACCAATACCATGTTGGTCTAGATGATTAATTATCCACCTAGATGCTTGATGAAGATAACTATCTACTCGATTATTACGTTTAGCAGTTAACTTTTGAATTTGCTTAGAAGTTTGTTTTTCCCCTCTAAGCTGAGACTGAAGTTTGGCTTTGGTTTTATTGTAGAACTGATTGAGACTTTTTAGCGGTCTTCCGTTAACCAATATCGGTTTGAATCCTTTGAGGTTTGAGGTTAAAGCTGCTAAATTATCAACTCCTATATCTAGCGATTTGATAGCGGGATTTACAAAGAGGAAGAGTTTGGACATAGTTCTATAGTTCGTATCTTTACCCCTATCTTGCTAACTAAAGATGGACAACCGAATAGTGATTGGTTTAATAATTTACAACCACAAGTTCTTAAGAGGGATGTTCATGAAAAATGGTTTGAAGACCTTAACAACCGCAAACCCAGAGATAATGGTCAGCATACAATTATTCAAGTTGACAAGCTGAATTTGAGAGCTGTTGGTACGGTAGAAGTTGGCTATAAGAATCGTACAGAGCCGATTAAGGATGAACAAGCAATAAATCTCATCACATATGTGGGCAATAAGGCAAAAGACATTAATCAATTGCTAAAAAAGCAAAAAGTTATTTATCCAAATAAGGAGTTACAAGAGAAGACACGGCAAACGTTTAAAACTCTTCTTGAGGTCACCCTTCGTGAGCACAAATACGACGTATTATACGATCGAGTCGCTGGGAATATATTAAATATTGTAGCAGCAGATATTGTGACAATTTACGGATGTAATGATACTGACGACTCTCAAAAAGTATCTGTTGATGAACGAGCTATTGCTGGAAAACTGAAACACAAATACCAAGTAAATGAAAACGAAATTAGTAAGATTTGTTTGTCCCTCATCAATGAGAATAAAAATGTTTACGATTCAAAAACAGATCAAAATTCAAATTCAATATTTCGCAATTTATCTTTTGTAGGTAGTGGTGAACAAGTACAGAACTACTCTTTTGTAAAGTCTGAGCGTATCAAATCTGCCGCAGGCATCCTTCTCAAGATCAACAAAGATACTGAAGAAAAAACTGTCGGTGTTATGTTTATTTACTACCGACGACATCATGAATTTCCTGAGGAGGAGCAACAGTATATTGAGGAACTTGCTGGTATAGCTGCTGATGCTATTTCAAATCCTGAATTCATCAAAAAACAAGAGGCAGAATTCATTGAAAAGACAAGTAAATTACTGGAGTCTGCAAAGGTTGGTTCCATCTCTATGAGAAAGTTTGCTGAGTTTGCCTATGAATTTGAGCATGCTAAAAATAGAGGAGAATTTTCTACACTAGAACAGCAGCAAGAATTTGTCAAAAAATTAGAAAAAAAGCTCAACATCGTTTTTCAATCCAGTGATTACCCAAGTGATTATCCAAGTGAGGAAGAAAGGGATAAACTTAGTAGGTTAATAATTAAACGGATTAGAAATGCTGGAGGTTAGGGTTAGGATCACCTCTAGGGCATCTCAGTCAATCTTGACTTTCAGCTTTTATTAACTTAATCTTCAAAAGATACTAAAATCAATTTCAATAAGATGATTTTCATCATCAACTTTATATATGACTATTTGCTTAATCTTATCAATTAAAAGACAGTAATAATTTTCAAAATTAATGTCGATATTGATAATCTTTTTAAGTATAATCTGTCCATCAATATTTTCATATATGACTATTTTATTAATCTCATCCAATAAAAAAAAGTCATAATTTCCAAAATTAATGTTGCTATTGATAATATTTTCAAGTTTAATCTTTCTATCAATCTCTTCTTTGGGATTAAATTTTAGCTGGTCGATAATATGACGGATTAAATCATAGATAGTTTGAATCTTATTCTGGTTTTCCTGCTCAAGAATTGAAGTAACTTTTCTCCAAGTTTCTAGTTTCTTAATTTTAAAAGTATAGTATGGGAAGTAGTATCTACCGCTCGATTCATTTTTAAAAATCTTGTCATCCTTAACTAATTTCTACAATAGCTTAGTAATAGTTACTAGTCTGATATTTGGGAATACATCTTCCCTTAATTGTTCTGGACTAAATGGCTCATTAGGATTGTCTTGTAAATATTCCAGCAGATAAGATTTGATAGGATTTCCACGAATGCTAAGAATCAAACCTGAAATTATCAACAACCCTAGACAGATTAAAAATAGGTAGGGATTGGGTAATATTTTTGAGATAATATTTGTTATATTAAATATTAAATTACCGATTTTTTCAATTACAAAATCATAGTTATCTCCTAAATCACCTTGCATTACCGAATCATAGTTATCTCCTAAATGCATTAGACAGCTTGCTAACTTTGAAATCAAAGAATCTGAATAGTCATTAAAGAAATGGTTCCTTAAAATGTCTGGAATTGAAGTGAGGAATGTAGATATATCTTGAAATATGGGAGTTAATACTACCCATATTAAATCGAGAACAAGGTAAGACACAATTATTAAAACAAACCACCAGATATAGCGCCAAACCTGGTGATAAAGAAGATAGAATTTTTTAAATGTATTTGTATTTTCTTGTAAGTGCTGCCAAAAGTACCTTAAAGGTGAGCCTCCATATAAGTTGTCATTATTTTGAGAAATTTTTTTGTCTTCAGAAACCCAACGCCAAAGTTGACTAATTAGGGAGTCCTTTTTTGAGCTTGATAGATAGGAGAGATGTGCAAAAAGAAAACTTAGTGGTGTTCGATGGAATACATCCTCAGGGTAAAGAGATTTATGGGTTGTGGTATTAAACTGCGAGTGCGAGTGTCCAGAAAATAGCTCTTTTATTCTAGTAGCTACTGGATCACTAGGGTCAATGACGTTATACCAGTTGAAGTTAAGTTGAAAGTCAGCTTCTGTGTTTCGCTTTACTAAATCCGGCCATAGATCGGCGATTCGCCAGAAGGGGGAACCATAAGTAAGAAGTCCTTCACATTTTGCAAAGAGAGATTTTCGGGAAATTTTTTTTGTCTGCCAAACGGGACGATAGGGTTTTGGTCTTCCAGTGTTGGATTCGTTTGTGTCGAGATCACGTAATAACTTTTTGTGAAAAGGGTCGTCCTGATAAAGTCTTTGGTCTTGCCGCAGAAGTAGCGAGCCGAATTGGTATAACCCATTCCTTATAAGAAGAACATATAGGTTAACAATCAATAGTTGTTTAAAGTCCCATTCCTCAATCTCTTCCCACATAGAACGAGAGACATAGTGGGAAAGAGTCGCTTCTGGCATAGAAAAAGCGTTGTAAGCAACTATGGAACCAAGACTATGAGACCAAACGTACCAGCGGTCATAGTCAGAGATAGCCATTCTAACTAGTGCATTAATCATACGACGCTGGATGGAAAAGCGAGGTGGATTACCAAAATCTTCAATCAAGTCTTGTCCAGAATTGGCAGGGCGTTGGTAGAGCCGAAGTTTGCCTACATAATCAGCAATAATGGTCAGTGGAACATCCCAATCCAATAAGCGAAGGACTGTTTTGAGAACAAAAAGGATTGGTTGACATATTATGAGAAATAAACCTATCAAAGCATACTCAAGGCGAGCCAACAATCGAGATATTATTTTTTTGTAGTTTCTATCTCCTTGATTTTCATCCCAAGATAAATCATTTAGATCATTTTCAGGGTCATTCAGAATAGGGAGATTATGATCTTGGGCAGGAATTGCCCAAAGACCCAATCCCCAAAACCAAAATTCAAGGAACTTGAAGAAGTTTTGAGGTCGGTCAAGATCTGCCCACCAAACCTCTCTAAAATGTAAGTTATAGATTTCACTGTCGCGGCCAGTCGGTTTAATACGAAGATTGATGGGAGCTTCTTTTCCATCTTGCCATGGTGGATGAAGTGATTGAAATGTACCTGTTGTAGCACGGTTAATATCAAGGGATACCTCAACATAACCACTATTTATTTCTGATTGTAAGTAATCGACGATGCTTTGAGCGGCTCCTTTCAAGCAATCAAACTGTTTTTGATCTCCAATACCATGAACAACCAAAATTCCTATATTTTTTTCGTCAGACACGCTTCTCAATTAGATTGGCACAACTTTCGACAATAGCATGTTTTGTCGCTCCAAAAGCAGAAGTCAAAATTGTCCATTTGCTACACAAAGTCCATATCGTTGCCACACGCCTAGCTGACCCTGTCAGTATAACTGAACTTCCCCTTTGACAAAACGCTATAACGTATGCTGTATCAGAGATAAGCTGAATTTACTCAAGCCTTTTACTGGGTACAAAATAGAGAAATATTTAACAAATCTAATGCCTTTTGTTGCAGTGCAGTTGGTCGAGTTATCTTGGGAAAAACATATTTTCCACCCTTCAATTTACACTCCACTGTATTCAAGCAAATCGTTCCTAAATCTTCGATTAATGTGCGAAAGCTATGAACTGGGAAATTTTCTAGATTCCGCTTCTTTCTATCTTTAGCAACTGCTGTAGAACTACGACGAGCTTTGATTACATCAAGAGAGTTATCGTCAGGGGCAGCGCAAGAAAAACTTGACCCTGATATGGTAAGGGAAGAAAACGCTATTTTACCTCTTCTGCCATGTCTAAAGGGTTTGCATCTGTTTCAACCAAGAATCAACGTCCTACTCGCCCTACTGCTCTAGCAGTTGAGGCTCAAGAGATTCAATCAAAATGGTTATCCTACTTTGAAGACTTAGACGATCCTGGGGGGGCATTCATGTCGGCTTCACCCCTTCTTGAGTGTGGTCATGATTGCCATCAAGCGCCACCATTGGCGGGGCCAGAGGATGGGACGACATTGAACTGTATGCCGAAGGGCATGCTCAATGGCTGAAGACATTTCTCGAGCTACCATGGGGAATTCCCCACGCGGATTGCTATCGTCGTGTCTTTGCCCAAATTGAACCCGATGCCTGGAGAGCGGTGCTTCCAGCGGTGGGTCAAGGAGATAGTCAAAGACACTGGGGGGCAAGTGATTCCGATTGATGGGTTATACCATGCGCGGCTCTTCTGACCGAGCCGCGAATCAATCCGCCTTACATGTGGTGAGTGCTTGGGCCAGCACCCATCGTTTGATGCTGGGGCAGATGAAGGTAGACAGTAAGAGCAATGAGATCGAGGCGATCAAGAGCGTTACTCGAATTGCTCGATCTTAGTGGCTGTATTATCACCATTGATGCCATGGGCACGCAAACTAAGATTGCCACTCAGATTATCTCCCAAGGAGCCGACTATGTTCTGTGCCTCAAAGCGAACCATCCTACTCTCTATCAGCAGGTTAAAGAGAACTTTGAGCAGGCTATCGAGACCAACTTCGAGGGGCTTGAATTTGACTATGACCAGCGGGTTGAAGCAGGCCATCATCGACGGGAGATGCGTAAGGTTTGGGTCATGCCTGCCCCTCAGCTGGGCGGATTATATAAGGAGTCACAGTGGGCGGGATTGCAATCGGTGGTTATGGTCTATCGCCGACGCTATCTCTGGAATCAGGTAACTGAAGAAACCCAGTTTTTTTTGACTTCCCTGCCTTGTAATGCACAACGCCTTGGTCGAGCAATTCGATGTCATTGGGGCATTGAGAATCAACTTCATTGGGTTCTGGATGTGACCTTTGGTGCGAAGCGCATTCACCGAGGTCACGCTCCTGAAAATTTCACCCTCCTGCGGCGACTAGCTATCAGTGCCTTGAATCAGGAAACCTCATCGCCACGCAGTATCGGTCAAAAGTCCTCTCTTTGCGGCGATGAACTCAAACTACATGATGAAAGTGCTTGCCAGTGTGGTCGTCTCTTAACATATTATGGCTCTTTTTTTCTTGCGCTTACCCTGGCAATAAGTGGTGTATATGTACTACAGCGATCGCTACTTTAAAGACAATAATTTGTCTCGGCGACAAACAATTAGTCTCAATGACAGCAATCTGTCTCCAATGACAAACAATTAGTCACTGTACAGCTGGGTCTAATTTTCGGTTTGCTCTTTAATTTCTTGGCTGCTTTGAGTTCTTCGTCGAGACCACTAACTTTTTTTTCTAGCTTGGCAATTGTTTCCTGTTGCTTTTCAATTATCTGTTGCTGCTCGGCGACGCTTGTTCAACAACCAATTCACCAAGGGTGTACGTTCTACCTCTGGAATCTCTATCGGGAGCTTGTCAAGTGTCATTCTGATATTAAAGCAGATAGAGAGTCGTTGAAGCAACCCGCGCTCTTTCGATCGCGATCGCCCCCAGCGGTTATTGAGCAGTTACAAATTCTTCAACACTCCAGGACTCTATATTGCCAAAACAAAATTTATTTTTAAATAAAGAAGTCGATTCTGGACTATTAATAAAATGTCTGTACCTATTCGCCAAGATTTGCATTTCCTCTGACTTATTTCCCCTCTCTAAATAAATAAGAAGATCGGGGGTGGGGAAATTGCAATTCATCTGTTTGACCAGATACAAACAGTCAAACTGATAAACATAACTTGACAAAACAAAGCGATCGCAGACAACTGTTTTTCCTGCATTTAAAGCCTGTTTGATGCCATTGGGGGCATGGTAATGTTGATGACGATTAGCAGTAAAAAGGCAGGTAAGATATTCTGGCGTTTTCCATTCGTTCTCGTCTTCAATCAAATCGCGAATTGCCCAACCCAAACGAGAATTATTGGGTTCTGAGGTAAGCTTGACCTCATATTTTTGTGCCAACAACCACTCAGCTAAAAGCTTGGCATGAGTTGATTTTCCCGAACCGTCTGCACCTTTAAATACTACAAACATATTGCCTTCCAAGAACACAGTTTTTCAAGCATAGATCACTGATTTTTGTTTACGAATTGAAATCCTTTGATAAATCGCTTCATACGTGTTTGATTAGATAGCTTTCCAGCACAATACAAATTTTCAAAAATTTTCAGCATTACAGAAATAACGCAGTTGAAAGCCCACCACCTTTAGGGGTGGGATGATTTTTTGCTAATCGCATTCCAGCAACAAATTTTTGATCTCCTCTTCAATCTCTCCCGCACTGCCAAAGCGATCGCATAACTTCTCAAACTCTTCAGCACTAAAGTTGACACAGTAAGTCACAACGGGAACGCCTTGTAAATCCTCTGCTTTGACCTGTAGCTCTCTGTCTTTCAGGAGCTTAACTTTGTAACTGTGTTCCAGTACCTCAACAATTATGCCGAACTCGCGCTCGCAATGCTTCTGCACCTCGGTGAGTCCAGATTTGTGAGTAAATTGAAGCTTTACTAACTGTCCTTGCTCGAACTGTTTAGGACTAACCATTGACAGCAGCGTTTTGTAATCCCTTTGATATTCGGAGCGGTCTTTATGATATACGTGGTCCAAAAGAGACTCGATAATCTCGTAGCACTCCTCCTTCTCTACGTGTTTGGCTATCTCTTTGGTTTGAGTCTTGGTTAACTTGCTGTCTATTATTACGGAGCGCCACTCCTGCCCGAAATGATGACAAATTTTGTCGATCGCCTCGGCAAATTTAGCATCGTTCCTAATAGTTTTTTCCGTGACTCCACACTGGGTAGCTACTTCTTTGGCTGTCTTACCACTTGATTTTTCAGCACCCATGTTCTCGTTCAAGTGGTAAGAGTTACCACTTGAATTTTCAGTTTTTGGCTTACTTTTCCTATCGCCACCGTGGGTAGATTTGGTTGAAATATACATTTGTCCTCTTAAGTTTGCCATCCATTCGGGTGAAAGATTCCTCCTGCCAAGCTGATTCTTAATTATCCAATCATGAGCGTAGGAGCGATCGACACATTCAACAAACTCAATCTGAAAATCCAGTTTATTTTTTTTGCACAAGTCAAAGCGGTTATGCCCATCAATTAAAATATTGCCCCAGACAACGATGGGGTCACGGCAACCATTTTCTTTCAAGTTCTCCTCTAGCTGACTTTTCTCCTCAGCAGATAGAGGAGGGATTAAAGACTGGAATTGTTCATCTATAACGATCGCCTTGGCTTTCCTGTCTTTAAGATGAGCAATTTTTTCCTGCTTATCCTTGATATCTTCTGGGTCTTTCCTCGAGCGAGCTTGTGCTAACCGTTTGAAAGCAAGTTCCAGCTCGCGCACGATAAACTCTAGGTCGTGACACTTCTTATTGTCGTGCAGTCGCACTAATTGATTTTCTTTATTCCATCGCCAGTCTAAAGCCCAAGGTTCTATAATCTTCAAGTCTTTAGGGTCTTCAGCTACAGGGAACTGCCCCCCCTCCCATCGCACCCAGGCTTTAGGATAGCCTGGTTTCAATTCAACTAGCTCGAGAATTAATCCTGGGCGAGAACTGCCATTCCTAACATAGTCTCCTGCGGTGAAGGCGTGTTTTTCGGGTGTTTGAGTAGATTGCTTTGGCATGATGGTAAAATTAGATTAAGTTTTCAATTCTTGACAAAAGTGCTACAAGTCCCTCCCGAACGGTTTGGTGGGATTTTTTTAATTAGTAATTCGTAATTAGTAATTCGTAATTACTAAAAGGGTTCTTCCACATAGAGCAGTTCCCCCGCATCATTCAGCACGACCTCAACTCGAGCGCTCTTTTTAAGCTGAGGCAACCAACCTTTAGCCAAGATCGGATCGCTGGCAATCAACTCATTTATTTGAGCGATCGACAAGGTTTCAAAGTCCGTTTTTTCCTTGTGCGGTTTGCGCTTAGCAGCTTCGGGAAAACTAAACTTAGTGGATAAGTTCCTTAACTTCTCGAACAAAAACTTCTTATCGACGGGGCGATCTATTTTCTCTGGTTGATATAGCTTGTAGGCTTCTGCTGCCTCTGCTCCTTCTGGGGCATTACATGTATCGCCATTAATTAATGCATCATTATCATCATGACTATTACCATCATGACCATTGATTAATGCACCATTACCATCATGACCATTACCATCATGACCATTGATTAATGCACCATTACCATCATGACCGTTGATTAATGCACCACTACCATCATGACTATTGCCATCATGACCATTACCATCATGACCCTTAATTAATGCACCATTACCATCATGACTAATTAAGCGAACTGGTTTACTCACTGGATTAATCTCCTCTGGTAACTGTTCGGTAATAGCTCTCGATCGCGCCACTAATAATTTCTGTTCTTCTGGTTTTATTGCGACACCATTCGCCATTCTGGTAGCTGCATTATCATATCTGTGCTTGGTTTCTTCCTGGTACGATAACCAGTAAATGGGAATATTAGCAGGGTCTTTCTTAAAATGCCGCAGTACATTAGCTTTGTGCTTATAAATATCTCCCCCATGTTCGGTCTGCCATTTTTGCGCCAGCCAAGTATGAAATGCAGAATCTAATTTCCCATCGATCGCCCATGCACCATCGGGCAACCACTGCCATGTCCAATCTTGGATCTTCTCTCTCCGCGAGGAAGGCGCAACTATACCTAATGCGGGGTCATATTTCCTTGAAGTAGAAAGTAGAGAGTAGGAAGTAGAAAGTTTTCCATCGCTACCTTCGGTAGCTAACGGAAGCGCAGCTTCGTCTTCACTTCCTACCCCCGACCTGCCTTGAGTTGAACTCAAGGCAGCATGCGGGGGTGCATTCCGCACTTCGTACTTCCTACTTTCTACTTCATCAGTTGTCCGTCGCTCTGTATTATCTTGTATTTCAGTCACGGAAGATTTATCTTCAGGATCGGCTTTATTGGCAGGAGAAGAATTATTCTTATTTGAGGATTGAGGCGATAAACTTTGAAGGCTTTCTTCGCGCGTTCCTTTGGCGAGGAAACCTCGCCAGGGTCGCTCTTCTTCTTCGACTTCAAGAACATCCGTACTGGCATTTTTATATATATTTGTTTGTTTATATTGAAGTTGATTTTGTCTTGTTTTGTGACAGTCCACAAAACGGGTTGTTGCAGTTTCTAACAAATCAGTTTTTGCAGTTTTTGACAAATCAGTTTTTGCAGTTTTTGACAAACCAAGTTGTTGTAGTTTTTGACAAATCAGTTGTTGTAATTTTTCGTAGTCGATCGAGTAATAGTAGGTGCGATTGCTGGGACTGTAATTATGCCCGTGGTGTTTCTGGTAAATCTGTTCGCGAATAAGAATCCCTTTTTCGACCAAAGAAGCGATCGCGCCTCGCAGAACCCAAGAAGAGAGATCGGGCAAAGATTCTTCAATCCATTCACGAATTGGCTTCCAAATCCAACGAACGCCATCTAGAACAACACCATGCTTTTGAGTGAGCCAGAAGTGGAGTTGCTGGACAATCCTGACTTGGTTGATATCTTCGAGGAGAATTAGTAAAGAATTGGAGTAGACTTGAATCCCGAATTTAGTCTCGATTTCGGGGATTTGCAATACAGGTGTATCGATATCTAGGGTATAATTGAGTTGTGGATTTGGATTTTTCATAGTACTATTAAATTGTGTTGATTGGTACGTAATTTTACGGATCTTTTTTTCTGCTATCAGGGCAAGTTTTCAGCATTTGTTGTTCTTGTCTGGATAAGTAGGAGCAAGTCAAAAGCCTTTACGTCTTTAGCGTAAAGACTTGCTTGTATCTGTTGTGTATTCGACGATAGATGCTCGGGCTTTATCGAAGTAGAGCAAAAAGCTTACGCAAAAACACTTAGAGGGTTTCGCTGGTGGAGCGGTGAAACCTTTTAGCTTTTCCAAGGGGGATGGTTGGAATTGAAGTGGCAGGTTCCCTGGCGTTTAACGCCAGTTCGTTCCGAACCACAATTGGAACAAAGATATCTCTCGAGTCCAGGGATGAGGAGCTTCCGAGCGCAATAGGAGCATTTGCCATAATTATCTTTGCATTTCATGTTTCTTTAAAAAATCATTTAGCGATCGATAAACTATTGTACGATCGATTAACAAACTATTCTACATTCGATCGAAGCTTTTTTAAAAGATTGGTAGGCACGAGCAGGTATAGTAAGGGTTGTCTTGTTGCTTGACGAAAATGAAGGAATTTAATAAAAAAAAATTGGCTACCTTGGTCAAAGATAAGATTGCCAGTTTAGGGCTAAGCCAGAGAGAATTCGCAGCCCTTGCCAAACTTCCTTCGAGTTCGACGGTCAACAAGTTAGTGTCGGGATTTTACAACGATGAGCCAGAACTGAAGACCCTCAGAGTTTTAGCCCTAAATATTTTCAATGTCAGCATGGGCGAGTTTATTGCCTATCTATACGATGAAAAAGACGGGCTTGAAGACCGTCCGCTCTCCTCTTCCCTTGTAGAGATTGGGATAGGCGAGATTGATAACCTTCACGATTTAAGTAGAGTCTGCCAGGCGATCGCCGATCGCCTGGAGGAGCTAGAAGAAAGTGAGAAGCAAGAAGTAAGAAGTAAGAAGTAGTTACAGGCTGTTTTCTTCTTCGGCGATCGACTGAGCTATATTAACTCGCGTTTGCTGCAATTGAAGTAGGCACGGGCGAAGGTGTTCTCTCTCGCCATTAATCTTCTGTTCCAAGTTATATTCGCAAGCTTGAAGAATGCTAACCAATCCATAGCGATCGATTAGCAAGCCGACTATATCTATCATTGAAAACCAATTGCACTCAGTAAAAAATTTTTTCATTTCTAGAGATTGAGAACGCGGGCTTGATTCATTAGATTTTGCTCGTTGCGCTTCTGGGGCATGACTTGTCGCAGAACCGAACGAGCAGTCTATTCTATTTCTTGTCTTCGCTCTTGGTTTTATGCGGATATTGATAATGTTTAATATAAATTTAATCTTGTTGATATCACTCATGTGGGACTGCTAATTAACCTAAAGAGTATTCTATCTTTTGTTAACTGCTTTACAGTTTTGAGAAGGTTCGCGCAACAGAAAATCTGTAATTGTTTTTTAAAAGAAACGATATTAGAACTTTTAAAGTCTGTACAATCAAAAAATGTATAATCGAAAGAACACAAAACAGCTTTTGACATGAAAGCGCAAGATAGGGAAGAGATCAAACAGATAGTAGTAGAAGTTTTGCTAGAGATGCTGTCGGGTCGTCACGCCCCCAAGACTCCCGACATCGAATACTTGCCAACTTCAGCAATGACGAAGTTTTTGGGTTATACAGACAATAATCAGCTATATCGCTTGATTCAATCTGGAGTCTTGAGGATTGGGCAGGAAGTGCAGGATCGTCGAGCGCCTACTAGTAGTAAAGCTGACTATTATTTCAATAAGCAGGCTTGTTTAAAGAGGCTGAATGAAAAGCCAGAAAAAAGAGCCTAGCGTTAACCTATAACCTATAACCTATAACCTATAACTTTTTAGTACGATCAGAAAATTCTTGTCAAGTAAAATAAAACCTGGTTATAGGTTACTGCGGGGGCAAAGGTCGATCGCTCCGACTCATCATAATCTCGTACATCTTTTGGTAATGCTCTTGATTTAGCCATCTTTGGTAAATCTGCGAATGAACGCGAACGGAATGATCCATCATTCGCGCTGCCATTTCTAGAGGGATAAAATTGATAGCACGAATAGCCCAGGCATGGCGTAGATTGTAAGGGCGAGAAAAGCCATAGCGCAAGAAAGCTTTGAGTACGCGATCGCCCAGGTCGGAATTGGTTTTCCCTGTAACTTGTGGAAAAGGTTGGGAAATATTCCCTAATTCCCATTGCTCCCACCATTCGGGGTACAAGCACCAGATAATTCTTTCAGATTTTTTATTGCGCTTACTCTCGACAATTCTCAGATGCCCTGGAGCAGTTTTAATTGAGTCAAAGTCAATATGAAAAATCTCGTAATTACGCAAGCCATAAGCAGCCATCAAACCAAAGGCGTATTGCCAGCCATGGGAATTAGGAATGCGCTCGCGCCATTGTTGAATCTCGGCATCGGAAGGAATATCTCTTAATTCTACAGATTCGGGAGAATAATTTCCTTTATAGTCAGAAGGGTCGAAGTCGATCTTGGCGAACTGAGCTAGGGATTTTAGATAGATACAAGCTTTCTGCCTAGTCCTGCTGTCTGGAGGAGTACTAAGAACCACTTTCATCAAACTATCTTCATTCAAATCCGCAGCGCGATCGAGCTTTTTAAAGATGCGACTGTAATCTTTCCAAGTAGTTTCTGATTTGGGAGTACGCGCTCGCTTGGCGAAATAATCTTCTTCAAACTTATTCAGCCAATAATC
>JAAUYH010140009.1_pt1 | contig 30089 bp, 29 predicted proteins | sample 7278061 | NCBI WGS metagenome assembly JAAUYH01 (sample SAMN14350203, study PRJNA611818) | marine sediment metagenome | isolation source: surface marine sediment (0.6m) | place: French Polynesia: Moorea | collected 2018-08
AACAGGACTGAGATGCGTGTCATCGGGTGGCGATTTCATCCAGGCCGGCGTCACCAGGGTCCATTGACGGGTCTGGCGTCAGGTCACGGCGGCCCGGCCTTGCCGATATGGGCGCATAGTCGCGCCGTCCTTGGCGCCTGGCGATGACGAGCCGGGGATCCGGACCGCCCGCAATGGCGGCCAGTCCTAGAGGATGAACTTGCTCAAATCGGCGTTCTTGGCCAGTTCGGTGACCCGCTCGCGGACGTAGTCGGCGTCGATGGTGATGGTCTCGCCGCTGCGGTCGCTGGCGGTGAAGCTGATCTCGTCCAGCAGCTTCTCCATCACCGTGTGCAGCCGGCGGGCGCCGATGTTCTCCACCGTGGAATTGATCTCCGCCGCCAGCGAGGCGAGCTCGTCGATGGCCTCGTCGGTGAAGTCGATGGTCACGTCCTCGGTGTCCAGCAGCGCCTTGTACTGCTTGACCAGGCTGTGCTCCGGCTCGGTCAGGATGCGGCGGAAATCGTCGCGGCTGAGCGCCGCCAGCTCGACCCGGATCGGCAGCCGGCCCTGCAGCTCCGGCAGCAGGTCGGACGGCTTGGCCAGGTGGAAGGCGCCGGACGCGATGAACAGAATGAAATCGGTGCGCACCGTGCCGTGCTTGGTGCTCACCTGGGTGCCCTCGATCAGCGGCAGCAGGTCGCGCTGCACGCCCTCGCGGCTGACATCGGCGCCGATGCGCTCCGACCGGGCGGTGATCTTGTCGATCTCGTCCAGGAACACGATGGCGTTCTGCTCGACCGCCTCGATCGCCTCGGCGACCACCCGCTCCTGGTCCAGCAGCTTGTCGGACTCCTCGGCGATCAGGAACTCGTAGCTCTCGGCCACGCTCATCTTGCGCGGCTTGGTGCGGCCGCCCATCGCCTTGCCGAGGATCTCGTTGAGATTGATCATGCCCATCTGGGCGCCCGGCATGCCGGGGATGTCGAAGGTGGGCAGGTTTCCGGCGCCGGAGTCCTGGACCTGGATCTCGATCTCCTTCTCGTCCAGCTCCCCCTCGCGCAGCATCTTGCGGAACTTCTGCCGGGTCTCCTGGGTGGCGCGGTCGCCGACCAGCGCGTCGATCACCCGGTCCTCGGCCGCCAGCTCCGCCTTGGCCTTGACCTGCCGGCGCAGGCGCTCGCGGGTCATGGTGATGGAGATCTCCACCAGGTCGCGGACGATCTGCTCCACGTCGCGGCCGACATAGCCGACCTCGGTGAACTTGGTCGCCTCGACCTTCAGGAACGGCGCCTCGGCCAGCTTGGCCAGCCGGCGCGCGATCTCGGTCTTGCCGACACCGGTCGGGCCGATCATCAGGATGTTCTTGGGCAGAACCTCCTCGCGCATCTCTTCCGGCAGCTGCTGGCGCCGCCAGCGGTTGCGCAGCGCCACGGCGACGGCGCGCTTGGCGTCGTCCTGCCCGACGATGTCGCGGTCGAGCTCGGAGACGATCTCGCGGGGGGAAAAGGAGGTCATTCGGTGTCCAGGCTTTCGACGACGAGGTTGTTGTTGGTGTAGATGCAGATATCGGCGGCGATCTCCAGCGCCTGGCGGGCGATCGCCTCGGCGTCCATGTCGTCACGATCGATCAGCGCCCGCGCGGCTGCCAGCGCGAAGGGCCCGCCCGAGCCGATCGAGATCAGCCCGTCATCGGGCTCCAGGACGTCGCCGGTACCGCTCAGCAGCAGCGAGGTTGATTTGTCGCACACCGCCATCATCGCTTCCAGGCGACGCAGGTAGCGGTCGGTGCGCCAATCCTTGGCCAGCTCAACGCAGGCCCGGGTCAACTGGCCGGGATGCTGCTCCAGCTTGGCCTCCAGCCGCTCGAACAGGGCGAAGGCGTCGGCGGTGGCGCCGGCAAAGCCGGCCAGGACCTTGCCGCCGGCCAGTTGCCGCACCTTGCGGGCCGAGCCTTTCACCACGGTATTGCCGGCGGTGACCTGACCGTCGCCGGCGACCACGACGAGACCGCCCTTGCGAACCGCAAGGACCGTGGTGCCCCGCCAATGGGATGCGTCTGTGCTGCTCATCGATGACCCGAGTCTGAAGGGGATGGACGGCGTTCGCCTCCGGTATTTGGGCGTCCGCGCCGAGGGATCAAGAGCGCCGGCGAATCCCGCCCGGGCGGCCCCTCGGGAATGCCCGACTAGACGGCTCGCGTGATGCCGCCGTCGGCGCGGATGTTCTGGCCGGTGATGTAGCCGCCGCCGTCGGAGGCCAGGAAGGCGATCAGCGCGGCGATCTCCTCCGTCCTGCCATAGCGCCCCATCGGGATGCGCTCGCGGAACTCCGCCTTCTCCGGCAGGCTGTCGATGAATCCGGGCAGCACGTTGTTCATGCGGATGTTGTCGGCCGCGTAGGTGTCTGCGTACAGCTTGGCGAAGGCCGCGAGGCCGGCCCGGAACACGCCGGATGTCGGGAAGACCGGGTCGGGCTCGAAGGCGGCGAAGGTGGAGATGTTGATGATCGAGCCGGCTTTCTGCTGCTGCATGATCGGCGTCACCAGCCGGGTCGGGCGCACCGCGCTCAGGAAATAGACCTCCATGCCGACGTGCCAGTCCTCGTCGCTCAACTCGAGCACCGGCGCCCGCGGCCCGTGGCCGGCGCTGTTCACCAGAACGTCCACCCGCCCCCAGGTCTCCATGGTGAGGTCGACCAGGCGCTGCAGATCATCGTCGGACCGGTTGGACCCGGTGACGCCGACGCCGCCCAGCTCGCCGGCCAGCACCTCGCCCCGGCCGGATGACGACAGGATTGCGACGTGGAAACCGTCCGCGGCCAGCCGGCGTGCGGCGCCGGCGCCCATGCCGCTGCCGCCGGCGGTGATGATCGCGACTTTTTGTTGTGACATGGCTGGCTCTCCGGATGTGGGATCTGGCGGATGGACAGGTCCAATTCTCGGCGCAGCGGACGGCGATTGACCACAAGAAAACGCGGTTCATGCGACTGTCATGCCGCTGGCAGCCTGCGGGGCTTCCTGATACAACCCCGCGCATGGATACCAACCCGCCCCCCGCCATCCGCAAGGGCCGGTCCGACCGGACCACCAAGGAGACCAAGATCGTCGCCTCGGTGGTGCTGGACGGCAGCGGCAAATATGACGTCAGTACCGGAATCGGCTTCCTGGATCACATGCTGGAGCAGCTCTCGCGGCACAGCCTGATCGACATCAAGCTGAACGCCGAGGGCGATCTGCATGTGGACTACCACCACACCACCGAGGACAGCGGAATCGTGCTCGGCCAGGCCATCGCCAAGGCGCTCGGCGACCGCGCCGGCATCGCCCGGTTCGGGGACGCGGCGGTGCCGATGGACGAGACCCTGAGCCGGGTCGCGCTCGACATCTCCGGGCGCCCCTATCTGGTGTGGCGGGTCGAGTTCACCCGCGACAAGCTGGGCGACATGGACACCGAGCTGTTCCGGGAGTGGTTTCAGGCCTTCGCGCAGGCTTCCGGCTTGACCCTGCACGTGGAATGCCTATACGGAACCAACAACCACCACAGGATCGAGAGCTGCTTCAAGGCGTTGGCGCAGGCCTTGCGGCGCGCGGTGGCGATCGACCCGCGGCAGGCGGGCGTGGTGCCCTCCACCAAGGGGACCATCGGCGGCCAGTGACCGGCGCCGGCGGCCGCCAGGCTTTGCACACCGACCCTGTATCGAGATTTGTTGGACGGTTCATTGGCCCCCCCGACCTCATCCGTCGCGATTGTTGACTACGGCTCCGGCAACCTTCGGTCCGCCGCAAAGGCGTTCGAGCGGGCGGCGCGGGAGTGCGGCCTGTCCGTCGATGTCGTCGTCACCAGCGCGCCGGAGCAGGTGCGCACCGCCGACCGGGTGGTGCTCCCCGGGGTCGGCGCATTTGCCGACTGCAAGGCGGGGCTGTCGGCGCTGCCCGGCATGACCGCCACGCTGGAGGAATTCGCCATTGCCTCGGGCCGCCCGTTCCTGGGCATCTGCGTCGGCATGCAGTTGATGGCCTCGGTCGGGCGGGAGCATCAGGATACGCCCGGGTTCGGCTGGATTCCGGGCGAGGTGGTGCCGCTTGCGCCGGCGGATCCCGGGCTGAAGATCCCGCATATGGGCTGGAACGACCTGGTGGTGCTGGATGCCGGTCATCCGGTTCTGGACGGGCTGTCGGACGGTGCGGAGATGTACTTCGTTCACTCCTACCGGATCATGCCCGACGACCCGGCCCATATCCTGGCAACAGCCGATTATGGCGGCCCTCTGCCCGCCATTGTCGGGCGTGATAATGTCGTGGGAACCCAGTTCCATCCTGAAAAAAGCCAGTCCGCCGGTCTCCGGCTGATCTCGAATTTCCTGACATGGAAGCCATGAAGCAGAACCCCCATCCTCCGGTCACCTCGGTCGAGCAGCTGAAGCGATTTCGAGGCGCGGATCTGCACGATCTTTGCGACGCCGCGGAGCTGGCCATTCTCGACGGCGGTGGCTTCGGATGGGTCGATCCACCCGAACGCGAGGTGATGGAGCGCTATTGGCGCGGCGTCCTGGCGGTGCCGGGCCGGTCGGTCCTTGTCGGCCGGCTGGACGGGGTGATCGCCGGTTCGGCCCAGCTGGTGCGGCCGCCGCCGAACAACGAGGCGCAGCGCTTCGCCGCCTCGCTGACCACCTTCTTCGTGGCTCCCTGGGCCCGCGGCCACGGGCTGGCGCGGGAGATCGTCGAGGCGGTCGAGGAAGAGGCCCGTGCCGACGGGTTCGAGATCCTGCAGCTCGATGTGCGCGAGAGCCAGAAGGCGGCGATCCAGCTCTACCTGGCGCTCGGCTTCACCCATTGGGGGACCAACCCGGTCTATGCCCGGGTCGGCGGCCATACCCTGGCCGGGCAGTATTTCTACAAGCAGATCAACGGCGGCTCGGGCTAGACGTGATCCTGTATCCCGCCATCGACCTGAAAGACGGCGCCTGCGTCAGGCTGCTGCGCGGCGACATGGAGGCGGCGACCGTCTTCAATGACGATCCGGCCGACCAGGCCCGGCAATTCGCGGTCGCCGGGTTCCGCTGGATCCATGTGGTCGATCTGAACGGGGCCTTCGCCGGACGACCGGCCAATGCCGAGGCCGTCGATCGGATCATCGACGCCACCGATCTGCCGGTCCAGCTCGGCGGCGGGATCCGCAGCCTCGAGACCGTCCGCCATTGGCTCGAGAGCGGCGTCAGCCGCGTCGTGTTGGGCACCGCGGCGCTGAAGAACCCGTCGCTGGTTCGCGAGGCCTGCGATCACTTTCCCGGACAGATCGCCGTCGGCATCGATGCCCGCGACGGTCTGGTCGCGGTCGAGGGCTGGGCGGAAACCAGCTCCATGACGGCGCTGGATCTGGCCTTGAGGTTCGAGGATTGCGGCGTCTCCGCGATCATCTTCACCGATATCGACCGGGACGGCGCCATGGCCGGTCCGAACGTCGACTCGACCGTCAGGCTGGCATCCGCCCTCACCACGCCGGTCATCGCCTCCGGCGGCGTCCGGTCGCTGGGCGATCTGGCGGCGCTCAAGGCGGTGGAGCAAGCCGGCATTACCGGCGTGATCAGCGGACGGGCCCTCTATGACGGCCGCATCGATCCGCAGGCGGCGCTGGCCCTGCTGGCCGGTGAGGCGGCGCCATGCTGAAGATGCGCGTCATCCCCTGCCTGGACGTCAAGGACGGCCGCGTGGTCAAGGGCGTGAACTTCGTCGACCTGGTGGATGCCGGCGATCCGGTGGAGCAGGCGCGGCTCTATGACGCGGCCGGGGCCGACGAGTTGTGCTTCCTCGACATCACCGCCTCGCACGAGGACCGCGCCATCCTGTACGACGTGGTGCAGCGCACCGCCGAGCAGGTCTTCATGCCGCTGACGGTCGGCGGCGGCGTCCGCGAAGTCGAGGACATCCGCAAGTTGCTGCTGGCCGGCGCCGACAAGGTCTCGATCAACACCGCCGCCGTGCACCGCCCCGATTTCGTCCGCGAGGCGGCGGAGAAGTTCGGCACCCAGTGCATCGTCGTGGCGGTCGATGCCAAGCAGACCGGCGACGACAAATGGGAGGTCTTCACCCATGGCGGCCGCAACGCCACCGGCATCGACGCGGTCGGCTGGTGCCGGCGCATGGCGGTGCTGGGGGCGGGCGAGATCCTGCTGACCTCGATGGACCGGGACGGCACCGGCGACGGCTTCGACATCGCCCTCACCCGGGCGGTGGCCGATGCGGTGCCGGTGCCGGTGATCGCGTCGGGCGGCGTCGGGACACTGGACCATCTGGTCGAGGGTATTCGCGACGGGCACGCGACCGCCGTGCTGGCCGCCTCGATCTTTCATTTTGGAACCTTTTCCGTGGCCGAGGCGAAGCGCCGCATGGCCGAGGCCGGCATCCCGATGCGGGGTTTGGAATGAGCAACGACAAATGCAACGCGAAGGTGCTGGACCGTCTCTACGAGGTGATCGTGTCGCGCCGCGACGCCGACCCGGAGAAGAGCTACACCGCCAAGCTGTTCTCCCGCGGCACCGGCAAGATCGCCCAGAAGGTCGGCGAAGAGGCGGTCGAGGCGCTGATCGAGGCGGTGCGCGGCGACAAGAAGGCGCTGACCGAGGAAAGCGCCGATCTGATGTATCACCTGCTGGTGCTGTGGGCCGATTCCAAGGTCAAGGCGAGCGATGTCTGGGGCACGCTGGAAACGCGCTTTGGCAATTCCGGCGGTGTCGACGAGAAGAAGGCGTGGCTGAAGGACTAGAGCGGGATGACATGAAGTCGATTCGACTTCATGTCTGAATCCCACTGTCGTTCAATATGTTGGACCAAGATTCAAACGTGAGGTCAAGTTGACCTCACGTCATCTTGGACCAGGTCCGTCCCGTCCGAAGATTTGGGGAATGGCATGGCATACGATCCGGAAAACATCTTCGCCAAGATCCTGCGCGGCGAGATCCCCTGCGACAAGGTGCTGGAGACCGAGCACGTCCTGGCGTTCAAGGACATCAACCCGCTGGCGCCGACGCATGTGCTGGTGGTTCCAAAGGGCGCGTATGTGTCGATGGACGATTTCACCGCCAACGCCAGCGATGCGGAGATCGCGGCGCTGTTCCGCGCCACCGGCGATCTGGCGCGCGAGCTTGGGGTCGCCGAGGACGGCTATCGGATCCTGTCCAACTGCGGCGGCAACGGTCACCAGGAAGTGCCGCACCTGCATGTGCACCTGTTCGGCGGCCGGCCGCTGGGCCGGATGCTGTCGCGACCGGCCGGTTAGGCCGGGCTTGCGGCATGGCGGTCGAACGGGCTGAAGGCCCGCCGGCGGGCCAGCGGAAGCGGGGCGTCGCAGTGGTCCCGCGCCATGTGTCGTTGTCGGTGACCCTGGCGACCGGGATCGGCGCCCTGCTGTTCGTCGCGGTCCTGCTGGTCCTGGGTCTCAGCATCACGGCGAATCGCAAGAACACGCTGAGCCTGCTCTCCGACAAGGCCGAATTGCTGCTCGAACTGGCTGAGATCCAGCTCAGAAACCATCTCGATCCGGCCGAGGACCAGGTGACCCATATCGCCCGGCTGATCCGCGACCGGACCGTCGATCCGAGGGATCCCGAGGCGCTGGCCGATGCGATGATCGCCTCGATGGGCGCCGCGCCGCAGGTTCTGGGGCTGGTGTACTGGGATGGCGGCGAGGCGCGGATCGGCGTTGCCCGCTTTCCCGGCGGCCGGATCGAACGGATCCCCGACGCGCTGCGGGATCCCCGGGAGCGGGCGGAGATCGCGGCGAGCCTGGAAGGACAGACCGAAGCCTTCTGGGGACGGGTGATCTACATCGATGAGCGCCAGGGCTCGGCGCTCAACCTGCGCTATCCGCTGCGGCCGCCCGGCCGGCCGGTCGGCGGGATCGCGGCCGTCGTCTCGACCGCCGAGCTGACGCGGTTTCTGACCGAGATGGACGGCGGGGTGGACGGCGCGGTCCCGTTCATCCTTTACGGCGATGAGCAGGTGCTGGCCCATCCCAACATGTCTGTCGGCTTTGTCGGGCTGTCGGAGGAAAAGCGGCTTCCGTCCCTGTTCGAGGTCGGCGACCCGATCCTCGCGGCCCTTTGGACCCGGGGCGAAAGCACCGATGTCCGGGCCGGCGGCAAGTTCGAATCCGCCTATATCGACTTTGCCGATGACTCTCATATCCTCCTGTATCGGCGCATCGAAGGCTATGGCAGCGAGCCCCTGGTGCTCGGCATCCGCTTTCCCGAGGCCAGCGTCAACGAGGAGCTGGAGCGCATGGCCAACTCGGCTCTGGCAGGGCTGGTCCTGCTGGTCCTGGCGGTGCTTGCGGGAATCTACATGGGCAAGCGTATCGCCCGCCCGGTGATCCGCCTCGCCAACCAGGCCACGCAGGTGGCGGGGCTGGAATTCGCCAAGACCGAGCCTTTGCCGGGCAGCGTCTTCACCGAACTGGACGACCAGGCCCGCGCCTTCAACCGCATGCTGTCCGGCCTGAAGTGGTTCGAGACCTACGTCCCGCGCAGCCTGGTCCGCAGGTTGATGGCCAAGCAGATGGACGAGGACGTGCGCTCGGTGGAGCGGGAGCTGACGGTACTGTTCACCGATATCGGCGGGTTCACCAGCGCGTCCGAAGGCATGCCGGCGGCGGCCACGGCCGATTTCCTCAACCACCATTTTGCGTTGCTGGCCACCTGCGTCGAGGCCGAGGGCGGCACGATCGACAAATTCATCGGCGATTCGGTGATGGCCTTCTGGGGCGCTCCGGAACGGCAGCCCGACCACGCCGACCGGGCCTGCCGCGCGGCGCTGGGCATGGCGGAAGCGGTCCGCGCCGACAATGCCAAGCGAGCGGCGGCGGGGGATCCGGCGGTCATCATGCGCATCGGTATCCATTCCGGCCCGGTGGTCGTCGGCAATATCGGGGCGCCGGGCCGGATGAACTACACCATCGTCGGCGACGCGGTGAACACGGGAAACCGGCTGGAACAGCTCGGCAAGGAGATGGGCGACGGCGGCGACGTGACGATCCTGATCAGTGGCGCGACGCGAGAGCGCCTCGGCGAGGGAGTCACGATCGAACCCTGCGGCCGCCATTCGGTGCGCGGCCGCCAGGAGGGGATCGAGGTCTTCCGGCTGGCCTGAAGCGGCGCGCTCAGCCCGCCGCCGCCGGCTTGGCCTGGCGGCGCAGCACGGCGTGGGTGCGACGCAGCTGGTCCATCAGGATCTGGGTCGGAAAGCCGTCCGCCGGACGGCCGACATCGCGCTGGAAGCCGCGCACCGCGGTGCGGGTGAGCGGCCCGACAATGCCGTCGATCGGTCCGGTCTCGTAGCCGAGGTCCGCCAGCAATTGCTGCAGCTCCAGGCTTTCGGTGCGGGTGAAGGCCGGCTCGTCGACCGGCCAGGTGCCGCGGAACGGTCCGCCGCCGGCGATCCGGTCGGCCAGGTGACCCACGGCCAGCGCGTATTTGGTCGAGTTGTTGTAATCCAGGATGGCCCGGAAATTGGCCTGCACCAGGAAGGCCGGCCCGGCATGCCCGGCCGGCAGCAGCAATGCGGCGAGCCGGTCGCTCGGGCCCGGCTGCGTGCCGTCCGGCCGTCGGATGCCCATGGCACGCCACACCGCCATCGGCCGCGCGGTGTCGGCCCGCCGGGCGTCGAGATCGGCCAGGCGCCAGTCGAAGTCGGCCGGCAGCACGACCTCCTCACCCCAGGGCTCTCCCGGCCGCCAACCGGCCTCGACGAGATAGTTGCTGGTCGAGGCGAAGACGTCGGGCAGGCTGTTCCAGATGTCGCGCCGGCCGTCGCCGTCATGGTCGATGGCCCGGGTGAGGTAGGTCGAGGGGATGAACTGGGTATGGCCCATGGCGCCGGCCCAGGACCCTTCCAGCCCGCCCAGCGCCACATCGCCGTTCTGCAGGATCGACAGCGCCGCCAGAAGCTCGCGACGGGCGAAATCCTCGCGGCGGCTGTCATAGGCCAGGGTCGACAGCGCCTCGACGACGTCGAAGCCGCCGAAGGTGGCGCCGTAATCGGTTTCCATGCCCCAGATCGCCACCAGGATCTGCCGCGGCACGCCGAATTCGCGTTCGACCGCCTGCAGCAGGAGCCGGTGCTCGGCCATCCGGCGGCGGCCACGGACGATGCGGGAGTCCGACACCGCGCCGCCGAGATAGTCCCAGACCGTCTGGGTCAGTTCCGGCTGCCGGCGATCGCGTTGCAGCACCGTCTCGTTCAGCGCCACGCCATCGAAGGCGAGGTCGACGACGCCCGGCAGGATCCCGTTCTCGACCGCGTCCGCGCGAAAGGCGGTCTTCCAGGCCTCAAACGTGGCCGGCCGTTCGACCGCCGGGCTCAGCAGCGGCGATTCGGGTTCCGGCGCCGCCGCGCAGGCGGCGAGCGCCAGCGCCCCGGCCAGGGGAATCGAACGCAGTGTCACGGGTTGTGCCTCCCGCACCGAAGAGACTTCTGCAGCGCTGCCATCATTGGGGAAGTCCCTTAAGCAATCGTATCGAGCCCGGCAATGATCACGTAATTGGCAGTGAAATCCGACACTTGCGTGTCTGTTGTCCGGACTGTCATGCCGTCATTGCGAGGAGCCGAAGGCGACGCAGCAATCCACTATTGGCCGAGGCAGTGGATCGCCGCGTTTCGCTCGCGATGACGTTCTGAGGTGTCCGGTGTTGTCTGGCCAATCGCCGGCGCCAGACACGAAAAGGGCGGCCCCGAGGCCGCCCTTCCGTCTCCCAGATCGACCCGGCGCCTTATCCGGCCTGCTTCAGGTCCTCGCCGGTCTCCTGATCGACCGCCTTCATGGACAGCTTGACCTTGCCGCGATCATCGAAGCCGAGCACCTTGACCTTGACGGAATCGCCCAGCTTGACGACGTCGCTCACCTTGCCGACCCGTTCGGGCTTCAGCTCGGAGATATGGACCAACCCGTCCTTGCTGCCGAGGAAGTTCACGAAGGCGCCGAAATCCATCAGCTTCACCACCTTGCCGGTGTAGATCACCCCGACCTCCGGCTCGGCGACGATCGACTTGATCCAGTCGATCGCGGCCTGGCTGGCCTCGGCGTCGACCGCCGCGACCTTGATGGTGCCGTCATCCTCGATATCGACCTTGGCGCCGGTGGTCTCGCAGATCTCGCGGATCACCTTGCCGCCGGTACCGATCACCTCGCGGATCTTGTCCTTGGGGATCGAGATCACGGTGATGCGCGGGGCGTTCTGGTTGACCTCGGTGCGGGCGCTGCCCAGGGCCTTGGCCATCTCGTCCAGGATGTGCAGCCGCCCGTCGCGGGCCTGGTTGAGGGCCACCTGCATGATCTCCTCGGTGATCGAGGTGATCTTGATGTCCATCTGCAACGAGGTGATGCCGGTCTCGGTGCCGGCCACCTTGAAGTCCATGTCTCCGAGATGGTCCTCGTCGCCCAGGATGTCGGACAGGACGGCGAACTGATCGCCCTCCTTGATCAGCCCCATGGCGATGCCGGCCACCGGCCGCGCCAGCGGCACGCCCGCATCCATCAGCGCCAGGCTGGTGCCGCACACCGTCGCCATGGAGGAGGAGCCGTTCGACTCGGTGATCTCGGAGACCACGCGGATCGTGTAGGGGAACTCCTCCTTGCTCGGAAGCAACGGGTGGATGGCCCGCCAGGCGAGCTTGCCATGGCCGATTTCCCGACGGCCCGGCGAGCGCAAGAAGCTCGCTTCTCCAACGGAATACGGCGGGAAATTATAGTGCAACATGAAGTGTTCGCGGTACTCGCCCTCAAGGGCATCGACAATCTGCTCGTCGGATCCGGTGCCCAGGGTCGCGACCGCCAGCGCCTGGGTCTCCCCGCGGGTGAACACGGCCGAGCCGTGCGAGCGGCCCAGCACCTTCACCTCGGCGTTGATCGGCCGGACCGTCTTGGTATCCCGGCCGTCGATGCGCTGGCCCGTCTCCAGGATGTTGCCGCGCACGATGTCGCTCTCCAGCTCCTTCAGGATGCCGGGCGCGGCGGCAATGGCCGGATCGTCCTCGTCCAGGAACTCGACGCCCTTCGCCTTGGCGGCGGCGACGGCCTCGACCCGGTCCTGCTTCTTGACGATCTTGTAGGCCTCGCGAAGATCGTCACTGACGCTGGCCGTGAGCTGCTCACGCAACGCCTCGACCTCCGGCGCCGGTTCCGGCACGTCCCAGGGATCCTTGGCGCACATCTCGGCCAGCTCGATGATCGCGTCGATCACCGGCTGCATCGCCTTGTGGCCGAAGGAGACGGCGCCCAGCATGATCTCCTCGGACAGCTCGCCGGCCTCGGACTCGACCATCAGCACGCCCTCCTGGGTGCCGGCGACGACCAGGTCCAGGCTGGAGTTGCTCATCTCATCGAGTTGCGGGTTCAGCACGTATTCATTGCCGATGTATCCGACCCGCGCACCGCCGATCGGCCCCAGGAAGGGGATGCCGGAGATGGTGAGCGCGGCCGAGGCGCCGACCATCGAGACGATATCGGGGTCGTTCTCGAGATCGTGGCTCAGCACCGTGCAGATGACCTGGGTCTCGTTCTTGTAGCCCTTGGCGAAGAGCGGCCGGATCGGTCGATCGATCAGCCGCGAGGTCAGGGTCTCCTTCTCGCTGGGCCGGCCTTCGCGCTTGAAAAAACCGCCGGGAATCTTGCCGGCGGCGAAGGTCTTTTCCTGATAGTTCACGGTCAGCGGGAAGAAATCGATGCCCGGCCGCGGGGCCTTCTGGCCAACTGCGGTGCACAGCACGACAGTGTCGCCATAGGTCACCATCACGGCGCCGTCGGCTTGGCGGGCGATCTTGCCGGTTTCCAGGACCAGCGGTCTGCCGCCCCAGTCGATCTCTTTTCGATACACGTTAAACATTCACTGTTCCTTCCATCGGACACCCGTGCCCCGGATTGGGCAATCGGGTCGGAGCCTTGTCCGTCGCTCCTTTAGGGTTGCGTTCGGCCCGGATGCCGGGCCCGAATTCGGTCAAACGCCAGCGGCCGCCGGCCATGGCTGGTCGGCGGCATCCCGTGCATCGTCATGTCTGTGGTCGGACCGGCCGCAATGCGGCCGGATCCGGCGTGATGTCGGTCGGGCGAGCCCATGGGCCGCGCCTGTTCGGTCAGCGCCGCAATCCGAGCTGCTTGACGATGTCCTCGTAACGGCTCTGGTCCTTGCGCTTCAGATAGTCCAGCAGCCGACGCCGGCGGCCGACCATCATCAAGAGGCCGCGGCGGGAGTGGAAATCATGCTTATGGGTCTTCAGGTGCTCGGTCAGGTTGCCGATGCGTTCGGACAGCACCGCCACCTGGACCTCCGGCGACCCGGTGTCGCCCGCCGCGCGGGCATGCTGGGTCATCAGTTCCTGTTTGCGTTCCTGGGTGATCGACATCGTGTACTCCAAAACTAGAGATTGAGAACGCGCACCGGATGCAGTTCGGCCCCGTCCAGGCGGGCCAGCGCCACCGGCCGGTCGCCTTCGGGCGATCGCAGCACGGCCAGAACGACAGGCTCCCCGGAACTGGTTTCCGCCGATGTGGCGTCCCGCCCCAGCCGGTCAAGCCGATCCCGATCGGATCGACGCAACAGGGCGACGCAGTGGCCACACCGCATCCGCTGCGCTTCCGTTTCCGTCAGGGCCACAGCCGGGATGTCGTCCAGCGGGGTCTCGACAGGAAGCAGAGCGCTTTCCGCGGCGGTCTTTTCCGCCAATGCGGCCAATTGTTCAAGTGTTATTGCATGGTCGAGCGAAAAAGGTCCGACCGAGAGTCGGCGAATCGCCGTCAGATGGCCGACGGTGCCCAGCGCCCGGGCCATGTCGCGCGCCAGGGCCCGGACATAGGCGCCCTTGCCGCAGGCCACCTCGAACACCGCATGATCGGCATCGGGCATCTCGACCAGCCGCAGGCTGTCGATCCGCACCGGCCGTGGCGCCAGATCGACCGCCTCGCCGGCGCGAGCCAGATCGTAGGACCGGGCCCCGTCGACCTTGATCGCCGAGAATCGTGGCGGGACCTGCGCGATCACGCCGGTGAACTGCGGCAGCACCGACTCGATCGCCGCCCGGTCGGGGCGCATGTCGCTGGTCTCGGTAACCGAGCCCTCGATGTCGTCGGTGTCCCGCGCCTCGCCCCAGCGCACGGTGAAGGCGTATGTCTTGCGGCCGTCCATGGCGTAGGCGACGGTCTTGGTCGCCTCGCCGAAGGCGATCGGCAGGATGCCGGTGGCATTCGGGTCCAGGGTGCCGCCATGACCGGCCTTGGCGGCATTGAGCAGCCGCCGGGCCTGTCCGACCACCTGGGTCGAGGTCATGCCGACCGGCTTGTCGATGACCAGCCAGCCATGGACCGGGCGGCCCTTGCGCCTACTGCCCATCGCCGCTCTCCGGATCTTCCGGCGCGGTGTCCGGGGCCGGACGGGCGGCCTCGGCCAGCAGCGCGGCGATGTGCTCCGCATGGTCGAAGCTGCCGTCGTACTGGAAGCTGAGCGTCGGGGTGAATTTGAGCCGCATGGCCCGGCCGACCTGGCCGCGGATATAGGGCGTGGCGCGGCGCAGCGCCTCCAGCACCACCTCGCCGTCGCGGCCGCCAAGCGGCAGCACGAAGGCGGTGGCGGTGCGCAGATCGTGGCTGACGCGGACTTCGCCGACCGTGATCGATACGTCCTGCAGGTCCGGGTCACGCAGATCGCCGCGCGACAGGATCGCAGACAGCGCATGGCGCATCTCCTCGCCCACCCGCAATTGCCGCTGCGACGGCGCCCGTTCGGCCCGGCCTCTGGTCACGCTGATCTCGCTTTCCCAATCGATTGCCGGCGCCGCTTGGCGGCAGCCGGCGGCGGGCGCGCTAGAGCGCCCGCGCCACCTCTTCGGTCTCGAACGCTTCGATGAAGTCGCCGATCTTGATGTCGTCGTAGTTCTCGAAGGCCATGCCGCACTCGTAGCCGTCGCGCACTTCCTTGACCTCGTCCTTGAAGCGCTTGAGGGTCTTGAGCCTGCCTTCGTGGATCACCACGTCGTCGCGCAGCAGGCGCACGCCGGCGCCGCGCTTGACGATGCCTTCCGTCACCATGCAGCCGGCGACCTTGCCGACCTTGGTGATGTTGAACACTTCGCGGATCTCGGCGTTGCCGATGAAGCGCTCGCGCATGGTCGGCGACAGCAGGCCGGTCAGCGCGCTCTTCACATCGTCGATGACGTCGTAGATCACGCTGTAGTAGCGGATCTCGAGCCCGTCGCGGCGCGCCATCTCCCGGGCCTGCGGGTTGGCGCGCACGTTGAAGCCGATGATCATGGCGCCGGTCGCCGCCGCCAAGGTGATGTCGCTCTCGTTGATGCCGCCGACCGCGGAGTGCAGCACCCGGACCTTCACCTCCACATTGTCGCCGGCCAGCTTCTCCAGGTTCGAGGCGATGGCCTCGACCGAGCCCTGCACGTCGCCCTTGAGGACCACCGGCAGCTCCTTGGCCTCGCCCGCCTTGATCTGGGAGAACAGCTGCTCCACCGAGCTGGGGCCGCTCGCCACCTGGGACGCCTCGCGTTTCTTCCGGCTGCGGAAGTCGGCGATCTCGCGGGCCCGCGCCTCGCTGTCGACGACCACGAAATCGTCGCCGGCCAATGGCGTGCCGTTCAGGCCGAGAACCTCGATCGGCAAGGACGGTTCGGCATTGTCGACCTGTTCGCCGCGATCGTTGATCAGGGCGCGCACCCGGCCCCATTCGCTGCCGGTGACGAAGATGTCGCCGACATTGACGGTGCCGCGCTGGACCAGGACCGTCGCAACCGAGCCGCGGCCGCGTTCCAGCTTGGCCTCGATGACCACGCCTTCGCCGGTCCGGTCCGGGTTCGCCTTCAGCTCCAGGAGTTCGGCCTGAAGCAGGATCGCCTCCTCGAGCTTGTCCAGCCCGTCCTTGGTCTTGGCCGAGACTTCAACCGCCAGAACGTCGCCGCCGACGTCCTCGACCACGATCTCATGCTGCAGCAGGCCGTCGCGCACCTTCTGCGGGTTGGCGTCGGGCAGGTCGCATTTGTTGATCGCGACGATGATCGGCACCTCGGCCGCCTTGGCGTGGCGGATCGCCTCGATGGTCTGGGGCATCACCGCGTCATCGGCGGCGACCACCAGGACCACCAGATCGGTGGTGTTGGCGCCGCGGGCGCGCATTTCCGTGAAGGCGGCGTGGCCCGGCGTGTCGATGAAGGTGATCCGATCGCCGGACTGCAGCTGCACCTGGTAGGCGCCGATATGCTGGGTGATGCCGCCGGCCTCGCGGCTCGCCACATCGGTTTCGCGCAGGGCGTCCAGCAGCGAGGTCTTGCCGTGATCGACATGGCCCATCACGGTGACCACCGGCGGACGCGGCTTCAGGTCTGTATCCTTGTCCTTGGAGCCGGTCAGGCCGATCTCGACGTCGGATTCGGCGACCCGCTTCAGCCGGTGGCCGAACTCGCCCACCACCAGCTCGGCGGTGTCGGCGTCGATGGTCTGGTTGATGGTCGCCATGACGCCCATCTTCATCAGCGTCTTGATCACGTCGGCGCCGCGCTCGGCCATGCGGTTGGCCAGCTCCTGCACCGTGATGACCTCGGGGATGACGACGTCTCGGATGATCTTCTCCTGTGGCTGCTGGCTGTCGTCGCGGCGCTCCTTCTGGCGGGCGCGGCGGACGGCGGCCAGGCTGCGGGTGCGCTCGACATCGCCACCGGTCAGCGCCTGGCTGACGGTCAGCTTGCCGCTGCGGCGGCGCTGGTCGCCGCGTCCGCGACCGCCGGCCGGTCGCCGGGGCTCGGCCGGCCGGCCCGGCTTGCGACCACGGCTGACTTCGCTCTCTTCCGGGGTCGCGGCGGCGCCGACCTTCGCGACGGCGGCGCGCGCGGTGCGGTCGGCGACCTTGCGCCGCTCGTCCTCGTCCGCCTTCTCCGCCTCGCGCCGCTTGGAGTCGGCCTCCCGCTTCTGACGCTCGACCTCTTCCAGACGCTGCTGCTCGTCCTCGGCCTTGCGGCGCTCGTCCTCCTCGATCTTGCGCAGCTCGTCCAGCTCGCGCTGGCGCAGGGCCTCGGAATCGAGGGGCTCCTGCACGGGTTCGGGTTCCGGTGCCGGCGGCGGCTCGACGACCTCGGCGGCCTCGACCGGGGCGGCCACCGGTTCCTGAACGCGGCGGGCCTCTTCCTCGCGCAGCGCGGACCGCAGCGCGCGCTCGCGGGCCTCCCGCTCGGCCTGGGTCAGCGTGCGGGTGGCGCGCGACCGGCCACGGGTCGTCGCCGTCCCGGTCCCGGCCGTGGCGGCTCCGGCCGCGGCGGACTCGCCGCCGGGCGGATGGTCGAGCGTCAGCTTCTTGCGCCGCACCTCGACCTGCACGGTCTTGGTCCGGCCGTGGGAGAAGCTCTGGCGCACATGGCTGGATTCCATCCCCTTGCGCATCTCGAGCTTGCCCCGCCCACTGAGGCTCAGGGTCGTCTTGCGGTCCTGGTCTTTGCTTTCGGTCATTCTGTTCTCAGCGCACCCGCATCAATGCCGTGTCGGCCGACGGCGTCGCGCCGTCTTCGTTTCATCGTCTGCCGCGGCCCCATCACCGCGGACCCCCGCCAATCGCACCAACTCACCGCGCAGCCTGTCGGTCAGCGCCCCCGCCGCCAGCGCCGCGTGCACCGCATGGTCGCGGCCGAAGGCGCCGCCGATCTGCGCCGCGTCGAGCAGATCGAACACCGGCAGCCCGCCGCCCATGGCGCGCAGCTTGCCTCGGCCGTCCGCGGCACCGTCGGATGCCGACAGCAGCAGCGCCGCGGTGCCGGACCGCAGCATCGCGCGGGCCTTCTCATACCCCATCACCGCCAGACCGGCGCGGCGTGCCAGCCCCAGCAGCTCTACGCAGCGCCGGACAAGCAGCGATTCGACCTGGTCGACCAGGCCGTCCGGCACGGTGACGGCCCGTTTCGCGGCACGGGCAAACTGCCGCTTCGCGACCGCCTGTTCAAGCGCCTCGCGCCGGGCCGACACCCAGAGGCCGCGCCCCGGCAGCCGGCCTGCCAGATCCGGCGTCACGGCGCCGTCCGGGCCGACCACGAAACGGATCAGCGCGGCCTTGGGGTGGACCGCACGGGTCACCAGGCAACGCCGATCCGGGCCGGACCGCCCGGGCGCGGTCGCCAATCCAGAATCCCTCGCGGTGCCGGTTCCCATCATGCGGCCGTCTTTCCCGCTACTCGCCCGCAACCGGCTGCTCGCCGGCGCTTTCGTCGGTTTCGGCAACCTCGGCGGCCGGCTCCTCGTCGTCGAACCAATGGGCCCGCGCCGCCATGATCACCTCGTTGGCAGTGTCCTCGGACATGGCATCGGCGCCGACGATCTCGATCAGCTCGTCGCTGGCCAGATCGCCCAGATCGTCCAGGGTCTTGACCCCCTGCTCGCCGAGCTTGACCAGCATGTCCGGCGTCAGCAGCTCGATCGCCGCGATCTCGTCGGAAACCCCGAGCTCGCGGGCCTTCTCCGTGTTGATCCGGCCGAGCTCGTCGAGATAGCCGATGGCGCGCTGTTGCAGCTCGTGGGCGATGTCCTCGTCGAATCCCTCGATCGCCGTCAGCTCCTCCAGGCCGATGAACGCGATCTCTTCCAGCCGGGCGAAGCCTTCGGCGACCAGCAGGTGGGCGATCACGTCGTCGACGTCCAGCGCGTCCATGAACAGCTGGCTGCGCTGGCGGAACTCCTCGGACCGGCGTTCCGATTCCTCGGCCTCGGTGAGGATGTCGATCTCCCAACCCGAGAGCATGGAGGCCAGCCGGACGTTCTGGCCGCGCCGGCCGATGGCCAGCGACAGCTGCTCGTCGGGGACCACGACCTCGATCCGCGACTGCTCGTCGTCCAGCACCACCTTGGTCACCTCCGCCGGCGCCAGGGCGTTGACCACGAAGGTGGCCGGGTCCGGCGACCAGGGGATGATGTCGATCTTTTCGCCCTGCAGCTCGCCGACCACCGCCTGGACGCGGCTGCCGCGCATGCCGACGCAGGCGCCGACCGGGTCGATCGAGCTGTCATGGGAGATGACGCCGATCTTGGCCCGGCTGCCCGGGTCGCGGGCGACGGCCTTGATATCGATGATGCCGTCATAGATCTCCGGCACCTCCATGGCGAACAGCTTGGCCATGAACTGCGGATGGCTGCGCGACAGGAAGATCTGTGGTCCGCGCGGCTCCTCGCGGACGTCGTAGATATAGGCGCGGACCCGGTCCCCGACCTTGAAATGCTCGCGCGGCAGCAGCTCGTCGCGGCGCATGATCGCCTCGGCGCGGCCGAGATCGACGGTGACGTTGCCGTACTCGACCCGCTTGACCAGGCCGTTGACGATCTCGCCGACGCGGTCCTTGTACTCCTCGTACTGGCGATGGCGCTCGGCTTCGCGGACCTTCTGCACGATCACCTGCTTCGCCGTCTGGGCGGCGATACGGCCAAAATCGATCGGCGGCAACGGCTCGATGATGAAGTCGCCGACCTCCAGGCTGTCGTCGCGAACCTTGGCCTCCTGAAGGGTGATCTGCGTCGCCTCGTCCTCGACCGGGTCGGCCACCTCGATGAAGCGCTTGAGCTCGATCTCGCCGGATTTGCGGTCGATATGGGCCCGGATGTCGTGCTCCAGGCCGTATTTCGAGCGGCCGGCCTTCTGGATAGCCTGCTCCATCGCGACCAGGACCTCGTCGCGCTCGATGCTTTTCTCGCGGGCTACCGCCTCGGCAACTTGCAACAGTTCCATAACGCCGACTGTCTAACCTCTTATTCGTCCACTCGGCCCGCGGCGCGCTGTTCAGCGGCGGCCGTGGCCAGAAGTTCATCGGTGATGACCAGCTTGGCGCGGCTGATCTGCTCAAACGGCAGCAGGACCGCGCCATTCTCCACCAGGTCCAGGCGCACCTGCTCCGCATCCACGCCGGCCAGGACGCCGCGGAACCGCTTGCGCCCGTCGACCGGCACCCGCGTCTCGACCTTGGCCAGATGGCCGGCGAAACGCTCGAAATCCTTCAACTCCACCAACGGCCGGTCGATGCCGGGGGACGACACCTCCAACGCGTAGGCGCCCTCGATCGGGTCTTCCACGTCCAGCAGGGCCGACACCGCGCGGCTGATCTCGGCACAGTCATCCACGGTCATGCCGGCACGGTCCGCCCGTTCCGCCATCACCTGCAGCACCGGGGCGCGGCCGCCCATCAGCTGCACGCGCACCAGCTCGTATCCCATCGCCGCAATCGACGGCGCCACGATCTCTGCGACCCGCGCAGAAAGATCCATCGTCACCCAGCCTTCCGCTGCGTTAAAGCGTCGATCCCAAGTCCCCTGCACAAGCCTTTGAACGGGAACAAAAAAGGCGGGCCGAGGGCCCACCCTTCTATCGGTATCGCCAGAGTTGCGGCATACCGTATGGGATGTTCGCTGCGCAATATAGTCATTCCTTAATCGCAGGCAACCATTTTTGCCGGAATCCGGCGACTTTGCGCGGGGTGTCGCGGTCCCGGCCCGGCCCGGTTCAGCGCCCGACCCGCCGGGCCGTGAGATAGCATGGCCGGCCGTGCAGCGCTTTCGATTCGTAGCGGGTCTCGGGCCAGTCCTCGGGCCGGGTCCGCCAGTCATCGGCGCCACGCGCGGTCCACCGGAAGGCCGGATGGCGTCGCAGCTGGTAGAGCATCCAGTCGATCAGCCCGGAATCGTCGCTCGCCAAACGGAATTCGGCGCCATCGGCCAGCACGCGGGCCAGCGCGTCCAGGCTCTCCGGCTGCACGAACCGCCGGCGATGGTGACGGGTCTTTGGCCATGGGTCGGGGAACAGCAGGAACGCCCTGGCGATGGTCGCGTCCGGCAGGGCGGCGATCAGCGGCCTGGCGTCGTCGGGGTGGATCCGGACATTGTCCAGGCCGCCCTCGTCGATCAGCCGCAGCAGATTTGAGACGCCGTTGACGAAGGGCTCGCAGCCGATCATCCCGATCTCGCGGTGGCGGGCCGCCTGCCAGGCGAGATGCTCGCCGCCGCCGAAACCGATCTCCAGCCAGTAGGCCGACATCGGCCGCGGGAACAGCGTGGCCAGGTCCAGGGTGGCGTCCGGCGCCGGTTCCGGGACCGCGACCTGCGGCAGCATGCGCTCCAGCAGCGCGCGGCGGCCCGCCCGGAGCTTGCGGCCATGGCGCCGGCCGAACGACCGGACCGGCGGCGGGGCCGCTCGGCGCCCGTCCCTGCCGGTCACCCGTGGGCGGATTTCAGCGCCTCGACCAGGTCGGTGTTCTCCCAGGAAAACCCGCCATCGGCCTCGGGCGGGCGGCCGAAATGGCCATAGGCGGAGGTCCGGGCGTAGATCGGCCGGTTGAGGTGCAGATGGGTGCGGATGCCGCGCGGCGTGAGGTCCACCAGCTCCTGCAGCGTCTCGGACAGCGCGTCCTCCTCCACCTGGCCGGTGCCGTGGGTGTCGATGTAGACCGAGAGCGGGTGCGACACGCCGATGGCGTAGCTGAGCTGGATGGTGCAGCGTTCGGCCAACCCGGCGGCGACGACGTTCTTCGCCAGATAGCGGGCGGCATAGGCGGCGGAGCGGTCGACCTTGGTCGGGTCCTTGCCCGAGAAGCAGCCGCCGCCATGCGGGGCGGCGCCGCCATAGGAGTCGACGATGATCTTGCGGCCGGTGAGGCCGGCATCGCCGTCCGGGCCGCCGATGACGAAGCGGCCGGTCGGATTGACGTAGAAATGCGCCTCGTCGCACATCCAGTCCTCCGGCAGCACGTTCACCACATGCGGCCGCACGATCTCGCGGATATCCTCGATCGGTATGTCCTCGGTGGTCTGGGTGGACACGACGATCGACTCGGCGCGAATCGGCCTGCCGTTCTCATACCGCAGCGTCACCTGGCTTTTCGCGTCGGGGCCGAGCATGGGCTGGGCGCCGGAATGGCGCGCCTCGGCCAGGCTTTTCAGGATCGAATGGGCCAGATGGATCGGCGCCGGCATCAGCGCCTGGGTCTCGCGGCAGGCATAGCCGAACATGATGCCCTGGTCGCCGGCGCCCTCGTCCTTGTTGCCGCTGGAATCGACGCCGACCGCGATGTCCGGGGACTGGTGATGCAGGTGGACCTCGACATCGGCGGTTTTCCAGTGGAAACCGTCCTGCTCATAGCCGATGTCGCGCACCGCGTGGCGGGCCAGTTCCTCCAGCATGACCGGGGTGATGCTGTCCGGGCCGCGGACCTCGCCGGCGATCACGATGCGGTTGGTGGTGCACAGAGTCTCGGCCGCGACCCGCGCCTCGGGATCGGCGGTCAGATAGGCGTCGACGATGGCATCGGAGATCCGGTCACAGACCTTGTCAGGATGGCCTTCGGCAACGGATTCGCTGGTGAAGACATAGCTGCCCTTGGGCACGGTCGATCCCTTGTCAGTGGATTCGGAGCGGTCCTCCGGGTCGGCAGGACCGGCCGACCGGGCATCGGTGCCCGACGGCCGATCGGGGTTTCTGACAAGGTTCGTCCGGCCGGTCAATAGCGCAGCGCCGGGACGCGGCCGAACAGGCCGCCCCACAACAGCGGTGGCGGCCCCGGCAGCAGTCGATTTTCATGGTTCGGCCGGCAGCGCCGGTCGCTCAGAGTGAGAACCGCCCCGTGTTGGCGATCGACTTGGTCAACTCAAACAGCCGTTTGCGGACCGCCGGGTTGGTGATCCGGTAGTAGGCCCGGACCAGCTCCAGCGTCTCCCGCTTCGCCATCGGATCCGGCTCGAAAGGCGCGGCATCCTCATTGAGTTCCAGGCGGCGCGGTGCCGTGTCGGTCGCCGGCGCGTCGTCGAAGAAGAACGATACCGGCACGTCAAGGACCCGGCTCAGGTCGAACAGCCGGCTGGCCCCGATACGATTGGCCCCCCTCTCGTATTTCTGGACCTGTTGGAACGTAAGGCCGATGGCCTCCCCCAGCTTCTCTTGACTCATCCCCAGTAGAGTACGGCGAAGCCGCACGCGGCTGCCAACGTGAACGTCGATAGGATGGGGCTTTCCCATCTTCGGACGTCCCACTGGCCTCTTCGTTTTGGTTGTTTCGTTCACCTGTAGCCTCTCAAGTCATTCCCGCTTTTCGTTTCCATCGTCAAAGCGCGGCATCAAGCGGTTTGCGGCGCCTAATTTGTAGGGGTGTTCAACCATTCAGACCAGTAAATTGCGTGACTTGGAAGCAATTTCTTTTGAAATCGAATGACTTGTAGCATTCTGCTACCATGAATGGTCGTAATTTGCGGCATACATCGCAATTGTCACGACCGGCGATCGAAGCGCACCCCAAGTGCCGTTGCCAGCACAAGTATAAGTGTAATAGCCCAGAACGGGATATTCCGCCAGCGGGCGAACGGAGTCGGGGACTCCAGCGACTTCGGCAACGGAGAATCGACCACGCCCTGCACGCCAAGCGGGAGGCTGGCAATCACCCGGCCATGGGGATCGACCACCCCGCTTATCCCGGTCGTGGCGACCCGGACCAGCGGCATGCCCTCCTCCACGGCCCGGGTCCGGGTCATGGCGAAATGCTGATGCGGACCGGCGGTCTCGCCATACCAGGCGTCGTTGGTCAGGTTGAGCAGCCAGCCCGGGCGCTCCGCCATCGGCCCGGATTCGGTGACCCGGCCGGGAAAGATGACCTCATAGCAGATCAGCGGGCTGACCGGCGGCAGGCCGGGAAGCGCCAATGTGCGCGGGCCGGGGCCGGGGCTGAAATCGAGCCGGCCCGGCGTGATCTTCTCGACCGGCAGGATGCCGCGCAACGGCACGTATTCGCCGAACGGCACCAGGTGGAACTTGTCGAAGGTTCCGACGATGGCGCCCTGGTCGTCGACCGCCGCCAGGCTGTTCCAGATCTGGCGCCGCGGCGTGTCGGAGAAGCGCGCCGTGCCGGTCACGACCAGCCCCCCGGCCGGCGTCGCCGCCGCGATGGCCTGCCGGATTTCCGGATAGCGGCCGACCGCATAGGGAGTCGCGGTCTCGGGCCAAATGACGTGGGTCACCGGCTCGGGCCCCGGCCTCTGGCTCAGCGCCACGTGCAGCGCGAAGTGCTGCGGCGCCAGCTCCCGGTCCCACTTGTCCGACTGCGCGATGTTCGGCTGGACCAGCCGCAGGCGGATATCCGGCACGTCGGCGACCCGGTCGCCGAGCCGCACCGCCCCGGCGACGGCGATCGCGGCGAACACTGCCAGGGCACAGAGGCAGGCGGCGATGCCGCGCCCCGACCAGCGACCCCGCGAGGTGTCGACCAGGGTCGCCGGCAGCGCGGTGGCGGCGACGGTCAACAGGCTCAGCCCATAGATGCCGATGACCGACACGCTCTGCAGCACCGGTGCCCAGCCGACCCAGCCATAGCCGACGAGTTGCCAGGGGAAGCCGGTGAACAGGTGGCCGCGGGCGAATTCCGCCAGGCCCCAGAGCGCCGCGAACGCCAGGACCCGCGCCAGGCCGGCCAGTGGCAGCATGTGGTGCGCCAGGGTCGCCAGGCCGACGAAGATGGCCAGCGCCGCCGGAAGCCCCGCCACCGCGAACGGGATCATCCAGAAATATGCCGCCAGATCGACGGTCAGGGCGAAGGCGATCCAATACAGGCTCGGCACGAAGAAGCCGAAGCCGAAAGACCAGCCGACCAGGAAGGCGGTCCGGCGGCCCGTGACGCCATCGAGAATCCACAGCAGACCCGGAAAGGCGATGAGCAGGACCGGAATCGCATAGGCCGGCGGTGCCGACAGGGTCGCCAAGGCGCCCAACGCTGCGGCGGCGCCAAGCCGGCGCCAGCCGGTGAGGCCGCCCAGGAACGCGGCAATGGTCGCCAACCGGCCCGGGACTCCGCCGCCTGCCGTGGCGACGGCCTCAGCCTGCGCCACGCTGACCGTCTGGCTGCTCGTCGGGATCGATCCGCCTGACCCTCAGCCTGCGTATGCGGCGCGGGTCGGCATCGACGACTTCGAATTCCAGGCCGATCGGATGGCACAGCAACTCGCCGCGCGCCGGTATCCGGCCGGCGATCGAGAAGACAAGGCCGCCCAGCGTGTCGATATCCTCGCGCTGGTCATCGTCGAGAACCGGGCCCACGACCTCCTCGAACTCCTCGATCGGCAGCCGCGCATCGGCGAGATAGGCGCCGTCCGCCCGTTCTGAGATCTGCGGCGCGACGGTGACATCGTGCTCGTCCTCGATCTCGCCGACGATCTCCTCGACCAGATCCTCGATGGTGATCAGGCCGTCGATGCCGCCGAACTCGTCGACCACCAGCGCCATGTGATGGCGGGTCTCGCGCATCTCCAGCAGCAGGTCGACCACCGGCATCGACGGCGCGACGATCAGCACCTCGCGCAGCATGTCCTGGATTCCGCGGCTGTTGCCGTTGGCGAGGCTGGCCAGCAGGTCCTTGATGTGCAGCATCCCGACGATCTCGTCGAGGCTCTCGCGATAAACCGGCAGCCGGCTATGGGCGCGCTTGGCCAGCAACGACAGGACCTCGTTCACCGGGGTCTCGACGTCGACCGCGACGATGTCGACCCGCGGGATCATCACGTCGATCGCCGTCAGGTTCTTGAAGCGGAAGATGTTGGCGAGCAGCGTGCGCTCGTGCTCGGCGACATCCGTCTCCGGGCCGGGCGTCTCCTCGATCAGCTCCTCGATCGTGTCGCGCCAGCTCGCCTCCGACTTGCCGCGAAGCGAGGCGCGCAACCAGGTGCGGAAGAGCCCTGACAGTGACTGCTGTGTTTCGTCGGCCCCGTTTTGACGGGGCGTTCTACTGAAGGATGTATCTGCCATGTATGTGGGGCGTTATCTACGCCAGCGGTGGCCTTTCCAAATAGGGATCGGCGATTCCAAGGTCCGCCAGAACCCGCGTCTCCATCCGCTCCATCACCCGGGCCTCTGCCTCGGACCCATGATCATACCCAATAAGGTGTAGAACGCCATGAACTACAAGGTGCAATGCGTGATCGCGCCGAGATTTCGACTGCTCACGTGCCTCGCGCGCCACAGTGTCGAAGGCGAGCACGACGTCGCCCAGCATCACCGGGCCGCTCGCCGGCACGGCCTCGCCCTCGGTCAGGGCGAAGGACAGCACATTGGTCGCGCGATCGGTGTCGCGAAAGGTTTGATTGAGCTGTCGGACAAGCGCGTCATCGCCCAGCACGACGCTGATCTCGGCCTCGGCCGCAGCCAGGCCGGCATGGCCGATGGTCGCGCGAACCGCGGACTCCACTGCGGCCTCGAGGTCGCGGTCGATCTCGGTCCAGCGCGCGTCGGAGACGGCGATGTCGATCGCCAGATCCGGGTCGGGTTCCGGCTGCAACGGGGCCGCCCCGGCCGGCGTCACGGCGCCGACTCGTCGTCGCTGCCGGCCCTGGCACGGTCGAAGGCCTCATAGGCGTTGACGATCCGGGTGACCAGCCGGTGGCGCACCACGTCCCGCTTGTCGAGGCGCACCATGGTGACACCCTTGATCCCGTCCAGCACCTCCATGGCGTCGCGCAACCCCGACCGGGTCCCGGCCGGCAGGTCGATCTGGCTCGGGTCGCCGGTCACCACCATGTAGCCGTTCTCACCCAGCCGGGTCAGGAACATGCGCATCTGCATGGCGGTCGTGTTCTGCGCCTCGTCCAGGATGACGAAGGCGTTCGACAGGGTGCGGCCACGCATGAAGGCCAGCGGCGCCACCTCGATGGTGCCGGTCTCCAGGTGCTTGGCGACCTGTTCGGCCGGCAGCATGTCGAACAGGGCGTCATAGAGCGGCCTGAGATACGGATCGACCTTGTCGCGCATGTCGCCGGGCAGGAACCCCAGGCGCTCGCCCGCCTCCACCGCCGGCCGCGACAGGATGATGCGGTCGACCCGGCCTTCGGTCAGCATGGCGACCGCCTGGGCGACCGCGAGATAGGTCTTGCCGGTGCCGGCCGGTCCCAGGCCCAGCACCAGCTCGGTGCTGCGCAGAGCCTCGACATAGGTCGCCTGGTTGACCGTGCGCGGGGTGATCAGCCGCATCTTGGTGCGGATGCCGTTCTCCGGCCGGTTGAAGCTCTCCAGCGCGGCGTCGGCACTGCCGCCATCCGGCGGCGCGCAGGCGATGTGGACCACGGCGTCGACCTCGGCGCCGCCGACGGCCATGCCCTTCTCCAGCCTCTCCCAGAGCGTGTTCAGCACCGCCACCGCCTTCTGGGCGGCCGCGTCGTCGCCGCGGATCGTGACCCGGTTGCCGCGCGAGGACAGCGTCACGCCGAGCTGATGCTCGATGCGCGCCAGATTGGAATCATGTTCGCCATACAGCAGGGGGACAAGGCGGTTGTCGGCAAACGTCAGTGCGACGCTGCGGTCCTGAATTGCGGTCAAGCGCAAACCCTTTCCGGGTGGGGGTCGGTCCCGGCCGGCGGCGCCGGCCCGTCCGAGGCCAGGCGTCCGGCCAGGCTGTTGGCGTGGGCGGCTTCGATCTTCACATCTGCCATCTGTCCATACAGCCCATCCATGGCATTGATATGAACGGACTGCAAATGGGGCGTCCGGCCGAGCAATTGGCCGTCACGGCGCCCCCGCCGGTCCAGCAGGACGGGCAGGGTCCGGCCGACCGAGGCTTCGTTGAAGGCGATCTGCTGCGCGTTCAGCAATTGCTGCAGCGCCGCCAGCCGCTCGGTCTTGACCGGCTCGGGAACCTGGTCTTCGAGCGTCGCCGCGGGCGTGCCCGGCCGCGCGCTGTACTTGAAGCTGTAGGCCTGGGCATAGCCGATCTCGGTGACCAACCGCAGGGTTTCGGCGAAATCGCCGTCGGTCTCGCCGGGAAATCCGACGATGAAATCCGACGACAACGCCAGATCCGGGCGTGCGGCGCGCAGGCGGTCGACCACGGCGCGGTAGGCGTCGGCGCCGTGTTTGCGGTTCATCGCCGCCAGGATGCGGTCCGAGCCGCTCTGGACCGGCAGGTGCAGGAACGGCATCAGCTGCGGCACCGAGCCATGGGCGGCGATCAGCTCGTCGTCCATGTCGCGCGGATGCGAGGTCGTGTAGCGGATGCGCGCCAGCCCGTCGATCTCGGCCAGCTCCCGGATCAGCCGGCCCAATCCCCAGACCCGTCCGTCCGGGCCGTCGCCATGGAACGCGTTGACATTCTGCCCGAGCAGGGTGATCTCGCGGGCGCCCGAGGCGACCAGCCGGCGGGCCTCGTCGACGATCTGCCGAACGGGCCGCGAGAATTCCGCGCCGCGCGTATAGGGCACGACGCAGAAGGTGCAGAACTTGTCGCAGCCTTCCTGCACGGAGAGGAACGCGGTGACGTCGCGGTTGCCGGTCTCCTCCGGCAGCACGTCGAATTTCGAGACGACGGGAAACTCGGTATTCAGAACGCCGCCCGTGCCGCGCTCCGCGCGGGCCACCATCTCCGGCAGGGTGTGATAGGTCTGCGGCCCGAAGACCATGTCGACATAGGGCGCCCGGCGCAGGATCTCCTCGCCTTCCGCCTGCGCCACGCAGCCGGCGACGGCCAGGATCGCGCCGCGATCGTCCTTCCGCTTAAGGCCGCGCAATCGGCCCAACTCGGAAAACACCTTCTCGGTCGCCTTCTCGCGGATGTGGCACGTGTTGAGGATCACCATATCGGCGTCGTCCGGAACCGGCGTCGGTCGATAGCCGAGAGGCGCCAGAACGTCCGCCATGCGTGCGGAATCATAGACGTTCATTTGGCAGCCCCAGGTCTTAATATAGAGTTTCTTTGCCACCGCCCGGTCCGTTCAAAAGCCGACAGCGCCGGTCGCGGCAGCGCCGCCCGGCGATCAAGGCCTACAGATTCGGCCAATTGCCTGCGAAATCAAGGATTCAAATCGGCCGTGGCGACCCGTTCGGGCGCCGGCGCCCTGGAAATGACCCGCGCCGCCGGCTGCCGGCCGGCATTGGCGTCGTCCACAGACTTCGAAACGACCTCCCAACACTGCGCCGCCAGGGCCTTGCGCGACCCGGCCTCGGCCAGCGTCGTTGGCGGGTGGAACGCCACCTGCACCCGCATGCGGCCGAGCCCTGCCATGGCCCAGAGATGGGGCAGCAGATCCATGTCGCCATACCACGCATAGTGCGGCCGGTAGCGGCGGCCGATCGGCAGGTCGTCGAGCGCGGTGCAGGTGATCGACACCGGCTGGACCGCAAGCGGCCGGCCGCCGATCTCGAGATCGGCCGCGGCGAACAGCGCGCTCTTGAAGGGCAGCGTGCGGTTGCCGTCGCTCGACGTGCCCTCGGGAAACAGGATCAGATTGTCGCCGGCTTCCAGCCGTCGGCGGATTTCGCCATGGTGCGCGCCGACGTTGCGTGCCCGTCTGTCGACGAACACGGTTCGCTGGAGCTTGGCAAGAAGGCCGAAGAACGGCCAGCCGGCGACCTCGGATTTGGCCACGAAGCAGACCGGGAACAGCGCCGCCAGCACGATGATGTCGAGATAGGAGGAGTGGTTGCTGATCAGCAGCGTCGGCCGCCGGTGCGGCGGGGCGCCCGAGACCGATATGTCGATCCCCATGATCCGGCAGCAGGCGCGGTGGTACAGCATGGGCACCTGTTCCGCCAACCGTGTGCGCGTTGCGATCGCGGCGATCTGCACCGGGAGCAGGGCGCAGGTGAACAGGAAATAGGTCAGCAGCCGGCCGGCGGCCAGCGTCCGCGATCCATTCATTCCCGGTGCCGGTTTCTGGTCTGCATGGCCAAGAGGCTATCCCGAACTGTGCCCAGCCCTGCGGCGGACACGCCAGAAAAGCCGGACCGCGCCCGGCAGGCAAGGGAAATGCAGCCCGGATTAGTGGTGCCCGTTGGCTTGCGGGGCCCGACGCTCCTGAAGCTGGTAGTGCCGGTGATACTTCTGGGTGACCAGATCGGTCTTGACCACCACGCAGACATCGGTGGTCTGGAACTGGTGGTCGATGACGGCGCCATCGCCGACGAATCCGCCGAGGCGGAGATAGCCCTTGATCAGCGGCGGCAGCTTGCCCAGCGCCGCCTTCGGGTCCAGCTCCTCGGCGCTCAGTCGGCGCATGGTCGTATAGCGCTCCGGCAAGGCGATCGGCCGCAGATGCCGCGGAGCGAGATGGTAGTGGTAGAGATAGGACAGCGGCAGCTCCAGGGCG
>JAAUYH010015212.1_pt1 | contig 30088 bp, 22 predicted proteins | sample 7278061 | NCBI WGS metagenome assembly JAAUYH01 (sample SAMN14350203, study PRJNA611818) | marine sediment metagenome | isolation source: surface marine sediment (0.6m) | place: French Polynesia: Moorea | collected 2018-08
ATCTTGTCTCCAATATCGGGATCGACAACTGAAGGCGACTGAATGCCGTCGCGCAGGGTCTCGCAGAAAAATTTGATATTCCGACGGGGAGCCAGGGGAGCTACTTTCTCAACCGAGTTCCAGTCGTAAATTAAGTTGGCATCGTTGATCTCATCGGTGTGCATGGTTTCGCCCTCCGGTAATTCCAAAGGAGATACTACCGCATGTAAAGGTGGAGTGAAGCTGGTTCTGGTGGGTATGCGCGGGCGTTATCGTCGATACGCCGACATAGAGTCGATGCGATACATGTGCAGGTGCGCCGATCGCTAAACATCAATCGATAGACCTACGGCGGCTCGCACCTGCAAAAACGCATCGTCGACAGCATATTCAATCAGGTCATCGTTGCCCTCGCCGCCACCGCTATCGCGCGAAAAGCGCACGGCCGCAGGCAAATCCCCACAGAACAAAAGTCCAGCGTGATTGGCCGTCCGCTGCATGCTGCGCTGCCACTGGGATAGATTGATCGCGTGGTTACGACCGACAATATCGGCCACGATCGCTTGCGCTTTGTTCAGCGAGTTTTCGTCCATGGCTTTCAGCGCCATCGTGGCGCGGGCTACAATCCCATCGGGATCTGCCATCTTGAGCTCGGGATGTATGCGAGCGTAGAGTGCCAACACCACAGCCTTGAGAACGCGTGCCGGCCGCGCCGCGGCTACCCAACGCCCCGGCAGTAGATATGTCATGGCGCGGCCGAGCCGAAAACTGAGCTCGGCGCGCTCGGGACTGAGGAGGATGTCATCGCCAGCGAGCAGTACCGGACGATCGAGGGCGCCGACGTGAATCTGCCGGCCGAAGTCGGGACGCACAAATACTTGCGGGGCTTCGACGCCGAGCATGTGTGCTAAATACATGCGCATTCGAAGAAACTTTTCAGGCAATTCAGTATCGTCCACCGCCATGCTGTCGTCGATTTCTAAGTCGTCTGCACGGACCGGGTAGATCCGCGCAACTGCCGGCGTCATCAGCGCGAATAGGAGCCCTTTGTCGTCGGTATCCTCGCTGTGGCATAAAAGTCGCCATAGCGCCGCGTTCAGGGGTCTTTGTGCTCGAATGACAAAACGAGGACGATAGCGCCGATACAGTTCATTGGCCTCTTGGTCCTCGCTGCCGCGGGCGACCAACGCCGAAGCCGTCATAAAGGCGGCATCGTGGTGCTGTTGCTCAAGGGCATTGCGCATGAGCGAGCAACCGAGCTTGAGCTCCATTGGATCGCGGCGCCACTGCCGGCGCAAACGCTCAGCTTGTGCTGAGGCAAACTCGAGCTTGCCGTCGTCGAGTTCGTTCAGGGCAGCTTGAATCTGTTCGTCATCGGGTGCGAGACGCACGGCAGCAGTGTAGGCCACTTTGGCATTTTCTTCATCTTTCAATTCGAAACGGCATAACTCTGCCAGTCTACACCACAGCTGACATTCGATTTTCGGTCGATTGCCGGTCACTGCCAAGCGATAGATCAGACGCCGATACAGGCGCTCCAGGGGCCTGAGTTCGCCACGCCGTCTGCGCAACTCTTCCAGCGTCGCCATCATGCCGCCGCCGCGCTCGGTGCTTCCCTCAAGCACCCGCTCAGGGGCCGCTTCGAGCGCGCGTTCGAGGTGAAAAATCGCCTCTTCGTCATCTGCACCGAGCGCGGCGGAGATGAGGCCCTTATACTCGTGGCTCATCACGTGATCGGGATTGATGGCGAGCGCTTGATTGATGCATGCTCTGGCCTCGTCGGCAGCGCGGGGCGTGCGTTTGCCGCTGAGATACAGCGTCCAGCCCAAAACCGCGTGGTAGGCGGCCTCTTCGGGCGAGGCCTTCACAGCTTCGCGCATTTTTTCTGCCGCCCAATCATATCTTCCCTGGTTCAGGAAATCCTGACCAGCGAGGAACGCCATTTCCGCACTGGGCACAGGCCCCGTGAGGGCGCGAAAGCCGCGACTGAGGGTCCGGTCGTAGGCGGCGCGTTTGTCTGCCTCGCAGAGCACTTCGGCCGCGCGTTCATATGCAGCGTGCACTTCTTCCAGTTTGGCGTAGTCGCGGCCCAGATCGTAACGCGCATAATACTCCAAAGACCATTTGCTGCGCTTGAGGGTGAGAGACTCGGCCAACTGTTCTTCGCTGGCGTTGCGATCGACTTCGAGCACTTGGTAATAATCGACTCCCTGGATTCGCAAATATTCTTTGAGAATCAGGCGCCTCGCGTAGTTGCTCTCGGAGTCCGGTCCTTTGAGACCGACCATATCGATGATGCCCGAATCTGCGGAGCGGATCTCGGTCTCTTCGGGAAGTTCGATCGGCAATTCTCCGACATTCATGGGGGCGTTAATGCCGGGGTCATCAAAGAGCATGGCGTACAGTTCGGTCGTCGCCCCCTCGCTGCCGCGCCCACTGGCCTGACTCTGTGAGTGCTCCGACAGATCCTCAATCGTAAAGTCGCCGGTATCGCGATTGTTTTCGCCGATTTCCTGGGGCACGGCAGCGGTATCTACGGCCACCGCATCGCAGTACAGAAGCGCTTCTACCGAGGTGAAAAGCTCATTGCGATCGACCCTGGCGTCGAGTAACTCAGCCAGGCTTACAGACGGATTGGCACGCCATATCTGGGCCAATTTACTGCTCAAGTGCTCGCTCACATGGCCCAACATCGCCTGTCCGCGAGGGGTGAGGATCAAACGCTTGTGCTCGACGGCGGCGACACGCTCAGGGATATCGTCGAACGAGGCGGTGTGGCGCAACCCCTGAAGGACCAAGGGGATGGTATCGACCGGATTGCCACGCGGCCCACCAGCGGGGTTATCCTGGGCGCGAAATTCCCAACGACCGTCTGGCCAACGCAAGATTTGCACCAACATGTGGCACATATGCATGGTGAGAAGATTGACCATTCTCTCCGGAGCAACGATGCCCAGGGACAGGAGGCTTGAGGAAAATCGCTCACCACTATCGTTGGCCCACAGCTCGGCACGACGCACATCCTCGGTGGAAATGACCCCTTGCCGAACCAAGAATGCGCCCAGTTTATCTTCCCGCAATGAAGAGGCAACACGCAGCGGGTGGCCCACCAGCATCTCGATATGCTTGGTCACACGCCCGCGGCGTACGGTGAGATAACCGTTGGCCGCATTGTCGAGAAGATCGAATAACACCGCTGGCAGAGGTCTCTCGGCCAAATCCCCCTGTTGCCCGTGACCACCGTCGCCGGCCATCTCACCGCGCCGCGCCCGCGGCACGGGTTTATGGGCGTCGCCGCGCTTGTTGCGCTGATCGCAAATCGCCGCGATATGCGCAATCATGTCGCGCAGCTGATAGGGTTTGGCAAAGAACTCGGCCCCCAATTCCTCGCGTGCGCGGTTGGCCACGGCAGCGTCTCGATGTACGCCGCTCATGACCACGAGATCGACATGCTCGCCGCCGGGTTCGGCGCGGATGGCGTGACAGAGAGCAAATCCATCCATGCCTGACATTTGTACATCGCTAGCGACCACATCGGGCCGGTGATTGCGAAACACCATGAGCGCTTCTTCACCGCTACTGGCCATCATCGCCTGGACCCCGAGAGTCGATAGGGTCGCGTCTTTGGCGAAAATGGTTCCCAAAACGGTCTGGGTAAACTTATCGTCGTCGACGATGAGAACCGTAACCATGGCGCCCCTACCGCATACAAATGAAGGTATGTGCTACTGAGCCATTCACAGGCAATGCACTATTACTCCGCAACGTGACAAGCAACCAGATGTCCATCCGCGGTCTCGCGCAGGGCTGGTCTTTCTGTGCGGCATGTCTCGGGTTTATCTTTGACTGGGCATCTGGGGTGAAAGGGACAACCAGATGGTGGCGAGATCGGGCTGGGAACATCGCCCTGCAACAAGATGCGTTTGCGTTTTACTTTGGGGTTGGGTAGCGGTACCGCCGATAGGAGCGCTTGGGTGTAGGGATGCAGCGGCTTGTGATACAGCGTCGCCGACGGTGCCACTTCGACGATGCGGCCCAGATACATCACCGCAACGCGATCGCAGATGTACTGCACGATCTTCAAATCATGCGAAATGAACAGATAGGTCAGGTTTTCCGCTTGTTGTAAATCTTGCAATAAGTTGACGATCTGGGCCTGAATCGATACGTCGAGGGCACTGATAGGCTCGTCGCAGACCACAAAGCGCGGCTCGACAGCCAGGGCGCGCGCAATGCCGATGCGCTGGCGTTGGCCTCCGGAGAATTCATGGGGATAGCGCATCGCTGCGTCTGGCCTGAGTCCGACTTTGTCGAGCAAGGCGCTGACGCGCTCGCGTTTTTGCCCTTCAGACGCCGCCAGTCGGTGAATTTCGATCGGTTCGGCAATGGTCGCGCCCACCGTCATGCGCGGATTGAGTGACGCGTAGGGGTCTTGGAAAATCATCTGCATCTTGCGCCGCAGGGGGCGCAAATTCTGTTGGCTTTTCTCGCTGATATCTGCCCCGTCGAAGTGAATTTCGCCCGCGGTGGGATCGAGTAGACGCAACACGGTGCGACCCAGGGTCGACTTGCCACATCCCGATTCACCCACCAATCCCAGGGTCTCGCCTTCGTAGATGTCAAAACTCACGCCATCGACTGCTCGGACGGTCGCCGACATCCGAGTGGTCGAGCGTCTGAGTGCTTGCCACAGCGATCCGTTGTCGGATTTGGGCCATGCCAGTTTGGTGGGGAAGTGCTTTTTGACCTCGCGAACCGACATGAGAGGTACGTGAGGTGATGCTTCGCCGCTCATGAGTGGACCTCCACCGGGAAGTGACAGCGCACTTCGCTGCGCTCCCGTCCTTGTTCGCCAATGGCGCGCAACATGGGTTCCTCTGCGCGACATTTATCCTGCACTGCCGAGCAGCGATCTTGAAACTTACACCCTTTGGGCAACTCCAATAGACTCGGTACCATGCCGGGTATCTCCTGCAGCCGCTCCGCATCTTCTTGCTCATCGCCATAACTCGGCACCGAGTGCAGTAGTCCGGCAGTGTAGTGGTGACGCGGCTGTGCGAAGAGCGCCATGGTGCTCGCGCGCTCGACGACGCGGCCGGCGTACATGACAACCACTTCGTCGGCGGTCTCGGCAACAACACCGAGATCGTGGGTAATCAGCATGATGCTCATGCCCATATCGGCCTGCAAATCGCGCAGGAGCTCCAATATCTGCGCCTGGATCGTCACGTCTAGAGCAGTCGTTGGTTCATCTGCAATCAAGAGGTCGGGACGGCATGCCAATGCCATTGCGATCATGACGCGCTGACGCATTCCCCCCGACATCTGATGGGGATAATTGTGGACTCGATCGCGCGGCGACGGAATGCCGACGCGCTGAAACATTTCTACCGCGAGTTCTAGAGCCTCTTGTCTGCTCTTACCCTGATGCAAGCGAACCGCTTCTGAGACCTGATCGCCCACGGTGTATACCGGGTTCAATGAGGTCATCGGCTCTTGAAAAATCATCGAAATTTGATTGCCCCGAATCTCGCGCATGGCTTGCTCGGAGACCTCGCGCAGATTTTGCCCGCGATAGAGGATCTCGCCCTTCGCGATGCGTCCAGGAGGATTCGGAATGAGACGCATGACGCTGAGCGCGGTTACGGATTTACCGCAGCCGGACTCGCCAACCACAGCCAACGTCTTGCCCGATGGAATGTCAAACGACACGCCATCAACCGCGCGCACCACGCCTTGTTCGACGCGAAACTCGGTGACCAGATTCTTGATTTGCAGGAGGCTGCCTTCGCCCATGTCCCGGGACCTTAGCATGCCTGTATGCGTCACTTGGGTGTGCCGAGAGACATAGTGCGACACGAACGCAATCCCGGCGGCACCGTCATGTCGAACTTTCCGCTATCGAGCTCAAGGTTGAGCGTCCGCTCCTCCCAGCGCACGATAAGGTCCGCTTCCTCTGCGGGCTGAACTAAGCGCGTGCGACCAGGAACCCGGATCGAGGCCCCGTCGACGCTCTGGATCGAGCGGAATTCCTTGTTGACCAGTTCCCAAAGGACATTCCCTCTGGCATCGCGGACCGTGCTTTTGAGGACATCCCAGCGGCGTTCACGCCCGTCGAGAATGATGGTCTGGGTCTGGGTACCATCGGCGGCGACCAGCTCGACGATTTCGCGGCCTTGTTTGCTATCCCACTCGACTGTCCCCTGCGCATTGGCTATCACAGGCGTAGTCCCCACGACCATGAGGAGAAAATCGTCGGGATCTAAGCGAATGCGCAGTAATTCGGCGATGGAGTCTCGCGTGCAAGGACCGACGAGGTGGCAATTGTTGTTGTAGTCGATGTATTTGAAGCTAATGCCGTCGCAGGCCAGATCCGCGGCGACGTTATCCCCGGTGGGATTGAGAGCGTTGATTCGCACGCGCGCACCCGTTCGCCCCATGAGCAGCACTTTGCTTTTGATACGCTCATCTTCTAGCCAGTAGTCCATGACGCTCTCGGCGCGAAATGAACGTCTATGACGGGCGTGGGTCGCCAGGTGTTCCAGCACCTCGGCAATGGAGGGGGCATCGTATGTACGCGGACCAACAGCGTTTTTGCCACCGCAGCTGGCCCCGAGCACCGATGCGAGTAACGGCAGTAGCAGCATCTGTAGCAAAAGGCGACTCACTGCTTTGCCCCCGCATCGCTGTCGTTCAAGATGTCCAACAAAAATGCCAGACTGTCGGCCTCTCGAGCTACGCGCTGCCGCACCATGTCGGCCCCGCCATGGCCGGCGTTGCGCTCAATGCGCATGATCGCCGGCAAGCCGCTGTTGGATGCCCATTGGATAGCGGCAGTGAATTTGCGCGCATGCATCGGGTCGACGCGGTCGTCATTGTCGGCGCTCAGCATGAGCAGTGCGGGATACGAAACACCAGCGGTGACTCTATGGTACGGAGAGTATTGGTAGAGCACAGAAAATTCCGCGTTATCCTCGGACGATCCGTACTCCGGGATCCAAGTCTTGCCGCTGCCGAATTGATGATAGCGCACCATGTCTAATAGCGGCACGGCGCAGACCACCGCACGGAAAAGAGAGGGTGCTTGGGTCATCGCGGCACCGACGAGCAGGCCACCGTTGGACCCGCCCGAGATGGCCAACCTTTCGGCGTTGGTCCATCCACTCGATTGCAGGTATCGCGCAGCGGCCAGAAAATCGTCGAAGGTGTTTTGCTTGTTTCCGAGCATCCCCGCCCGATGCCAGTCTTCGCCGTACTCGCCACCGCCGCGGAGGTTGGCCACGGCATATACGCCACCCTGCTCAATCCATGCCGTAATCATGGGAGAAAATGACGGCTTCAGGCTGATATTGAAACCGCCGTAGCCGTACAAGATGGTCTGGTTTTGCCCGTTGGGCTCGATGTCTTTGCGCCGGATAATGAACATTGACACCTTGGTTCCATCACGGGATGGGTACCATACCTGGTCGACCACAAATCGATCGCTCTCGATGGGGATATCTACCTGTGACCACAGCGAAACCGGCGCATCTGTATCGTCGCTAATGGTGGTTTGAAAGATTTGCGGCGGCGTCGTGTAGGAGTGATACATGTAGTAGGCCTCGGGGGCGTCTTCGCTGCCCGAAACTCCATCGATGCTGCCGATCCCGGGGAGCGTGAGCTCGCGGATGACTGAGCCGTCCAAATCGTGAACGGCCATCCGGTGATAGGCGTTGTGCAGGTAGGTGAGCACTAATTTGCCGCCGACGATGCGCATGCCGTTGATAACATCGTTGCTCTCGGGAACGATTTCGCGCCAATCTGTTCTACTCGCCCGCATCGGGTCGACGCGGAAGATGCGGTAGTTGGGTGCTTGTTCGTCGGTCAACACGTAAAACGCACCGTCCCACGCTTTCACGGAGTAGATGGCAGAGGCCCCCTTGACCAGGGTGCGAAAATCGGTGGCATCGCCACTGCCCTGCTCGACGTGTTGGTTCGTGCCGCCTGGGTTAGCGGAACGACCGGCCAGCTTGCGTCCGTCCAACTTACGATAGTAGACGTCGGTGGAATTCCAGCCATGGGCCACCGTTACGAGCAGGTATTCACCATCGCTGGATACGTCTGCGGTAACAAAACTCTGCGGGTTTTGGTTGGCGGGAAATATGATGGGATCGCGATTCACATCGGTCCCTAAGGCATGGTAGCGGATATGCGCATGTCCCGGCAGGTCGGCGATAGGTATGTCCGAGTCCTGTGGCAGTTTGGTGTAATAGAAACCAGCACCGTCGGGGGTCCATGCTGCCGACGCGTACTTGGCGCCGGGGATGATATCGCGCTTTGACGACTCTCCGGTGTCCACGTCCATCAAGTACATGGTCGCGGCATCGGCATTGTTCTCTTTGAGCTTGTATGCCAGATAGCGCCCGTCTCGGCTCGGCCAATAGCCGCCGAGCGAGGTGTTGCCATCGCCGCTCAGGTGATTGGGGTCGATGAGCATGCGTTCGCCAGCCTCGCCGTCTTGCCGAACATACAGCACGGGCTTTTCTTTATCCGCATGGCTGCGCAGATAAAAATAGCGCTGGCCGCGCTTCGTCGGCAGCCAGGTCGCATCGTAGTAACTCAGCGATCGCAGACGTTCGGCGATAACATCGCGCATCGGCAACCTGTTCAGATAGTCTCGGGCCAATGAGTCCTGAGCGTCCATCCAGGTCTGTACCGGCGCTTCGTCGACGACTTCCAGCCAGCGGTAGGGGTCTTGTACAGTCACCCCGTGGATGCGTTCGCTCACGTCTACGCGCGGAGTTTCAGGGTATTTCAACTTATCCTCGGTGGATGTTCCGGGTCGCTCTGAGAAATGTCCGCTCGCGACTGTGGCTGCATTTGGGGGAACGGCAGTAGAAGCAGGCGTTCTACAGGCGAAAACGGTTAATCCAAGCCATATCGGCATGAGCAGTGCTGAGCGGAACGATGACATGGCCCGAACGCTATCACACCCATGCCAACATGCGGATGGCATGGCGCACGTCGCCCCGCAATGGCAAGTCCTAGCCGGGCCATTTCGATCTGGCTTTGCAGACATTCAGGTGCATTGCGAAAAATTTTCACTCAGTGACTATTTTCCCTTGCAGGGCGGTGATGAATCTGTCTATCCTGCGCGCCCTAAACGGCGGGGTAGCTCAGGGGTAGAGCGGGGGTCTCATAAGCCCTGTGTCGACGGTTCAAATCCGTCCCTCGCCACCACACAACATCACACTGGTGAAGACGTAATGGTCTAGAGCACTTGCTGAGGCGTAGAATCTCGTTATTCTATAGCTACGAAGCATCCAGTTCATGCGCCATGTGTGGGTTGTGCGACTTTAGGTTCAGTATTCGGGGATCGTCTAATGGCAGGACAATGGTCTTTGGAACCATTTATGAAGGTTCGAATCCTTCTCCCCGAGCCATTTTCACTCGCTCTGTGCGATCATTGCTGGGATGAATCTCGATAAAGCCGGCAAATTATTCTTCGGTTGCAAAATCGACAGCAAGCTGCGCGATGCACTAGCCAATGCCAAGCCGAGTGCTCGCCATTACTTCGAGGGCACTGAGTTTCTGCAAATTTGCCACGTAAGCGACGACGAGCGCTGGATTGGCAAAGTCATCTCCGGCGGCCTAAATGCCACCGAGGTCGAGGATATTCAGCGCAACGTGGTATCGATACTGCGCCGTATCGCCACAGACATCCGCATCTCAGCCTCCGCCGTCAAGATCTTTGCTGTCGGCTCTGAGGAGTCCCGAGATAAAGGTGATGGAGAGTCATCGTCCCGCTCTCGATCTAAGGGTAACGAGCCTTATATCGTCAATAATTATTGAGCTCGCGGACTCGGCGGCCTTGGCGGACTGAGATACCGCGGAGCTGTCAAAATGAGGCGGCCAGTTCGTAGGCCAGACCCCAACGGACGCCGCGATCACTGATCAAAATCTCGGAGGTCCCGGCTTGATGAAGCAGACGTGCAAAGATAGTTACGCCCGCGGCGATGACGTCGGCGCGCTGAGGTTCGAGTCCAGGAAGCTGGCGCCGCTCGGCCACTGACAGGCGCCAGTAACGCTGAAGCTGTTGGCCAATTGTCTCCGCGGATACCCGAAAACCGTTGACACGAGAGCCGTCGTATTCCGCAAGACCGAGCTCTACCGCCGCGATTGCAGTCGCCGTACCAGCCGTGCCCACGATGCGAGCCCCGTCGGGTAAGTCCAGGGTCGCGAGTACGCTGTCAATATCGGCCGTCATCGCCGCAATTTGCGCTGCCGAAGGTGGATCGTCGGCGAGATGGCGCTCGGTCATGCGCACGGAGCCGATCGGAAGACTCACGACAGACGCGGTCTTGGCCGCCGATACGCTGATAATCTCCGTCGAGCCGCCCCCGACGTCGCCAATGACGAGAGCTTGGCCGGCGAGCTCGGGAAACGATTCCGATACCGCACGGTAGACCAAGTTGGCTTCCGCTTCGCCAGAAATCACCCGAATCTCAGTGCCGAGTTTTGCCGTGGCCGGCTCGATAAATTTTGCGGCATTGCCAGCTTCGCGCAGCGCCTCGGTCCCCACGGCAGCGACCTTGTCCACTCCGTGGGCGTCCATCACGTCGCGATACCGGTTCACAATGTCAAGCGAGCGCGTGATTGCCTCCTCCGCGAGGACACCGTTTCGGTCGAGCCCCTGCCCGAGTCGGCCAAACTCGCAAGCGTCATAGACCGGCAGCAAAGCACCTGTATCGGATAGCTCCGCGATCAAGAGCAGCAGCGTGTTTGTCCCGATATCTAAGACGGCAACTCGGGACGGAGTTTTTTTTGTTGTATCCACCATTTCTCGTCAATTTCTCGGCGCAGGTCCCCATGAAATGGAGGTCGCGTTGCCGGTGTAGATGCGATGCTGAGAACCGCTTCCATCTGCGTTAGCCATATAGATGCCGGCGCCTTCCTTGCGATCCGAAGCAAATGCGATTGAGCGGCCGTTGGGTGAAAACGACGGTTCCTCGTTATTCCCTTGATTTTGCGTGATACGAACCATCTGGTTGCTATCGAGATCGAGCGTCACGATGTCAAATTGGCCGCGGTCTCTCGTTGTGTAGGCAACCATGCGGGTCTTTGGTCTGGGAGACCAGACCGGCGTGGTGTTGTAGTTACCGTTCATCGACACTCGGCGCTGATTGGTTCCGTCCGTGTTCATAACAAAGATCTGCGGACTCCCCTCTCGATCTGACACAAACGCAATCTCGCGCCCGTTCGGAGACCATACTGGGGAAATGTCGATGTAGCGGTTCCTGGTCAATCGGGTCAGGATCTTGCCGCTTTGGCTCTCGATGATGTAAATCTCGGGGTTCTCGTCTTTCGAGAGGGTCAACGCGATCTTGCTACCGTCGGGCGACCATGAGGCGCCGGTATTCATCCCCCGATGCTTGCTGAGTCGCTTGGGTCTTCCGCCCGCCGCGTTCACCACGTATAGATCGGGATTGTTGCGCATATATGAGGTAAACACGAGCGAAGCGCCATCCGGTGACCAGGCGGGCAAGAGATTCAATGAGCGATTGCGGGTGAGTGCGTAGGTGCCGTGGCCATCAAAATCCATGGCCATGATCTGTCGCTTTCCGCTTCGGCTGCGGCTGACAAACGCGATTTTCGAGCCGAAAAACCCTGGCTCCCCCGTGTAATAACGGACGACATCGTTGCACCATTGGTGAATGAAGTTGCGCAGCTCGCTCCCGCGGTAGTCGCGCGATAACACGGGTTCATCGCCCTTTTCGATCTCGTAGAGGCGAAATTGCAGCTCGACTTCGTCGCCCGATAGCCGCTCGGCCCGGTACTTGATGACGCCAAACGCGCCCACGTTCTTCCACGCTTGGCTGTCGATCTGCATACCCTCGCTTTCAAGTGCGCCAGTGAGAATCCTGCGGTCGAGCACTTGAAACCAGCCCGAGACTCCTAGGTTAAAACTAGCCACGTTGGCCACCTGCGCGACCAGATCGGCATCGCTGCCGACGCCGCGCGGAATCGCCATTGGATACAGGGCTCGCTGCGGATTCTCCAGATCGAGAATCACCGCTTTGGTGTCATCATCAGCGCGAGCATGGGTCTGCCCCAGCATTTGGGACAGCAGCACAATTATGAGCAAGCTAGCTGGTTTCATCATACATTCACCTGAAACATGTCAAGGGCTGCTCAAACTGAGAATTTAAAGCATATCCACTGCTTCGTCGCTTCTATCAAATCGGCGGGAACCGGCTTGGCCGTACGCCTTCGCCGCTTGCTGAGTTGTTCGAGCGCCAGTTTGACGGAGCGATCGATGTTGGCATTCTCGGTCGTCTGCAGAAGCTGGGTATCGAGAATGCGGCCGTTGGTCCCAAGGCGGACGCAGCCGACCGCATCGCCTTCGCCGCGTTCGAGTGTCGGAACCCGCCAGCCTTTGTACGCGTCGGCGGCCAACTGTTGCATATAGGGATGGCCTTTATTGACCTCGGCAAAGCCATGGGCAGATCCGTCAAAGGCCGTGCTGGCAGTCCGCTCCGGTAGTGCATCCCCCTCCGGTTCATTTTCAATGAAGTCGTCCTCCTCGTCCTCGCTCGTCTGTCGGCGCTTGATGAACTCGTCTACCCGACTGGCATAATCTTCTTCCGACGTTCTGCGTACCGGCTTTTTCCCGGTCCTGTCGGGCGCTTTCCCCGCCTGCGTGCTCGGCTTTTGTCCGCTTTGGCGCACTCTTTTCTGCTGACGCATCTGCTTGCGCTGGTTGCGCCGACCTCGCTTCTGCGGCTGGGCGCTGGTTTCGTCAGCCGATTTATAGGCCAACGATGCCTCAATGGCGGTAAGTGCGGTGATCTTCGGCGGCTCCGTACCGGTCGAGTCACTGTCGGCAAACCAGATGAGAGCGGCAATCACACCGGCATGTACCAAGCCAGTGGTAACAATTCCCGAAATACTTGCCGCATTCATGTCGACCTCAATTTCCCATGCCCATTCGAATGATTGTCGTATTTACTCGTCGTCGGCAGCCGTTCCCTGAGCGGCGGGCGCGTTCGATGATGCTGGCTGGTCCAGTTCGGCTAGAGGTCGCTGACCCGATGGGTCTGTGAGCATCATGACTTTTTCGACTCCGGCCGACTTCGCTGTTGCCATGGCAGTGACAACGACACCATAGGGTAAGGCTTCATCGGCCTCGATGTAGAGCTCTTGGCCGGCCTGCACTTTACTGTCGCTTTGCAGCACATCCTGCAGCGTGACCCATGTAAGCGCGCGCTCTCCCAGGCGCAAACGGCGCTCTCTATCGATACTGAGAATAGGCTTACCGTCAGCCTGATCGAGTTCCTGCGCTGGTGCTTGGGGCAAATTCACATCGACCCCGGTATTCAACATCGGTGCGGTGATCATGAAAATCACCAAGAGCACCAGCATCACATCAACTAAGGGCGTGACGTTGATCTCGCTATTCAGATCGTCGGTTCCACCTGAACCCCCGACTTGCATGGCCATGCTGCTCCTTCCGTCCGCTGCAGATTGTGGGGCATCAATCCAAGAAGTGTCTGCGAATGATGTTCAAGTAATCATGCTCGAAGGTATTCATCTGCGACACCTGAATTCGGATGCGACGCTGGAAGTAATTGTAGGCCATGACCGCCGGGATCGCAGCGATCAAGCCAATCGCGGTTGCGAAGAGCGCTTCGGCAATTCCGGGGGCGACGGTCTGGATACTCGCGGGCTTGGCGCCGAGGGATGAAAACGAATTCATGATGCCCCAGACAGTACCGAACAGGCCAATAAAGGGCGCCGACGATCCGGTGGTAGCCAAAAACGGAACCATTGTCTCCAGTTTGGTGGTCTCGCTGGTTTGGGCCCGACGCAGAGCGCGTTCGACATTTTCCATGTCGGCCTCTTTGTCACGGTTCTGCCGCTGGTCTGCCGCCAGTTTGGCCAATTCGGTATAGCCAGCGATGAACATGACCGAGATCGGACTCCGCCGCAGCGCCTGCGCATGCTTGTAAATGTGCTCGATGTCGCGCGAACGCCAAAACGAGTCGAGAAAGCGGGCCGATTCCTTGGTCGCTCGGCGCAGAAAAATATACTTATGACCGATGATGTACCAACCTACGACCGACATCATGGCCAGGGCGATCATAACGGCCTTGACTACCCAATGGGCCTGAACCACCAACGACCAGAGATCGAGGTCGCTTGCCGCTAAAATAGTGAGAAAGTTTGGCATATCCGATACTCCGCAGCAAAACGGTTCCACTGGAACGCCCGAGCAAGTAGGAGCTACACAGAACAGCTCTCTAGCATGGGGTTCGCTGGTTGGTCAATTTTGGTACTAGCTCCATCAGGGTCATGAATATCGCACGCAAATCCCCTCTCCCCATCGCTTTGGCGCTCGTACTTTCGACGGGATGCGTCGAGATCGACGGCGGCGCCGTCGAGGTGAGCTGGTCTTTGCGTACAGTGGCGGGCGACCCGTTGGGGGACGACTGTCAATACCAAGATGACACCAGTCCAGTTGCCACGATACGCCTGCTGTGGCGCCCGTATGATGGGACCAATTTGCCAGTGGATCTCATACCGAGGAACAGTGACGAGCGACGCTCATTTCCCTGTCGCGACTCTCGCGGCGTCACCGGGTTTGAAATCCCCCCGGGGGAGCATGCATTTTGGGTAGAACCTAGGTGTGATAACGGTCGGCGACCACGCGCCATCGATTACGAAGTCCCTCCACCGATTGTGCGTGATGTGCGCACTGGATTGGTAATAACTCTCGATGCAATGTTGATAACCCTAGACGACTGTGAGGGAGTTGAAGAGTAGACGCCGGGCAAAAGCAGCTCGCAGTGTGTAAGACCCATGTTTGCTTCCGGTATCTATTTTCGTCTCTCAGCGAATATCAGCTGGTCGTCGACGTCTGAATTCACTGAGACGCTCTGGGGTTTCACTCTGGAGCATCTACTCAATAACCGCACGTTTGTACCGCTTTCGCAGCGGCGAAGATATTTCGCTTCCCACCCGGAGGAATTATATGAAATCGATAGCTTGGGCGCTCTTACTCGCTAGCATAGGAACCTCGATCACAAGTGGTTGCATCATCATTGAAGACGACGACGATGCGCCGCCACCCGACATCATAATCGATGATCCCGAGGGTTTTTTCGACGTCACCTGGACTCTCACAGAGGGACCAAACGATGTGCCGACCAACTGTGACGAGGGCGTCACGGCCGAGATCATCTCAGAGGAAGTCAGCAGCCGTGAACGTTACGTAGACGTCTTCACGTGTAGTGCCTCTGCAGGCATCACCTCTTCTCTGCCGGCCGCCAACTATGATGTTTGGGTCAACGTCTACGACAGTACAGACATTCTCATTGCGCAATCGAGTGTGATTCGCACCTCGATCGATTTTAATAACGAGACTGTCGAGCTCGATTTCAGCTTCCCCACTGGCGGCTACTTTGCCCTCGACTGGTCGATTGAAGATGACTTCAGCTTTTTGGAATGCGGCGATGTGTCCGCCGACGGTGTGTCGCTCATCTCCACCCTGGCCAGCACCGATTTTGCCGTAGACGACATCTTCTCCTGCAATGACTACACAGCCGAGACCGGCAAATTGCTTTTGGGTGACTATGTCATCGTCGTCAGCCTCCTAGACGGCGAGACGAACTTGGGCAATTCACTGCCCCGCAATGGCTCCCTCACGGTCGGCAACGAGCAGGTCGATCTCGGTACCTTTGAGTTCGTCGTAACCCCGTGATCGCTTCCACAACGGCAGCGCCTCGACCGTGCTATCTTGGCAGCCAGACCTGAATGGGAGAACTTGCCTGATGAAGGCTGCCGCAGCGACGAACTTTCTCGCCCCACTCCTGGCGCTATCAGCCGGATGTGTTGTCGTCACAGAAGACTCATCATCTGACGATCTCAACGACGGCGCGCGCACAGGCGCGATTCGCGTCAGTTGGGATTTGCTCCAAGGCGACGACAATCAATCGACCACGTGTCTGCCGGGCGCTATTGCCGAAATTGTCATCGAGCCCATCGACGACGGGGATGAGCTTCTCGACGATGGCGATGAGCAGTTTCAATCCCTCCCCTGCGTGGCCCTCGATGGCTTTGTCGGGGGTCTACCGCCGGGCGCTTACTTGGTATGGATCAATATTTTCGACGGCGCTGACAACTTTAGCGCCCAGTCGTCGGTGAGTGAAGTTGTGGTTACTCGCGGCACGGAAATCGCCGTGACGTTCGAAATCTCCCTCGACCGCGGTGGCTTCTTCCTGACATGGTTCATTACTGACGGCCAGAGAGAACTTTTGTGCGAAGAAGTCGGTGCGACTGATGTCCGCGTTGTCTCCATTTACCTCGATGGTGGCGGCGAGCCCTTTGACGACCGCTTCCCATGCGAGGACGGCGGTGCGATCACGCCGGTACTCCCGCTCGGTAGCTACGAAGTGGAAATCGGTCTACTCGGCATTGGCGGTGAGGTCTTGGGTGGACCTCTCAAGTTGGCGGAATCTCTAGACTTTGGCAATGATATACGCGATCTCGGCGATATAGAATTCGCTCTCGCCCCGCAATGAGCTCGGTGGGCATACGCTCATCGCCTCGGCCTGCCTTGGCTCCTTGGCTCGGCATTGGCAAAAAGCCCGGGCCTCCCAGTTGCCACAGTGGTGGCTGGCCCCTATCTTTTGTGCATGAGCAGGCATCGACGCGGACATCGACGCGCTTCTCTGCGTCAAATGCGTATCTCACGTGGAGCCATGTACCTTCTTTTCATGGAGGTCGGGCTGTCGCTGGTGTTTTTGCTATCGGGCGAAAATGCGCGCAATATTTTGCAATCTTGGCTGTTGGCCGATGCCAATCAAGTGTGGCGAGAGTTCAAGGTCTGGACTCTCCTCACCAGTACGCTGTTCGAAATCGATTTCATCTCCCTGGTGTTCCACGGGCTGATCCTCTGGAGCTTTTTACCCACGCTGGAGAACTGGTGGGGGACGAAGAAGTTTCTACTCTTCGCGCTCTGGACTTCCCTTGCGGGCACCTTGGTCGGCACCTTGGTCGGCCTCGCCATTGGCTCGCCCGATCCGGTAAATGGCCTCGATCCATTCATTTTCGCCAGCATTGTGGCGTTTGGCGTCCTCTTCGCTAAGCAGCCAGTGCAGTTCTTTGGGGTGCTGCCTCTCACCGGTAAGCAGCTCACCATTGGCATCATCGGCTTTGTCACTGTCTTCATCCTCATCGGCCAACAATGGGTCGTGGGCGCGGCGTATGCGGCATCCATGCTACTGGCCTGGCTGATGGTCTCGAAGAAATGGTCGCCGCAATTGGCCTGGCTTCGATTCAAACAGGGGCGTGCCAAACGGCATTTGCGGGTCATTCGCGGCGGTTCGCGCGGCAAACGCGACGGCGACACTTGGCTCAATTGAGTCCGGCGCTGGATCTGCTACCCTCGTCGCTCAATAGCGCCGCCAGACCTGTAAGCTGTGCCGACGCGGATTCGGAACGACTGCGGGCAGTCAAATCCCGACTAGCACAGTGAGACGCAAGTCAGTAGCACCAGGAGTCGCCACACATGGACGAGCAACAGCTGCACGAACACCGTGCATCATCGGCAGCTGCCGATGTGGGATTGACGACGATTTTCAACGGCACCCGTGCCACTGCCAGGCGCTTGCGCAAGGCTCAGCTACTCGTACGCAGTGGGGCGAATAGTGGCCTGCGGCTCCAGATCGACAAATCGCATTTCACTGGAGGGCACAGCATTATCAATGACTTAGTGCTGCAAGATAAGGCGGTATCGGGCACCCATTTCGAAATTGTCGCCGACGACAATGGCTATCGTCTGCGCGATCTGAATTCGAGCAACGGTACCTTTGTCGGCGACTTACGAGTGAAAGAAGTCTATCTGACCGCGGGGCTGATATTCCGCGTCGGCCAAAGCGAAATCCAATTCCAGCCGCTCAAGAGCAGCGTGGACATCAACTTGTCGGAGCAAGACCGCTTTGGCGAAGTCATCGGCACTTCCCCCATCATGCGCGAGATTTTCGCCCAACTCGAGAAGGTCGCTAAATCGGACCTGACCTGTCTCATCACAGGCGAAACCGGTACCGGCAAAGAGGTGGTCGCTCGCGGTATCCACAGCCACTCACCACGCACCGACCGCCCTTTTATCGTGTTGGATTGTGGTTCTATCCCCCGCGAACTCATCGAATCGACGCTTTTTGGCCACGAAAAAGGTGCCTTTACCGGCGCGGTCGGCCAGCATATCGGCTGCTTCGAGCAAGCCGATGGTGGCACCATTTTTCTCGACGAGATCGGCGAGCTCGATATCACTCTGCAGCCCAAGCTGCTGCGGGTGCTTGAGCAACGGGAACTCACACGCGTCGGCGGCAATCGGGCGATCAAGGTCAACGTGCGGGTCGTTGCCGCTACCAATCGCGACCTGAGAGCCGAGGTCAATCATGGGCATTTCCGCGAAGATTTGTATTTCCGCTTGTCGGTAGTTCACGCCGAATTGCCGCCCTTGCGCCAGCGTCCCGAGGATATCCCCCTCATCGCGCAACATTTTCTCCGCGAAGTGGGCATGCGACGGGGGATGAATTTATCCTTCGGCCAAGACGCAATGCACGCCATCCGAGCTCATTCATGGCCCGGCAATGTTCGCGAACTGCGCAATGTGGTCGAACGAGCAGCCGCACTTAGCGATGGCCCCGTGATTACGAGGGCCGATCTGGTCTTTGGCAGGGATCCAGCCCCATCCGCCCTCGTGGCCCACGATCTCATGCAGGTCGGTGCCGATGCCGCCCGCGCTGCTGCCAGGCGTCTGACGCAAAGTGGCGAGGAAGAAACGTCATCGCCTCAGGTCCAAGGTCCGGCAATTTTTGATCCGACGCTGTTCACCTCGGATTGCGGATTCAAACACGCCAAACAGACGGTTGTCGATGCATTCGAAGTCGCGTATCTCGGCGCGCTTCTCAAACGCAACGACGGCAATATCAGCCGCTCAGCGCAAGAAGCAGGGCTCACCCGATATCACTTGCGCGAGCTGCTCAAGCGCCATCAACTAACAGCTCGATAGCACGAGCCGGCGTTATCGCCGTGGCGATCTCCGCGCGGGACGGGCACGCGGTCCACTGCGTGGAGGTCCACTACGCGGAGGGGTGCTAAATCCGGAACGGCGACGCACTGGCGGTTGTGCTCGTTGCTGGCTCGGCCTTGACTGTGCCGGCACTTGGGTGCGCACAGGCACTCGAACCTTGACTTGGGTCGGCCGATTGCGGTCATTGACCCGTGCTGGCGCCTGCGGTCGAGGTGCCGGTGTGGTCACCCGATTGGGCGCACGCGTTGACGAGCTCGGCCTCCTCCGCACAGGTACCGCGCGTGAGGGTAGACGCCGATCAACCCGATTCCGATTGGGCAATCTCGTACTCGACGATGGCTGCCGCGTCGCCGATCCTGTAGGAGTCCGAGTGGTTCGCGAAGGCGTTCGGGTCCGTCCGGGGATCATGCGCGGAGGTGGTGCGGCACGCCCCGACGACGAGGAAGATGACGTCGTTCGCGAAGTACGTGAGCGAATACCATCGCGAGAACCGCGGCGACCAACGTCAATGACGGGCGGCGGTCGCCTGGAGGGCGGTGGCGGTTCGGCAACGTCGGGACCTCGTTGGCCAGGACGTGTGACCCGATTTCTCGATGGCAGACGAGCATTTGTCTGTGGCGCTCGCACCCTAGGGTCACGCGGTGCGCTCTGTGGAGGTTTGCTCGAATGTGGAGGTTTCCCGGCACTATCGCGCCCCGAACGGATGGGAATCCGATGCGTTGTCCGATTGCGATTGCCCGGACGATATCCGGTTGCTGGCCGTCCCTGGCGGTGATCGCGAACGTGGACGCCCACCGGTACTCGTTCGCGCTTCGACCAATACCCAGGATGGTAAACGTGACCATAGTCGTGGGTATGGTAGTAGGGCTCGATATAGATAGAACCGAGTCGATCTGGCACCCAGCGGCCGGGAATCCACACCCACTCGTAGCCGTTCCAATGCCAGTAGCCCTCGATCCATACGAAACCGTCGCCCGGCGCCAGGGATACGATTTCTACAATGGGATCGGGAGGATAGCTGTCCGTATAGTAGAGTGCGGGACTGTGGGCCGCGTGGCCCATCGCTCCGGGAGGACCGTATCCGCGCTCCTCCGGTGAGATCAAATCTTCTGCGGCTGGCACTCGCGCCGCACACGCCGCCAACATGCTAACCACTGCCACTTCTGCCAGTCGCCGATAATATCGCTTTGCAAAACGCACCAAAAAACTCCGTTCGTCCGCGCGTGCATCCCCGAGTGCATTTCCGAGAGCGTTCCCAAGTGCACTCCCAGGTGAACTCCCAGGTGAACTCCCAGGTGAACTCGAAGATAGCGCCTCGACCACGATCGCTCGTACGAGTCTAGTATGGCCACGTCCACAAGGTCCATCACGGACTGAGCATCCGCGGCTGCATGGGCAGACGCCCCTCTGCGCATGCCGAACTTTTTGCCCGCGCAGCGATGGCTCAGTCTAGCTCCCACCGTGTTGACGCTGCTCGCCTCTGCGGGATAATCGGTCTGAAGTCATGAAGACACTGTTCTCCGGTATCCAACCGTCTGGTGATTTGCACCTGGGCAACTACCTCGGTGCCATACGCAATTGGGTGGAGTTGCAGAAGACGTACTACTGCTACTTCTGCATCGTGGACTACCACGCCATCACCCAGAGCTACGAGCGCAAGGAATTGAGCCAACGCACCCTGACGATGGCCGCCGACCTTCTCGCGTGCGGTATTGATCCTGAACGCGCCACACTCTTCGTGCAATCGGCAGTGCCAGAGCACACCGAGCTGTGCTGGATTTTTAATACCATCACCCAATTTGGCGACTTGGGTCGAATGACCCAATTTAAAGACAAGTCATCCAGGCAGGTCGACAACATCAACGTTGGTCTTTTCGATTATCCGGTGCTGCAGGCCGCAGACATATTGCTGTATCGAGCCGTCGCGGTTCCTGTGGGTCAAGATCAAGTGCAGCACATCGAACTCACGCGCCGCATTGCCCGGTCCTTCAATAGCCGCTGGGGCAAACTGTTCCCCGAACCGGATGCACTTCTATCGTCGGTTCCCAAACTGCTCGGCCTCGATGGCCAAGCCAAGATGTCCAAATCGATGAACAACACCATCAATTTGGCCGCCACCGACAAGCAGATTCGCAAATCCCTCGCCCGCGCCGTCACAGATCCCGCACGCGTCACCCGCACTGACCGCGGCGACCCCGACGCCTGCAACTTGCATACGCTGCACACTTTCTTCTCCGATGCCGAACGCATCGCCTGGGTGCGCGAGGGTTGCAAGACTGCCGATATTGGCTGCGTCGACTGCAAGAAGGCACTTGGCGACAATGTCATCGAGCATCTCGGCGATTATCGCCGCCGCCGCGAAGAGCTTCTCGCCGATCCGGATCGGATTGTCGAAGTCCTCAAGGAAGGTGGCAACAAAGCTCGCAGCACCGCACAGAAGACGATGAGCGACGTGCGCAAGAAGCTGGGCATCTGGCGCTAAAAAGGCACGCGATCCCTGCGCGAGCCTAAATGCCCGCACCTCAGGCCGTTGGCCGTCAGGCGTCCGGCCCTCAAGGTTTCCAATTACTGCCCCGCCCTCTCTAGAGGGCTCGGATAGTCGCGCCTCTCGGTCGGCATATGGTCATCGCACCAGTCGATGAAACGGGAACACGTGCGCGCCCCGGCGCCCCTCGGGTTCATCGATTTTTTGACATCGAATATGAGCCGAGATCTGCTCCGGATCGGCACAAAAAGTCCCCTGATTCCAAGCACTTGCAAAAAACTGGCCAAATTCTCGTAAGTATTTGATTTTACAGCGCTTTTTCAGTGCTCGCGGGCCCGAAAAGGAGTTGACGACAAGCCCTCTCTGTACTATTGTTCAGTGCAGATAAGGAAGCGTGCTTCTCTCCCCAGAGCAGCCTGATCCAGGCTGATGACGGAAGCCTATAACAGCCGCCGGTCGCGAGTTTACTCGCAGGTATTGTTCCTAGCATCCACCCGGCTTCGCTCTGGTTCCGCATCTTGGCCAAGCGCTAACACAACATCCAAGCGCTGATCTCTGCTCTGTGTTGGAGACGCGAGCTCGGGCCCCGCTATGGGCAGCGGCTTTCGCATATTGCGATCGTTTTCTATCAATGCTGATTCGAACGTATTTGCGCTCGAAACTTTGATCGAAAGAGGACTGATATGAATAAAGAATTGGCCAAGGCGATTGGATCCGCTGCGCGCGAAGCGCGCAAAACGCTGCAACTGACACAGGAAGATGCAGCGGAACGCATCAATGTAAGTGTCGAATTTTACGCTCGCATTGAGCGGGGGAACTCCCTACCCAGTATAGGTACGTTTGCCCGGATTGTATCGGCTCTAGGCGTCAGCGCCGATACCCTTCTCGGTGGCAAAGTGGTCGATCACAAGCCCGCTCAAGGGCCGGCTGATTGGACCCCGCCGGCAATCGAGGACGGCCCGGAGTTGCGCCGATTGGTGCGCAGGCTGCGGAAAGCGCGTGCTTCTACCCTGCGGGTGGTCTCCATGCTCATCAAGGAGATCGACAGCATGCCGGCAATGGATTCCCAAGACCCGCACGAAGAACATCTGCCTCTGAGCAAAGCCGCCATCGGTGACAGCAAAGAGGCCATTTCGATGCGCCACCGGCATGCCACTCCCCTGAGAGAAAGCACAGCCGCGCAATAGCGCCAACGGCCTAACGCCAATCCCCATGGCTCCTCAATAACCCCAAAGGAAACGTTTTCGCCGTTCAGTTCGTCGCCAGCGAGGCATAACGGCGAAGTCGCATCTACATCTTACCATTAACTACATAGACTGACCTGGCGATAATGGTCATGAGCGACGTGATGGCGATGAGTCGACGACAACGATTGCGCGCATTCGACACCACCTCCCCTTCGTGTTCCCCCGCCGCCCAAGCTTCGATTTATCCTATAATCGAAAGCCCCGACTGGCCGTAGCCGTTTTCTTCGTTGCAGATCTGTAACCCTCCCCGCGCACCGATCGCAGTGCGTCAATGCGTCTATTCGTCGACATCCCCTGTGCTACCACCTGCACGCAATCGTCGATGAGGACCAGAATTCGCCATTTCCGGAATCCGGCTGAGTTCCGTTTCACGAACCTGGTCGCGCAGTTCCTGTTCTACTAGCTCAATTGGTCGTATCTCTCATACCCAGACTAATAGATAGGGTCGAGAGGCGACGGCCATGAAAAGTAACGAGCATACCAATGGCAGATGATCTGGCACAGACGATCAGCGCACACGTGAGCAAGGCGCGAGACAAACTTGGAATCACGCAAGAGGAGGCATCCGAACTCATCGGCATCACTGTCGAGTACTACGCCCGCATCGAACGCGGACAATCACTGCCAAGTCTGCGTGTATTTGCCCAGATTGCCATCGTGCTTGGGGTGAGCGCCGACATTCTGATCGGACGCGATGAGAGCCCATTGCGCGCGAATTTCATGCCACCGAGGTGGTTCGAGCAAAACGCACAGCAAGATAGCAAACAGCTGCGCCGTTTGATTCGTCGCTTGCGCCGAGTTCCGCCGGAGGTGGTCGCCGCAATGGACGCAGTGCTGAGGCAGATCGAACGATTATTGCCCGGTCATAGAAAAAAACCGCCGTCAAAGTAATCAGCGGCTCCCTGTCACAAATGACAGTCTGAAATTGAAGTCTCGTGTCCTGGACGGCGAAACCTATCCTCTGACCGACTTCGTCGCTGCAGCATTAGCGCCACAACATGAGTTGGCGTCGATATCGGCTGATGCAGCAGTACCGGCATCGTGGTGTTGGTAGTCTGCGTGGTCGTGGCTGTGGCTGTGGCTGTGGCCGTGGTCGTGGTCGTGGTCGTGGTCACCACTGCTGAAATTAGGCATCATTTGCCCAATCAAAGCCCGGGGGCCCAGTCGCAATAGCGAGGCAGCAAACACCCCAGCCAAGGCGATCAGAGCGAGGGAGCTCCAAATGCTGCCATCTTCGAGCTGTTGCTCACTGAGTGAAAGCCCCTGCGCCTCTGGGATCACCAGATTGGCAGCCCATCCGATCGCAATGGCCAGCGTCGCCATGGCCGCGGCGAAAGCGATTGCGATACGGCGGCCGTGTAAGTCGGCCAGAATGCCGAAGGTCGTGATATTCGTGGCAGGACCGGCGAGCAGAAACGCGAGAGCCGCCCCCGGAGAGATCCCTTTGAAGACCAACACGGCGGCCAATGGTGTCGCACCAGAGGCGCATACGTAAGTTGGAATACCCAACAACGCGAACGCTATGACGTCCACGCCCCATGGGAGCGTCGCCAGCCATTGGCCATCTATGACCGGCTCAACAAACGCAGCAATGACCAAGCCCAGTAGCACCCAAGGGCCTACATCATCCACAACATCTCTGAGTCCGTATCGAATACCCAAACGCAGACGCGCTATCCAAGTGCCGCGCGCCGTCAACTGTGCTCGCGCTGCAGCATCGGTGGGTGGAGGCGCCGGCTGCACCCAACGCCCAATCAATGTACCGATAGCAAATGCCAGCACCACTGCGGCAAGCACCCTGGCCGCAGTGAGCTCAGCGCCCAGCAGCGGCAATGAGATGAGAATCGCATCCAATCCCAATTCTGGAGTCGCGACCAAGAACGCCATGGCAGCCGTCGCCGGCACGCCTGAACCGACTAACGAGCGGTAGAGTGGGACAACCCCACATGAACAAATCGGCAGCGGGAGCCCAAAGGCGACCCCACGCATTGCTTCGCCCGAAGCCCGCCCGGTGCGCATCCAGCGCATGGATGCCTGCGGCAAAAATACGGCGACAACCCCCGCGAGAATGAAGCCGAGCAGCAGGGCTGGGGCACTTTCCTGCGCCAGCATGATGAAATTATCGGAGAAACTCCCAGTCACAGCGCCCGCGTGTAGCCCGTGATGCGTACCCGCGATCGCCCACACCAGCAAGAGACCTCCGAGGGCGCCGAGCCCGGCGTAGAACGCCGGCGATATCACCGGCCCTGCGGTGGAATTCGACATGGATGATAGAGGCGGCGGCCGATGGACGATCACATGCAAGAGCGCTCCGGCCACCAATGCCTGCATCAGCACGACCCAACGATTGTCCACCATCGACGATACGTAGCCTGCGACGACAAAACCGCTCACCGTGGCCAAGGCCAAACTCACAAGCATTCCCGCTGCAACGACCACCCCGAACGAAGGCCGCAATAGCCACCACACGGTGATCGCCACTGGCAAACGGTGAAGGACTACTGCAAGCGCCAAACTCGCGCCGTGGCCATGACCGTGGCCCATCTGCGTTTCCATATCCCCGACCGTCAAGGCCGCACCGTCAAAGAAGGCGTGGGCCAACAATCCAACACAGGCCAAAAGCAACGTCGCATAATGGGTCTGATCGGCGGCGCGATGTAGATAGCGCTCGACCAATCCCGGTCCGATAAATCCCACGAGGGTGATCAAGATCGCTACTGCCCCGATCGACTCCATGCAGTGTGGCACCACGTGTACGACCACCAACCCCAACACTGCGGTCATGATAAAGCCATCTAGCCAAAGCAGCATCGACCGCGCGCGATCGGCGATGGCGACCAGCAGCGGTCCGAGCGCCAGCACGATTACACTCACAGCCAAAAGAAGCATCAGCAGCATTGTGATACGAAGGACACGACCTCGAAAAGTGGCAATCGTGCACGTAACGTCATCGACGCCAATTGAGATGCTGTGATGTGCATCGGCAAGCGATGGCGAAACATCATCGCAACGCTGCGCCGTGCCACATCATCGACATACCTCACAGTCCGGCATCAAGCCGCAGTGACCAAGCGGTTGGCGCCATGACCGTTTCGCGTTACCTTGCAGCCAATGTTGCCCCAACCCGATCGGCCAGTTAGCCCTCAAGATATTCATCAATCTGCGGCAACGTTCTTTGGTTTTGAGCACCTGCGCCCGGGCCAGTTAGAGGTCATCAGCGACGTTATCGGCGGCAAACAAGTCGTCGCCATCATGCCCACCGGCGCTGGCAAGTCGCTGTGCTATCAATTGCCCGCGGTCATGCTGGGAAATCACGGCGGGGTTTGTCTCGTGATCTCCCCGCTGATCGCCCTCATGAAAGATCAGGTAGACAGCTTGCGCGCCAAAGGCATCCCCGCCGCCGCCCTGACCAGTGCGATGACGCCGGACGAGCAAAACGACATCCTCGAGGGTATTCGGGCTGGCGTTTTTACCCTGCTCTACGTAGCTCCGGAGAGATTCCGCAGCTCCCGCTTCACCGACGCACTGGCTGGCATTGGCGATCGCTTGGCACTCTTAGCAGTTGACGAGGCCCACTGCATTTCAGTATGGGGGCACGATTTTCGCCCCGACTACCGCCGTATCGGTCAGCTCGTCACCAACCTCCAGCCCCCGCGTCTCATCGCGCTCACAGCAACAGCTACCCCGGAAGTACGCCAAGATATCGCAGCCCAACTGTGCATGGACGAACCCCGATTCCATGTACGCGGCTTCGATCGTCCCAATCTTCAACTGGCCATCGAGCATGCAGGGGGCACGGCCGACAAATGCCTGCGCTTGGTCGAGAAAGTGCGCATGCGTGATACCGGCGTCGCGCTAGTGTATGCCGCGACGCGCAAAAACGCTGAACGCTACGGCGCAGCCCTCGCTGAAGCCGGCATGAGAACGCGCGTCTATCACGCAGGTCTCGATGATGCGCAGCGGGTGGACGCACAGGAAGCATTTATGGCCGATCGCCTCGACGCCATCGTCGCCACCAACGCCTTTGGCATGGGCGTAGATAAGGCCGATATCCGTTTGGTCATTCATGCCGATGTACCGCGCAGTCCGGAGGCCTATTACCAAGAAGTCGGCCGCGGAGGTCGAGACGGACGCCCAACCCAATGTGCGCTTCTCTTCAACCACGGTGACATCCGCGTCCAGGAATTTCTCATCGACGCATCGTATCCCAAAGCCGACGTCCTACGCGGCCTGTGGAAAACGCTGCGGCAACAACCGTGTTCTCATCTCGATCTCGAACGATTGCAGTCTCGCTTGCCCGGTTCGCCTCATGCCATGACCATTCGCTCGGCGGTCCGCATCCTGGCCCGCCACGGCTTTATCGCCGACGACGGCGATTCGCTCTCTGCCGTCCGCCCGGGTGAGCATGAGGATTTTCCGCCCCTCGACCCGCAAGAATTAGAGGCGAGGGCAGAGAACGAACGGCACAAACTGCGCATGATGGTCGAATACGTCTATTATCCCCGATGCCGACGGCAGTATCTGCTCGACTATTTTGGCGATGAGGACTGGCAACAGCGAGATCAGAGTTGCAAGGGCTGTGATAACTGCCTCGGCACTGGCCAGACCCAGGAGATCAGTGACAGTCAACGCAAGTCTGTGCGCGACCTCCTCGCTTTGGTTGCACGACTCTCAGGACGATTTGGCCGCACAAAATTCGCCGCACTGGCAACAGCGACAGACGATGATGAGCGTTTCAGCGACTTACCTGAGCGTGGGGTTATGGCCGGCCAACCAGCGCGACAAGCGCTCGATCTATTGCGAGCACTGGAGGGCGCCGGCTATTTGGAGGTGTCGCGCGGCGAATATCCCACGATCTCGATTACGCGAAGCGGCAAAAAATTGGCCAAGGACGGCGCTGGCTTGGACACCCTAGCTTTGGTGCTGCCCAAACGCGCGGGCAAAGCGGGCAAGCGCAAAAGCACCCGCAGCAAATCCGCAACCACGTCCGCAGCGCCCACCATGGCGACACATAGTATTGCCGAGGGCCCCATCGACGACGCACTCGCCGACCGCCTGCGTCAATTGCGAAGTGCGCTGGCCAGTGAACAGTCGGTGCCCGCATACGTCATCTTTTCCAACAAAACCCTCGATGCGTTGGCGCGAGCTCGACCGGCAACCACAGATGAATTGGCCACTGTGCCCGGCATTGGACCCAACCGCCTCGCCGCTTACGGCGATAAAATCCTGGCGACCATCCGCACCGCATAGGCCCACGAGTGATGCTACCATCATCGCGTGGATGGCAAATCGGACCCCAAAGCCCGTACTGCAGCGGTGAAACGTTCCGCTCGCAAGAAGCAAGCTGGCGGCCTGCCCGCCATTACTTCGACCCTGCACCACCTGCGGCGAGAATCTGGCCTCGTTCGCGGAACTCGGGCGTTACTGCGCATGAATCAATCTGAGGGGTTCGACTGTCCCGGCTGCGCCTGGCCAGAGCCCAAGGAGCGCACGTCGTTTGAATTCTGCGAAAATGGCGCCAAAGCGCTGGCCGAGGAGGCCACCCGCAAGCGCGCTAGTCCCGAGGTCTTCGCCCGCCATAGCCTGGCAGAACTTCGGGAGATGAGCGACTTTGCGCTGGGCCAATTGGGCCGCATTAGCGCGCCATTGCTGTTCGATAGCGCCAGAGAAGGCACTGGCACAGGTCATTATCGCGCCATCGCTTGGCAGGAGGCCTTTGACCTCATCGGCACTGCGTTGCGTGGACTGGATTCCCCCGATCAGGCAGTATTTTATACTTCGGGCCGAACCAGCAATGAAGCCGCTTTTCTCTATCAGCTATTCGGTCGCATGCTCGGCACCAACAACTTTCCCGACTGCTCCAACATGTGCCACGAGTCGAGCGGCGTGGGCATGAGCGAAGTCATTGGCGTGGGCAAGGGAACCGTAGACCTCGACGACTTTGCCCGTGCAGACGCTATCTTTGTCATTGGGCAAAACCCCGGGACCAATCATCCGCGCATGCTCACAACCCTGCGCGAAGCAGCGAAGCGCGGCTGTCGCATCGTAAGTATCAATCCACTTCCGGAACCGGGCTTGAGCCGCTTTGCCCATCCGCAAAAAGTCGGCGACATCATTCGCGGTGGTGTCCCTCTGGCCTCTCTGGTCCTGCCCGTTCGCATCGGCGCTGATGTGGCCCTGCTCAAGGGCATTGCCAAAGCCGTCATCGAAGCCGAAGAGCGCCAGCCAGGCAGCGTCCTCGATCACGCATTTATCACCGCACACACTGATGGTTTTGCCGAGTTTCAACGCGATCTCAAGAACACTTCCTGGGACCTCATCACCGAGCAAAGCGGCATCGGCATACACGATATCCGCGCCGCCGCCCAGATCTACCTCGAAGCAAAGAATGTCATTTGCTGCTGGGCCATGGGCATCACGCAACACAAGAACGCCGTCGACAATGTGCAGGAAATCGTCAACCTCCTCTTGCTTCGCGGCAACTTAGGCCGCCCCGGTGCTGGTGCATGTCCAGTGCGCGGCCATAGTAATGTCCAAGGTGATCGCACCATGGGAATTACGCCGCGGCCCAAAGCAGCCTTCCTCGACCGCTTGGGCCACGTCTTCGACTTCGAGCCTCCTCGTCAGCGAGGCATGGATACCGTGGAGGCCATTGCCGCGATGCACGAGGGCCAGGTGAGCGTCTTCTGCGCCATGGGCGGCAATCTAGTCTCCGCCGCCCCCGACACCGCGGTGACCGCCGCCGCACTTGAGAAGTGTGCGCTGACGGTCCATGTTTCAACGAAAGTCAACCGCTCGCATCTGTACCCAGGGACGCGCTCGCTTATCTTGCCAGTGCTCGGACGCAGCGAACGCGATCGACAACCGAGCGGGCTGCAGTTTGTCACGGTGGAAGACTCGATGAGCGTGGTGCACACATCTCAGGGTCATCTGCAGCCCGCCAGCGCCGAACTGCGCAGCGAGCCCGCCGTTGTTGCCGCTATCGCTCGCGCTACATTTGGCGCGGAGTCAAAAGTAAGCTGGTACCCAATGGCCACCAACTACGATTTGATTCGCGACAAAATCGCACAGGTAGTCGAGGGCTGTAACGACTACAATCGCCGCGTGAGGCAAAAAGACGGCTTTCGCCTGCCCAACGGCGCCCGCAATCGCGATTTTGCCTCTGTCGGCGGCAAAGCCCGCTTTGTTGTCCACGACATTCCCGATCTCAACCTGCCAGCAGGGCGATTGCGTATGATGACCATACGCAGCCACGATCAGTACAATACCACCATTTATGGGCTCGACGATCGTTATCGCGGC
>JAAUYH010040929.1_pt1 | contig 30085 bp, 25 predicted proteins | sample 7278061 | NCBI WGS metagenome assembly JAAUYH01 (sample SAMN14350203, study PRJNA611818) | marine sediment metagenome | isolation source: surface marine sediment (0.6m) | place: French Polynesia: Moorea | collected 2018-08
AGGGGGGCCGCCATTGGATTACCACGTGTTGGGTCCAATGGAGGTGGTCCGCGGGACCGAGATCGTCGACCTCGGGGCCCGGAAGCAGCGCGCCCTCCTGGCGTTGCTGCTGATACACGTCAACGAGGTCGTCTCGACCGACCGCATCCTCGACGAGCTGTGGGGCGACACGGTGGGCCGCGACCGTCAGAAGTCGCTCTGGGTGGTCGTCTCGCGCCTACGCGCTGCGCTCGAGCCGGACCGTCCCAAGCGGAGCGAGGGATCGATCTTGCTGAGTAGGCCGCCTGGCTACGTGTTGTCGATCGATCCCGCCCACATCGACGCCGGCCGCTTCCAAGCATTGGCCGCCGAAGGACGGGCACTGCTCGAGACGGATCCAGCGGCTGCGTCGCTGGTCTTGAGCGAGGCCTTGGCGCTGTGGCGGGGTCACCCCCACGAAGAGTTCACCTACGAGGCCTTCGCCGAGGCCGAGGTGACCCGGCTCGAGGAGCTCCGGTTGGCAGCGATCGAGGATCGCATCGATGCCGACCTGCGGAGCGGTCGGGCCCGCGAGCTGGTGGGTGAGCTCGAGGGCCTGGTGCGGCAGCATCCGGCCCGGGAACGGATGGTCGGTCATCTGATGCTCGCGCTCCACTTCTCAGGCCGACAGGGCGACGCGCTGCGGGCGTTCGGGACGTACCGCTCGTATCTGGCCGAGGAACTGGGGCTGGAGCCCCCGGCCGAGATCAGCCGGCTCGAGGATCGAATCGTGCTCGACGATCCCGAGCTCCGGCGCGAACATGCCGCTCGGGCCCTCGCCGGACGGGCGGAATCCGGGCTGTCGGTCCGCGGCTATGAACTGCGCGAAGAGATCGGCTCGGGTGCCGTGGGCATCGTCTACAGGGCATTCCAACCATCGGTGGGCCGCGAGGTCGCGATCAAGGCGATCCGTCCCGAGCTTGCCAACGACCCCTCCTTCATTCGCATGTTCGAGACCGAGGCCCGGCTGATCGCCCGTCTGGAGCATCCGCAGATCGTGCCGGTGTTCGACTACTGGCGCGAGCCCGACGCTGCGTACCTGGTGACGCGGCGCTTCGAGCACGGCAGCCTGCGCCGTCTGGCCGATGCCGGCGAGCTCACGGCCGACCTGGCCGCCAGTGTGGTGACGCAAGTTGCGAGTGCCCTCGCATCGGCACACCGGCAGGGCGTAGCCCACGGCGACCTCAAGCCCGAGAACGTGCTCATCGATGGAGCCGGCGACGCGTATCTGGCCGATTTCGGGATGTCGTGGTCGCAGAGCGGGGACGAGCGGTTCGCCTCCCCCGAACAGGTGGCCGGCGCTGCGGCCACACCTTCAGACGATGTCTATGCCGCCGGCCGGCTCGTCGCCTACGTCTTCGACTCCCTCTCCGATGGTGGCCTGCCACCGCAGCTCGGCGAAGTGATCGGGCGGGCAACATCATTTAGGCCCGAAGATCGGTTTCGTGACGGCGAAGAGTTCTTCATCGCCTTGACCGGCGGGCTCGATGCGCGTCCTGCCCAGGCCGGGCTCGAGGACCTCGTAAATCCGTATCGGGGCCTGCACGCCTTCGAAGAAGGCGATACTGACCGCTTCTTCGGACGCGAGCGCCTGATCGAGCGACTGCTCTTGCGGCTCGGCAATCGCGGATCGAGCGGCCGGTTCGTCGCTGTTGTCGGCCGGAGCGGCTCGGGTAAATCGAGCGTGGTGCGAGCCGGGGTCGTCCCGGCGTTGCGCAACGGCGCCGTGCCCGGCTCGGACCATTGGTTCATCGCCACGATGATCCCCGGCCGGCATCCGTTCGAGGCGCTCGAGAAGGCGCTGCGCGCAATCGCCGTCGATCCCCCGCCCGACCTGCTCCAGAAGCTGATGGACGGGGGCATCGCATCGACGGTCTCAGCGCTCGTCGCCGATCGGGCCGAGCAGGTCGTGCTGTTCATCGACCAACTCGAAGAGCTGTTCGCCCTGGCCGATCCCGCCGAGGCTGACCGGTTCATGACGGCCGTTGCCGCAGCCGTGGCCGACCGTCACTCCTCAGTGCGGGTCATAACGACCCTCCGCGCCGACTTCTACGACCATCCCCTCGGCCACGAGTCCTTCGGTGAGCTGTTCCGGCTCGGCTCCGAGGCCATCACGCCGATGAACCCCACGGAGCTCGAGCGGGCGATCACCGGACCGGCCGCGGCGCTGGGTGTCTCCTTCGAGCCCGGCTTGGTTGCGACGATCGCCACGGACATGGCCGGCCAGCAGGCCTTGCCACTCCTGCAGTACGCCCTCACCGAGCTGTTCGAGCGGCGCGAGGGTGCGACCATCACGGCGGAGGCCTACGAAGAGATCGGAGGAGTCGCCGCAGCGTTGGCGCGTCGGGCCGACGGCCTCTACGCCGGACTGTCTCCGGATGAGCAACAGCTCGTCCATGGCGTGTTCCTCCGGCTCGTAACCCTGGGCCACGACGGTGTGGACACCCGTCGACCGGCATTGGTCAGCGAGCTCGACGATGCCGGTCGGGGCGACGTGGGGCCGCTGCTCGACGCTTTCGGGCGTCACCGGCTGCTGACCTTCGATCGAGACGCCGTGACACGGGGGCCCACCGTCGAGATCGCCCACGAGGCGCTGATCACTGAGTGGTCCCAGTTGCAGGGGTGGATCGACGCGGCGCGCTCTGACATTCGCGCCCAACGGCAGCTCGCCGCGGCTGTCGAGGAATGGCAGGGGAGCGGTTCGAGCCCCGACTTCTTGCTGAGCGGCGCCCGCCTCGCTCGGTACGACGGCTGGTCGGCGCACCCGCCGGTGCCCCTCACGGCGCCCGAGCGCGATTACCTCGCTATGTCGCAGGATGCGACCGAGGCCGAGTTGGTGACCGAGCGTCGGAGGGTCCAGCGACTCCGCCGGCTCGTGATCGGTGTTGGCGTGGCGTTGGTCCTTGCGCTCGTCGCCGGAGGAATCGCGTTCCAGCAACAACAGCGCGCGGACGACCAGGCCCAGCGGGCCGAGGACGCGGCCGCTGACGCCGATGCGCAGCGGGCGGTGGCGGTGGAGGCGGCCAACCAGGCCGAGTTGGCCACGCTCATCAGCCGGTCGTCGGCGGCGACGGCCGAGGAGCCCGAACTAGCGCTCCTGCTCGCCCTCGAAGCCCATCGGCGCTCACCGGAGCCCGAGACCGAACAGGCGGTACTCAATGCCCTCGGCCGCAGCCTGCTCGGGGGTGTCGTCGCCAACCACCCTCAACTGGACGATCCGTCCGGGGAATGCAACGTTGGCACGCGGATCTCGACCGACGGGTCGACCGAATACGGGATACGAAACGGGACCCTGACGAGCCTCGACACCGCCACGGGCGCGATCACCGACCACGGGCCGCCACCCGTCCGGTGTGCGATCTGGCTGGGCGATCTGAGCACCGGCCGGCGGTGGGCCTCCCAGGAGAACGGACGGCGGCACTGGTTCGGCCCCATGGATGGGCCGTTCGACATCGAGATCGAGTTCGACGAGTGGCACGGCCCATCGAGTCGCGAGATGATCGGGAATCGGCTGATGATGGTGGGCGAGAGCGGGGTCATGAAGCTCGTCGACACGACGACCGGAGAGGTGGTCGGATCGCCGCTGACGGGTCTGCGGGCCTTCTACGGGGCCGGTCAGGTGATGAGTGATGATGGCCGGCTCGTCGCCGTCTCGGATCTCTCCCCGGGCGCCCCGGGGGCCCCGGACGGAGATGGGCGGGTGTACGTCGTCGATGCGAGGAATGGCGAGCAGCTGTTCCATGTCGACACTGCGTTTCCGGCATTCGCCCTCGTCTTCGACGATGCGTCGGGCGAGCTGATCGCCGCCACCGATGGCGGCCGGGTCGTGACGATCGACCTGGCGACCGAGCAAGTTGTGTCCGACGTGGAGACCACGGCCGCCAGCGAGTTCGTCCAGGTCGCTGTCCGCCCCGATGGGCTCGTGGTTGCTGTGTCGGAGGGTCAGATCGAGCTAGTGGATCGTCGTAGCGGTCCGACTGGGGAGGTGATCGATCTCCAGGAGGGGATGCTGGGGGCGCGGGTCCGTCCTGACGGTTCGGTGGTCATCCTGACCGGTGACGGCCGTGCGCTCACCTACGAGTTCGGGGTCAGCGCCCTGGCCGAGCGAGCGTTCGACGTCGACCCGTTCGCCGCGGTGTGGGTCGGGCCGAAGGTGGCCATCGTCTCCGGTTCGGAGACACTGGAGAGTGTCGAGGTGATCGACCTCGAGACTGGGGACCGCTCCGAGCTCGCGCTGCAGACGCCGGACGGGGGGAGCTTCGTTGCCGAGGAGTTCGGCCAGCCATATGTCTTCGAGGTGGCCGGAGGTTTCGTGGCCGGAACACCCGACGGCCGGTTGGGCCGCTGGGAGGCGGGTCAGCTCGTCGAGGAGCTCGAGCTGGGTGACGACAGCGCCGACCGCCTCTGGTGGCTACGCGATCTCGGTGACCAGATCGCCATGATGTTCCTGCCGGTCGACGGCTCGATGCGGACGCACCTGGTCAGCGTGGCTCCCGGAGAGCTGGTTCAGCGGTTGGTGATCGAGACGCCGGACGCCGTCAGCATGGCTCCGACGCCCGACGGTGGCCTCTACGTCATGAACCTCGACGGGACCCTGCTCACCTATGACTCCGAGGGTGTGCTGACCGACGAATTGCCCACCGGTGTGGAGACGAGCGGCCTGCTGCCCGTCACCCAGGACGAGACCACCGGTCGACTCGCGTTCGGCGGTCTGGATGAGACGGTGATCGTCGAACCGCAGACCGGATCGGTGGAGGTCCTATCCGACCTCCCCGGTGTCGACGCCCTTGCGTTCGCGCGAGACGGCGAGCTTCTCGTGGTGATCGGGAACGACGGGGATGTGCGCCTCTGGGACGTCGAGCGTGGTGTGTCCGCCGGCCTGATCTGGGACGGAACCGGCTCCCGGCCCGGCTCGTACCCCTACTACAACGACAAGACGGAGACGTTGTGGGTGGCGACATCGGGCCAGCTCCTCGAGGTGCCCCTGAGTCCGTCACGTTGGTTGGAGAAGGCGTGCGAGCTCGTGGGCCGTGACTTCACCCAGGCCGAGTGGGACCGATTCGTGCCCGGTGATGGGCCGCTGCGCTCGGCCTGTGATATCGGCTGATTTCCAACGGTTTTCGGGCGACTGCAAGCGGACTGCAAGGTCCTGCAAACGGGCGAAAAGGCTGGTCAGCGATCGTTCGTGGTGCAAGGCAGATCCCGAATGGTTCGGGGTCGAGAGGAGCATCATGAACACCCAGCTGAAGGACCGCAAGGCCCCCGCATCCAACTACGAGACCAAGATTGATTGGCCCCAGCCGGTTCGGACCGAGCCCCAGGCGCAGACCCCGGTGCCGGAGAAGAAGCGGCAGTGGATTGCTGCAATCGCTGTGACTGTTGCGGTCGCTGCCGCGGCGCTTGGCGTGCGGGCGATCGTCGCGGACACCGAAGGCCCGGCGCCGGCGCAGCAGCAGGTCGAGCGGCCGGCCTTCGACAGCCCCGGCGGCAACTCGTTGAGCGTCCCTTCGGCCACCGAGCAGACGGGAGTCGGCCGGCCAGCTTTCGACAGCCCCGGCGGCAACTCGTTGAACGTTCCTTCGGCCACCGAGCAGACGGGAGTCGGCCGGCCAGCTTTCGACAGCCCCGGTGGCAACTCTTTGGGCATCCCGACGACCGAGACAGGCGCCCCGTCCGGTTTCGACAGCCCCGGCGGCAACTCGCTCGACGAGTCCTGATTGGAAGCGCCGACACCGGCGCCCCAACAGAGCTTCCAGGAACCCCGGCTGGCTGCCGGGGTTCTGGGCTTTTTGGACCCCAGAATGGAGACCTGGCTGGAAGGAACGAGGTTTCGAATGGGCAAGGACAGAAGGGTCGCGATCGTCGACGGGTTGAGGACGCCGTTCGTAAAGTCGGGCACCGCCTTCAAGGACCTGTCGACTCTCGATCTGAGCGCCACGGTGGTCAACGAGTTGCTTCAGCGGGCCGGGGTCGAGGGCGGTCAGATCGACCAGGTCGTTTACGGCTCGGTCATTCCCGATCTGGAAGGGCCCAACCTCGCCCGCGAGATCGTCCTGCGGGCCGACATGCCCCAGAGCGTCGACGCCTACTCGGTGACCAGGGCCTGCGCGACCAGCACCCAGGCCCTGGTCAATGGCACCCAGGCCATATTGACCGGCGACGCCGACATCGTCATCGCCGGCGGCGCCGACTCGCTGTCGAAACCGCCCATCCGCTACAGCGACACGTTCGTCGACGCCTTGATGCAGGCCAATTCGGCCAAGGATCCGATGTCGAAGTTGAAGGCATTCGGTTCGGTGCGGCCCAAGGATCTGGCCCCGACGCCGCCGGCCCTGGCCGAGCGGAGCACCGGACTCACGATGGGCGAGTCGGCGGAGAAGATGGCCCGGGAGAACGGCATCACCCGCGAGGACCAGGACGAGTACGCCTACGAGTCGCACATGAAGGCGGTCGAGGCGTGGGAGAAGGGTGTCTACGACGACGAGGTGATGCCGATTCCCGTGGAGGGCTATCGCGACACGGTGACTCAGGACGGCATTCCCCGCGCCGAGACCACGGTCGAGAAGCTCGCCACCTTGCGACCGGTCTTCGATCGCAAGTACGGAACCGTCACGGCCGGCAACAGCTCCCCGCTGACCGACGGCGCCTCAGCGTTGCTGCTGATGGAGGAGGCGACGGCCGAACGCCTGGGCTTCGTGCCGAAGGCCTTCGTCAGGTCGTGGGGTTTTGCGGCCCTCGACCCGGGCTGGCAGTTGCTGATGGGTCCGTCGTTCGCCAGCCCGATCGCGCTCGACCGGGCCGGCCTGACTCTCGATGACATCGACATCGTCGACATGCACGAGGCGTTCTCGGCCCAGATGCTGTCGAACATGGCCGCCTTTGCGTCGAAGGAGTGGGCGAAGAAGCACCTCGGCCGTGACAAGGCCATCGGTGAGATACCGGCCGAGAAGCTCAACCCGTATGGCGGGTCGATATCGCTCGGTCACCCCTTCGGCGCCACCGGGACCCGGCAGGCGCTCACCATGGCCAACGAGCTGGTTCGCCGTGACAGCGGGACCGTGCTCATCACCCAGTGTGCGGCCGGCGGCCTCGGCGCCGCCGTCGTTCTCGAACGTTAGGAGCCCCCATGACCACGACCGCACCGAGCCTCGAGCTCACCCACTTCGAGTACAGCGTCGACGACGACGGCGTCGCCCTGGTGCTCATCGATCGCGACGGCGAGGCGATGAACACGATGTCGCCCGACCTGATGATGGATCTGAACTCCGTGATCGAACGCATCGAGAGCTCGCCCGAGGTCGTTGCTGTCGTGCTCGGCAGCGCCAAGCCCGACAACTTCCTCGCCGGGGCGGACATCCGCTGGTTCCAGAGCCTCACCGATGCCGAAGCAGCCGCCGAGATGCTCACTCAGGGCCAGGAGGTCATCAATCGGCTCGAGAATCTGCACCAGGAGCGGGGCAAGCCGGTCGTGGCCGCGATCCACGGCCCCTGCCTCGGTGGCGGAATGGAGATCGCTCTCGCCTGTTCGATGCGGATCGCCTCGAACGACGAGAAGAAGACCCAGCTCGGCCAGCCCGAGGTGCAGCTCGGCCTGCTGCCGGGCGCCGGAGGCACCCAGCGGCTACCTCGCCTCATCGGCGTCGCTACTGCGCTCGACCTGGTGCTGACCGGGCGCCCCGTTCGCCCTCGCAAGGCGAAGAAGATGGGGATGGTCGACGAGGTGTGCCCGGTGGAGGTGTTGCTCGACGTGGCCCGACGCCGCGCCCTCGATGCCATCGGCGCTTCTGGCGATGAAGCGAGCGACGGTGGGCTCGCCGGTGGTGGCGGGCTCGCCGGTGTTAAGGAGTTCCTGACGCCCGCCCGCATGCAGAAGCTGGCGCTCGAGGACAACCCGATGGGGCGCAAGGTGCTGTTCCAGAAGGCCGAGCAGCAGATGCTCGAGACCACAAAGGGCAACTACCCGGCCCCGAAGGAGATTCTGCAAGCGGTCAAGGTGGGTCTGGAAGAGGGCATCGAAGCCGGCCTGGCCTACGAGGCCGAGGCTTTCGGGCGCCTTGTCGTGACCCCGGAGAGCAAGGCTCTGCGGTCGGTCTTCTTCGCATCACAGGACCTCAAGAAGGAGACCTGGGTGCCCGAGGGTGTCGAACCGGTGCCGATCGGCAAGGTCGGCGTGATCGGCGGCGGGCTGATGGGCGGCGGCATCGCCGTCGTCAACGCCACCAAGGCCGGCACCAGCACACGCATCAAGGAGGTCGACGATGCCGGGGTGGCCCGCGGGCTCGGTTACGTCGACAAGTATCTGCGGGGGCAGGTGAAGCGCCGGCGGATGAAGCCCCGCGAAGCCGAGCGGATCATGCATCTGGTGACCGGCACGGTCGACTACTCCGGGTTCGGAACCGTCGACCTGGTGATCGAGGCGGTGTTCGAGGATCTCGCCCTCAAGCAGGCGATCCTCGCCGATGTCGAGGCCGCGACCGATGAGAACACGATCTTCGCCACCAACACGTCGTCGATACCGATTACTGACCTGGCCTCGACGGCGAAGCGTCCCGAGAACGTCATCGGCATGCACTACTTCTCGCCGGCCGAGAAGATGCCGCTGCTCGAGATCATCACGACCGACCAGACCGCCGACTGGGTGACGGCCACGTGCGTCGAGTTCGGCAAGCGGCAGGGCAAGACCGTCGTCGTCGTGAACGACGGCACCGGCTTCTACGCCAATCGGGCCCTGGCCCCGTACATGAACGAGGTGGGCTATCTGCTCGCCGAGGGGGTCGACATCGAGCTAATCGACGACACGATGGTGAACTGGGGCTTTCCGGTCGGGCCGGTCACGCTGATCGACGAGGTCGGGATCGACGTCGCCGTGAAGGTCGGCAAGATCATGGTCGACGCCTTCGGCGACCGCATGTCGCCGGCCGAGGGGCTCGACAAGATGTACGCCGACGACCGCATGGGTCGGAAGAACGAGCGTGGCTTCTACCGGTACGAGAACGGCAAGAAGACCGAAGTCGACGAGTCGGTGTATTCGGTGCTCGGCGTCACGCCGAGCACGAGCATGCCGAGCAAAGAGATCGAAGACCGGCTGTCACTTCAATTGATCAACGAGGCGGCCCGCTGCCTCGAGGACGGCATCTTGCGGTCGGCCCGCGACGGCGACATCGCAGCGATCTACGGTTTCGGCTTCCCGCCGTTCATGGGTGGCCCGTTCATGCTGGTCGACCAGCTCGGTGCCGCCGAGGTGGTGACCCGCATGGAACGACTTGCCGAGATCCATGGCGACCGCTTCGAGCCGGCCCCGATCCTGAAGTCTCACGCCGAGTCGGGGGAGCCTTTCCGAAAGTAGGGACTCAGCGGCGAACCGGGCCCCTGATACTCAGAGCAGCGGCGCCGCACAGAAGTAGCAGGAAGGCCAACGCGACCAGCGGATATGTGGCCGACGACGGCCCGGTCACGGCCAGGTTCGGCGCAGTCTCAACCAGGTCGGCGACCTCGACTTCCACCGTCGTAGAAGTCGGCGTGGTGGTCGTGGGGGCTGCTGTCGTGGTGGCCGCGCGATCGGGCTCGGCCGTGGTGGTCGTCTCCGGTGCGGTGGTGGTCGTGGTCTCGGGTGCGGTGGTCGACGTTGTCGAGGGCACGTCCTCGATGTCACAGACCAGCTCGACGCTCAGACCGGCGCTGAATATCTCGTTGGGGCCGATCCGTACCGAGACGGTCAGCGTCTCGCCGAGCGTGACGGAACCAGCGACATCCAGTTCCTGGTCGGGCGCGTCCTCGACGCCGGGAATGACCGTTTCGGTGCCGCCCGTCGACAGGATGAGGTCGTTGCCCGGGTTGACCGATTCCTGGTTTGTCGAGTGGAACTCGTATTCACAGGTGGCGCCTACGAGCTCCGGGTTGATCGCTGTCGAGTCGAGCTGCACGACCTCGCCCTGACCGGCCCGGACGACCGTGTCGATCGGCACGGAGATGGTTCCGTGATCGGCCGACGCCGGGAGCTGCGCCAGCGCCAACCCAACGATCGATATCAGCCCTGCAACTACCGCGACCCGACGCCACATGATTCCTCGCCTTTCTGCGCCAGACCCGGCGCGGACCGCATCCTAACCACTGGGCTGGCTCGTCCGTGCTGTAGAGCCAAGGGGATCGCGCTGCCAGCGGAGCGCGTGATCTTCATGAGGTGAGATTCCACGTTTCGCACACGAGATGATCCGACTCCATTAAGGTCGCCACCATGCATGGGTATTGCGGGTGTTCCTGCTGCGGAGAGAAGTCTTCCGAATCGCCGGCTGATGGCCGGCGCGCGCCCGCCGGCGAGGTCTTAGGAGGCCGTTGTGATTAGACACAAGTTGTTCGGATCCACCCTGGTGTTGGCGCTGCTGGCTGCGTTGATCCCGGCGATGGCAGTGCCGGTGGGCGCCAGTGGGCACATCACCCCGATCTACGACATCCAGGGAGCTGGTCACCTGTCCCCCTTCGATGGCGAGTTCGTGGAGACGCACGGCGTCGTGACCGCCGTCGGCTTCCGCACCCTCTACCTGCAGGACCCGGTCGGCGACGGCAACGACGCCACCTCCGACGGCATCAACGTGGGCTGGACCGGCAGCCAGAACGGCACCTGGAGCCAGTTCGACGTCGGAGACTGCATAGAGTTCGGCGGGTTTCCGAGCGAGTTCATCGGGGGCGGGGCGGCGACAGGAAACCTGTCGATCACGAACTTCTTCTTCTTTGCGCCGGTCGATCCAGCTCCGACGCTGATCGACTGCGAGGCCACGTTCGGAGCCGGGAACACCTTCCCCGATCCCGTGGTCATCGGCGAGAGCGGCCGAATTGCCCCCAATGAGATCACGATCAGCGACGACGAGATCGATCCTCCGATCAACCTCCAGGACGTGCCCGGAGACTTCGACCCCGAAGAGGATGCCATCGACTTCTACGAGTCGATGGAAGGCATGCTCGTGACGATCGAGGACGCCGTCGCCGTGTCGGCCACCCGCCGGTTCAGCACGTTCAGCGCCGAGTTCACGACGCTGCCGAACCAGGGCAGCAAGAAGATCATCGAGCCCAACAACGCTCGCACCAAGAGGGGCGGCATCCAGATCCAGGCCGACGAGGACGGGTACGGCGATACGAACCCGGAGCGCATTCAAGTGCAGCTGTCGGGGTCGCCGTTGTATCCCGGCGACATGGACCTTCAGGTGAAGGTGGGCGATCTGGTCGGCGACATCACAGGGCCGCTGGGCTACAGCTTCGGCAACTTCGAGGTCAACGCCACCCACGAGATCGACGTCGTCGACGGAGGTCAGACCGAGGAGACGTCGAGGCTCGAGGGCAAGAAGAAGCGGCTGCTCTTCGCCAGCTACAACGTGCTCAACCTGTCGGCTGCAGAGGCCGCCGACGACGGGGATCAGTTCGCAAAGCTCGGGGACCAGATCGCCAACAACCTCAATGGGCCCGACGTGGTCGCGCTTCAGGAGATTCAGGACGACAACGGGTCCTTCTCCGATCAAGGTCTCGACCCCGATACGGCGCCGCTCGACGGTGTCGTCACCGCTGAAGCGACGCTCGACATGCTCGTCGCCTCGATCGCCGCAGCCGGTGGTCCCGACTACGAGTGGTTCAACGTCGACCCGGTCGACGGGACCCAGGGAGGAGCTCCCGGTGGCAACATCCGAAACGCCTTCCTGTACAACCCGCAACGGGTCGAACTGCTCGACTACGCCGCCCTCGACGCCGATCTGCTCACCACGATCGGCGCCGACCCGACATCGTTCGACGGCACCCGCATACCGCTCATCGGGCACTTCCGGTTCAACGACGCCGAGTTCACCGCGGTCAGCGTGCACAACTCGTCGAGGTTCGGTTCGACACCGATCTTCGGCGGGCCTCAGCCGTTCGTGCAGGCGGGCGAGGCCGAGCGCGAAGCCCAGAACAAGGCTCTCAACGCCTACGTCGACTTCCTGCGGGAGGACGACAAGAAGGCCCAGGTCATCGTGGCCGGCGACTTCAACACCTTCGAGTTCACCGACGAGCTCACCGAGGACCTCCCGGGCAAGGACAAGGTGCTGCGGAACCTGATCAAGAAGGGCAAGAAGGACGACACCTACAGCTTCATCTTCGATGGCAACAGCCAGATGCTCGATCACATCTTCGTGACCAAGAACCTGAAGGGCAGGGCCAAGTTCGACGTCGTGCACGTCAACGTCGACTTCCCGCGGACGTTCAGTAACGTGACCGGCAGCGACCACGAGCCGCTGCTGGCCCGACTCAAGCTCAAGAAGACGAAGAAGAGCGACGACTAGGCGCTCGTCGTCCCCGCTGCTGTCAGGACGTGATCCTCAACTAGAGGACGAAGACAACGACGATTGTGACCACCACTCCGATCAGGGCTACCGCGTTGTAGATGAGCCCGACCATTCGGCCGCTCTGCTGGCCATAACGGGCTGACATCGCTCTCGCCAGGCCGCTGCGCACATGGGCGATCTCTCTGCGGAGTCCACTACTGAGCCCGGCCATCTCGCCCCGAAGTTCATGGCCGAGATCCGCCGCCTCATCGCGGAGTTCGGTGCCGAGCTCGACGATCTCGTCCCGGACCTCGGCCACCTCATCGAGGAGATCAGCCATTTCGCTTCGCAGTTCGGCCATGGCGCGTTGCGAAGCAGAGGTCCTGGAGTGCACCGCAGTGCTGGGGACATCCATGTCCGCCGCCATTCTCCTGCCATCGGTTCGATCGAGTCCGCCCCCTAGGGCCGAACGGCTCTAGTCGCAACCGGGCTGAAGTCCGGATTCCCGTCTTTCGTGAGGCGGTGCTCAGGTTAGAAGTGCGGCAGCAAGGGCAACGCCGTTGACAGCGAGGATGCCCGCAGCCCAACGCTGAAGCCCGGCGATCTGCGTATTCACATCCGCCCGCAGGGCGGCCATTTCACCCCGAAGCTCAGCCCGCAGCTCGGTCATCTCTCCATGCAGCTCAGCCCGAAGCTCGGTCATCTCGCCCCGTAGCTCGGACCGGAGTTCGGCCATTTCACCCCGCAACTCGGACCGGAGTTCGGCCATTTCACCCCGTAGCTCACCCCGGAGCTCGGCCATCTCGCCCCGAAGCATCATGGTGTTCGCCTGCATGTCGGAGCTGGAGACGAGCTCACGTTCGGGGGTGAAGTTGAGGTGGTCCATCAGACGAAGTGCGGCTTGTTGGCCGAAGACGGGTTCGAGTGACTCGTACACCGCCTGGCGATCGGCGCTGGTTGCTGACATCAGTGTCTCATTCCGGGCGCTCTATTTCGAGCGTCATCTGGGGCGGAGGGTCTTCGATGCCGACCTTCAGAGCTACCCGGAACTTACGGCGGGGGTCTGACAGCGCTTCGAGCAGCCGGCGTTCAGCCGCTCAGGTCTCCGATCCGTAGGGCCAGCCGAGTGTCGTGGATTCCCTGGGCGAGTGAGTAGAACGGGGTCCCACTCGAAGCGAATGCGGCCATGCGGTCGAGCACGGTGGCGACGGCGATCTCGTCATCGCTCATCCGGTCGTGGGGGAACGGGTTCCGATAGACCCATTCGTCGCCGAGCAAGTAGCCGCGATGACCGGGGTCTTCGAGGTTGCCCTCGGGGCCGGTGTCCCAGCGCCGCAGGGTTTGCTCGACGGGCTCGCCGGAGTCGAGGAGGTATCGGACGGTGTGGCCGTCGAGCTCGCCTCGTTCGCCGCGCACCAGGAAGCGCAGCGAGCGGATCCACGAGAAGTACTGGTCGTCGCTCCAGTCGTAGATGCCCAGCTGATCGCCGAAGCTCAGGAGGGCGAGCGTCTGAGTCGACGGCACGAGCTCCCGAGTCGGAGGCGGGCCGTCTCGTCCCGGCCCCTCGGTGATGCTCGAATGATGAACGTGCGTGGTCACGTCGACGTCGCCGATACCGGCGCCCAGGGCGGCTCGGATCAGGGCGACACCGTGGTAGCCGTGGGCTACCGAGACGTGGGCGGAGCTGATCGGCCCGAGGCGACCCGACGCGATCACCGCCAGCCGGGCGGCCAGCAGTGGCTGGTACTGGTATTGCTCGGCGACCTGCACTGGCGCGTTGTCGGCGGCGAGCTGGGCCATCCGGTCGAGCTGGTCGTAGTCGACGCCGGCCGGGGTCTCGAGGAGAACGTTGTGGCCTCGCCCGACGAGCTCCTCGCACATGGTGGCGTTCAGCTCGGGAGGGGTGGAGACGACCACGAAGTCGGGATCGAGGTCGTCGACTCGGTCGAGATCGGTGAACGCGGTCAGCCCGAACTCGGCCGACAGCCGGTCGATTGCGGCGTCGGTTCGCACGACGACCCCGGGAATCTCGAAGAGATCCGGCCGGATGGCGGCGATGCGGAAGAAGTACTCGGCTCTCCATCCGGAGCCCACGACCGCGAATCGAGCCGGGCTCATCCGTCGTAGAAGCCGGCGGGATGTAGCCCAACGACGGTGCGTGCTCGTTCCGAGTCGGTGCGGGCGAGTGCGTCGGGGCTCAGGTGGTTCACGTGCTCGGTCTTCCGCAGCCGCTGAGCGATGTCGCGGCGGCCGTACTGGACCTGGAGGAAGAAGCGGCCGGTGTCGTCGGGTCCGGTGGGCATACGCCGATGCCACACGTCGGAAACGAAGAACACGGCGTCGCCGGCCGATCCGGTCGGCGCCACGGGTCCGCGACCTTCATAGAAGATGTTCCCGTCCCCGTCTGGTTCGGGTGGCATCTGCCCGGAGGTGTGGCTGCGAGGGACGAACCCGGTCGGACCGGACTCGAGAGGCAGGTCCTGGAGGAGGATATGGCAACCGACCATGAACACGGGATACGGAATGCGATCGTCCCAGGGGATTCCGGCCGGTCGGGGCACATGCGGACCCGCGTCGACATGCCACGGGTTGCCGACGTCGAAGGGGGCTTTCTCCCGTTGGGGCCGGTTCCACCACGCCGTGTTCGAGACCACGTGGCAGTCCTCGCCGAGCAGCGGCTCGATGATCTCGAGGACGCCCGGGTGGGCGACAGCGCGTTGGGAGGCGGGTGACCGGTTTAATGCCTCGTAGCGGAAATCTGCGTAGTCCTCTTCGGTGCAGCCGGACAGGCGTATTTCGGGCCTTGTCGTCTCGAACAGTTCGGTCAGCTCGGCGTGTAGCTCGGCGACCTCTGCAGGCGTGAACAGGGCCTCGGCCTTGGCGAATCCTTCGCGTTCGAGGTGGATGCTGGCTAACGGCGCAGGTTCGTCGCGAAGCCTCAGGTTTCCACCTCGCCGAAGGTAGTAGCGAGAGATCATCAGGCGGTCAGGTGACCAGGGCTGCGACGAGCGCAGCTCCGTTAGCGGCGACGATACCCGCGGCCCATCGCTGTAGCCCGGCGATCTGTGTGTTTACGTCGGCTCTCAGCTCTGCCATTTCGCCCCGGAGTTCGGCCCTGAGCTCTGCCATTTCGCCCCGGAGCTGGGCGCGGAGCTCAGCCATCTCACCTCTGAGTTCGCCTCGTAGTCCGGCCATCGACCCCTCGAGTGCCGCCGTCGCTGCCATCAGGTCGGCCGTGGAGGCGAGCTCACGTTCGGGAGTGAAGTTGAGGTGGTCCATGAGTCCCATCAGTGTCTCACCCCGGACGCCCGATATCGAGCGCTGATTGCGACCGAAGGTTCCTTCGACCGAACCCCGATCCAAGACCAAACGCTACGAAGTCGTTTTAGCAACCGGGGTAGCGACACGTCTGATCACGCGCTTCCAGCAGTCGCCGCTGCCGCTTCGTCGGCGTCCGACGGCTCGGCGATGCGTCGATCCGCTTGCCCTCGCTGTCGTGCAGCAGCGCTCGAACGGTCGCCTCGCACAACAACATGGCGAGCTGAGGGTTCGGCACCGGCGTCCCGTCTGTCAGGGCCGCCACCACCTCGCCCGACTCGTTTCGAGCCGCGTGCACCACAACTTCGGCGCCGGCACCTTGAGGCGATCGAAGCAACTCGAGCATCGCATCGGCTCGGAGTTGCCCGAGAGACGCTCCCGCGGGAGCGTCCATCCGCATCACCTGGGCATCGACCGCCGCTGCCACTACACCTCCATCGGAGGGAGGAAGCCGCACGCTGAAGGCCAGCATGCCGTCGGGCTCGACTCGCCACGACATCGACCGAGCGTCGTACTGCGCGGTCGAGAGAGCTGTCTCCGATGAGTTGTCGCGACGCCATGCGGCCAAGTGCATACCGAGCCGACCGGCCGAGCATCGATCGGCGATCTCGATCAGCTCCGATGCATTGTCGACATCCGAATAGCGCGAGATCACCCTGACCTTTGCGTATGAAAGCCGTCCTTCGGCCATGGCGGCATCGAGTGCTGGAACCTCTTCGAGTGCTCTCGCCACCCGCAGCTGCTCTCGAGCCGTGTTCCGAGCGATGCCGCACACCTCGGCCCACCACACAGCGCACGACGTTGCGCCGTGTGCGATCCAACCGTTGCGACGGTCGTACTCGGCCAGCAGCTTGAGCTGTCGGTACTTGTTGGCGTGTTGTTTCCAGGCCACCGACACGAGCTCGGACTCGATCTCCCGCAGTTCGAGCTCTGCGACCGTCGCCTGCGCATCGATCGTCACTTCCATGATCCATTCTCTTCAGCTTGGAAGGGGGAAGTGGCCGAGGTCCGAGGCGAGGGTCGATACCTAAGGTCGAACTCGTGAGTTCGACCTTACACGGGGCATGTGACAGCCAGCCTCAGGAGCTCAGTCAGCGCGCTCCCGCGGGAGCGCCGCAGAGCGACTACACCATGCTTGAGACGAGGCCCACGCATGACAGAACCCATCCCTCCGAGACAAATGGTCGAGTCGGTTTCCGACTACGTCGATTACGTCTGCCGCCTCGGTCCGGCGACCTGGTTCCGGGGCGAGCCCATGGACTACCTAGATACGAGGTTCACGCCAAAGATCGGGCGGCCAGGTCAGCCAGGCTCAGCCTTTCGAGACGAGCCGCCGCCGGATCAGCCCCCCATCGTCCTTGAGATCGAAATTGAAGTGCTGCGACAAAGCCAGGACGACTGGTTCCGAGAGAGGATCGTCGATCACGAATTCGCTCGCAGGTGGAGGAAGTGGCGCCGGTGGCCCGTTCGAGTTCGAAGGAGGATTGATCTCGATTGGCTGAGCTTCGCCCAACATCACGGATATCCGACGCGCCTGCCTGTGGGGCGCAACGCGAGCCACCCGAGACGTCGACTGCGTCGCCGAGCCATCGACCGACAACCTTCAGCGACTCTGCGATGCGCTTCGGCAGATGGGGAACCCAAGACTGCGCATCGGCGGCGTCGACGAGCTGTCGGCCGAACTTCTGCATCTCGACTTCTTCGGACGCACCGCAGTATCGACCTGGCGAACCGATGCCGGCAGCATCGACATTCTCAGCGAGATACCCACCACCCTTGGGGAGCCGGTTGGTTACGACGAGCTCCGCTCCAGGGCCACGATCACGCCGACCGGGGATCTCTCGATCCCGGTTGCGTCGGTGGACGACATCATCGAGTCAAAGCGTGCCGCCGACCGTGACAAGGACCGCGATGCTCTCCCCGAGCTCGAGAGACTCCGTCGCGAGCGAGACGAGCAGATCTGACGGCCTTCCGTCTGACCTGCGCCCCGGCTCGAGGCGGTCGCGGGTCTCTCGGCGAACCGGTCGGGGAGGTTGCGGCCTAGGGCGTCGGCGACATGACCTCGATCGGGTCGCCCGGCAGGCGTTGTGCCATCAGTGACTGAGCGCAGCTCGGACTGACAACGTCACGAGTACCCCGGTGCGGTTGCGAACCTTTACTGCGTGAGGGACGGACGGCAGCGTTGTCGTAGAGATGGCGCAGGCTCCGTCCTCGGCGAACAGCTCGACCGAACCGGCGTCGATGACGATGGTCGTCTGACCGGCTCCAATGGCATGAACAGTCGTGGGGTCAGGGTGATCGGTGGCCGAGAGCGTGATGCGTGTGCTGGTTACCTCGAGCATTGCGATCTCGTCTCCCTCCCGGTCGATCAGCTGGAGCTCGTACCCGGATTCGGGCTCGAGCTCCGCAGTCTCGAGCCTCGTAATCAACGCACGGTCTAGTAGGTCGATGACCACGTCGTCGTCGGGCTCGACCTGATGCGTCGGATTTGCTGCGCGACCAAGCACCGGCGATTGGCGGAGGACTAGCTCGCCCGCCCTGCGTTCGAGCGTTAGCTGACGGGGCGTCGACAGCCGTCCGCACCACTCGCGGCGATCGCCGGCGACCTCGGGCAGAGATTCATCCATCCAGCCGACGACGATCGGCGGCTCGCCGTCGGCGGGCCAGGTCAGCGCGGCGTAGAACGACGGGCCGTGGTCGACTACCCCGGTCGGGCCGAGGGCGACGAGCTGATGGCCGTCGAAGTCGACTGCCTGCCAGTGCACCAGGCGGCGACTCGAAGCCTCGGTGTCGGCAGGGATGACGCTGTAGAGCAACAGCCAGATCGGGTCACCGTCCGGCCCGGGTACGGCGACCAGGTCCGGCACCTCGAGGATGATGCCGGGGCGAGGGTCGGGCCGGAAGACCGAGCTCGCGCTCCAGTGGCGCAGATCGTTGCTGCGGTGGACCTCGATCGTCTCCCCGACCGCCAGGAGCATGACCCAGGCTCGATCGGGGCCGTCGCCGTGGCGGACGACCTTTGGGTCGCGGTGGTCCTTGACACCCTCCGGCGGAGCGAGCACAGGGTTACCGTCGAACATCGACCAGGAGGCGCCGCCGTCGGTACTGAAGGCGAGGCTCTGCACCTGTCCGAGCGGGCCGGCCTGCGTGAAGACAGCGACGAGGGCATCGGCTCCGAATCCGGCGGTGTCCTCGACGTCGCGCACGCAACAGCCGGTGAAGATGAGCCCGAGCTCGTCGGGGGCGAGAGCGATCGGGTGGTCGGTCCAGTCGACGAGATCGAGCGAAGTGGCGTGGCCCCAGTGGATGTTGCCCCACACCCGGGCGTCGGGGTTGTGCTGGTAGAAGAGGTGCCAGGTGTCGCCCGTGCGGGTGAGCCCGCACGGATCGTTCATCCAGCCGGTCGGGGGAGTGAAGTGCAGCCGGGGCCGCTCATCGGGCATGGGTCCAGCCACCCTTTGCCGACTGGATCAGGCCGTGCCGGTTCTCGGCGGTGAGGTACTGGAGGTTGGTCGGCGGGTCGCCGGCGAGGATGGCGAGAAGATCGTCGACCACCATGCGCCCGATCTGGCGGAGGGTACCCGGCAGCCCGCCTGCCAGATGGGGGCTGAGCACGCCGTTGGGCGCCATCCGGCTGAGGTCATCGGTCGGTAGTGGCTCGATCGGGTAAACGTCGCTGGCGAAACGGAAGCCGTGCTGAGCCGACAGTTCCAGCAGCGCCGGGAAATCGACTACCGAGGCGCGGCTGAGGATGACGATTCCTTGACCGGGCCGGAGCCGGGCCAGGAGGTCACGCGAGACCATGCCGTCGGTCTCGGGAGTCGGCGCGGCGAGAACGAAGACGACGTCGGACCGGTCGAACATCTCCTCGAGCGACACCTGGGCAATGGACCGCTGGCGCAGCTCGTCGGCCGGTAGGGGCGGGTCGTAGCCGAGGAGAGTGGGTCCGAACGGCTCCAGCAGGTGCTGAAGGTGACGGGAGATCCCTCCGCAACCTACGAACCCGACGGTTGCGTCGAACAGTGTGTTGTTGCCGAGGTTGCCGGCCTCGAGCCAAACCTCGGTGCCGGCCCTGACCGCCCGGTCGGCCTCGGCCACACCTCGGAGCATGGCCAGGGCCAGTGCCAGGCCGTGCTCGGCAACGACCGGACCGAAAGCCGGCGCACACGAACCGACGTGCACACCTCGGTCGACGGCTTCGTCGTAGCCGACGGTCGGGTGCTCGTGGCCGCCGGCCACCTCGAGCAGCGCCCGCAGGTTGGGGGCGTGGTCGGCGATCGCATCTGGCCCGTGGCGCCACGACCCGAAGACGACGGCGTCGGCGGTGGCGAGCTGGGCGAGCAGCGTGTCGGTCGGCATGGGTTCGTCTCGGGCCCAGACGATGTCGGCGACCCCGGCGAGTCGATCCAGATCGGCGGGGTCGAAGACCTCGTCCATCGTTCGGAACCACGGGTCGAGAATCACTTGCGCCTTGGCCCGGCGCCCTGCGGTCATCCCTTGAGCCCCGACGTCGCAACCCCCTCGATGAAGTGACGCTGGAAGATCACGAAGACGATGACCACCGGCAGGACCATCATCGTGGCGTAAGCGAGCAGGTCGGCCCAGGCGAACGGCGGCGTGCCGCGGAAGAACGTCAGGCCGATGGGCAGCGGGCGGACCTCCTCGGTGCGGGCGATCATGACCGGCCAGAGAAACTGCCCCCACGAGTAGAGGAAGCTGAGGATCGCTGCGCTCGCGTAGGCAGGACGGGCGAGCGGGAAGACGACGCTCCAGAACGTGCGGTACGGGCCGGCCCCGTCGATCATGGCCGCCTCCTCGAGCTCGGTCGGCAGGCCCCGGAAGAACGAGTAGAAGAGGAAGATGTAGAGCGGCTGGGCGATGAAGGGCAGAAACTGGGCCCGGATCGTGTTGGTCCACTCGATCTCCGACATCATCAACAGCAGCGGCACGGCGAGCGCCTCGAACGGAATGATGATCAGGGCGACGACGACGCCGAGCAGGATTCGCTGGCCGGGGAAGCGGAGCCGGGCGAGTGCATAGCCGCAGAGACTGTTGACGATGAGGCCCCCGACCACGATCACCGTGGACACGATCAGCGATACCCGCAGAGACGTGAAGTAGTTGCCGGTGTCCGCGGCCGACTCGAAGTTGTCGAGCCCCTCGAAGGGTCGGGGGTCGAACGCCCGGAGTGAGGTCTGATCGGTGATGACCGTCGTGTCGGGCTTGAACGAGCCGATCACCATGATTGCGACGGGGAACAGGAAGAACAGCGCGAGGAAGCCCATCACGAGATACGAGACGGCGGCCTGGCGAGTGAGTCGGCGACGCATGGCGATCAGTCCTTGGGCTCGAATCGGCGCTGGAACAGCGTGAGGAAAAGCACGATCAGGAAGAACAGCACGGCGATCGACGATCCCTTGCCGATCTGGCCCGACTCGAATCCGGTGTCGACGAGCTCGACCATGATCGTGTTCGTGGCGTCGAGGGGTCCGCCCGGTCGTGGGGGCAGGATCCACACCTGATCGAAGAGCCGGAACGACAGGATCATGGTGATCGTCAGTACGAAGTAGAGCTGGTGGCGGATGCCGGGCACGGTGACGTGACGGAACTGAGCCCAGCGGCCGGCTCCGTCGACGGCGGCCGCCTCGTAGAGCGTGATCGGTACGTCCTGGAGCGCGGCGAGCAAGATGACCATCTGGAAGCCGACGCTCGCCCAGATCGACACCATGATGACGGCGGCCATCGTGTAGGTCGGATCGTTGAGCCAGTCGGGTCCGAAGGCGCCGAATGTCACGGCCTCGAGGATCGTGTTGACCATGCCGGAGGGGTTGAGCAGGACCAGCCAGATGATCGAGGCGGCGGCGAGCGAGAAGGTGATCGGCAGGAAGTAGACGGTGCGGAAGAACACCGATCCCCGCAGCTTCTGGTTGACGAGTACCGCCAGAAGCAGGGCCAGGCCTGTCTGCAGTGGCACCACGATCAGCGAGAAGATGAAGTTGTTCTGGAGCGCCCCCCAGAATCCGCTGTCGGTGAGTACGTCGGTGTAGTTGTCGAGCCCGACCCAACGGGTGGGGAGTGGGCTGAGCAGCTTGCGGTTGGTGAGCGAGAGCACCGCGGCGAAACCGAACGGCAGCACCATGAAGAGGCCCAGCAGGACGATCGCTGGAGAAGCGAACGCAATGCCGGCGCGGGCGTGAGTGCCGCGCGACCGGAGGCGGGGTGCCGCTGGAGCGCCGGCCTCGGTGTCCTGTGTTGGAGTGGTCGCCTGCATCCCTTGATCCCCCTTGAGCTGCGGCCGAATGTCACACGATCAGGATTGTCCCGGCCTACCCGACGGCTGATGGACCGTCGGGTAGGCCGAGCGCTGGAGGGGTCAGTTGACGGGGTAGCCCTCGTTGGCCTCGATGTCGGCGTCGATCTCCTCGACCGCCTTGTCGAGCGTGGCCTGGACGTCGGCGCCGGTCACGATGTCGGCCAGCGCGTCCGAGAAGGCGTTGCGGATGGCTCCGTAGGCCGGGGTCGCTGGCCGGGGGAGGGCGATGTCGGGTGCCGCCTCGAGGTTCAGCACGTACAGGTAACGATCGCCACCGGGCTGGAACGTCGGGTCGGCGTCGAGAACCGACTTCAGCGACGGCACGGCGCTCTCGGCGTCGGCGATGACCTTGACCTGCTCCGGGCTGGTCACGAAGTCGATGAACGCCCACACCGCATCCGGGTCGGCGGCAACGCTCGACATGGCCCAGTTCCACGAACCCATGCCGGCCTTGGAGCCCTGCCCGAAGTCGGGCAGCGGCACGAGCGCGAGATCGTCACCGAGGGCGTCCTTGTAGCTGCCGTACATCCAGTGGCCGACCCACGATAGGGGCACGTCACCTTCGATGAAGTTGTTGTCGTCGACGGCGTCGAGGTCGATGAGTCCGGCCTGCGCCCACTCCTGGAAGCTGGTCATGGCCGCGACGGCTTCGGGGCCGTTCAACTGTCCTTCGGCGCTCTGGAAGTCGCTGCGGTCGATGATGTCGCCGCCGGCCGACTGCACGATGGTGGCGAAGCCGTAGGGCCGCCACTCGCCGGCGCCGTACCACCACTTGATGTCGAGGGGTGATTCGATTCCCGAGGCCTGCAGGTCATTCAGGATCTGGCTGAACTCGTCGACCGACCAGGCATCCTCGGAGGTCTCCGGGATGCGGGCGCCGACACCCTCGAGCACCGAACGCTTGGCCCAGATGCCCATGCCCGAGTCGAACGAGCCGAGCGAGTACAGCTCGTCGTTGTACATGCCCTGCTCGACGATCGACGGCAGGAAGTCGGCCAGCTTGCCGTCGGGAACGCAGTTGCCGAGCGGCTGCACGAACCCGTTCCAGGCGAAGTTGTAGAGGAACGGACCGTCCATGTCGATGATGTCGGGCAGGTCGTTCGAGGCGGCGGCGGCGACGATGAAGTCCTCGTAGCCGGCCTCGCCCAGGTCGACGAGCTCGACGGTTACGCCGAGATCGGCACCCGGTCCTGAGTTGAACGCAGCAACCGAATCGGTGTACGCCGGCCCCGAGCTGTGCGACGTCAAGGTGAGGGTCACCGGGCCGTCGATCTCGCCATCGCAAGGCGCGGCCGCGGTGGCGCCGGAGTCATCGCTGCCGGACGAACCGGAATCGTCCGATCCGGAATCGTCGCTGGTCGAGCCGCTGTCGTCAGTGGCGGTCGAGTCTTCGTCGCTGCCGCAGGCGGTTGCGAGCAGAGACAGGACGAGCAGCGCACCGAACAGTCGGATGAGCCATCGTGTGTTCATGTCGTATTTCCCTCCGTGTGTCGTGTCAGCTTCAAAACTACTGAAACTACTGAAACGTATTACTAATTCGTGACACTAACTATGTTCACTGCGAGCGTCAATGACTAACCTCGACGAAAGATGCCAATGATTACGAAATCGACGAAGACGCCGTGAACAAGCCCCGCCGACCGTCGATGCGCGACGTCGCCGAGCACGCCGGCGTCTCGCAGACGACCGTGTCACTGGTGCTGAACAACCCTCCTGGCAACGGGATCCCCGAGGCGACCCGCCATAGAGTCCTCGAATCGATCGAAGCCGTCGGCTACCGAACCAATCGCCTCGCCCGGGCCATGCGCCTGAACCGAACCGACACCATCGGGTTCGTATCCGACGACGTGGCGACGACGCCGTTCGCCAGTCGCATGATCCGCGGGGCTCAGGATGCGGCCTGGGAGGCCGGCCGCCTGCTTCTCATCGTCAACACCGGCTCGTTCGATGACGAGTTGCACGATGCCCACCAGCGCCTGGCCATCGATCAGCTCCTCGAACGGCAGGTCGACGGCATCGTGCTGGCATCGATGTTCCACCGCACGATCGAGGCCCCCCAAGCACTCGGCGAGGTACCGTCCGTTCTCCTCGATGCCTCGAGCGACAATCCGTCTCTGTCGTCCGCGGTGCCCGATTCCAAGACTGCGGCGCGGCTAGCCACCGAGTATCTGATCGATGCCGGACATCGTCGCATCGCCCACGCCACCAACGTCTTCGTGGCCGCAGCCGGCCCGCTTCGCATTCAGGGCTACGAGGAGGCGCTGCGCGGTGCCTCCATCGAACCCGACCCCGCGCTGCTCGTCAGCGCCGTGTCCGATCAGGCCGGTGGTAGAGCCGCGGCTGCGGAGCTGTTCGCCCTCGACGATCCGCCGACAGCCATCTTCTGCTTCAACGACCGCATGGCCATGGGCGTGTACCAGGCCGCGGCCGAAGCCGGCTTGCGCATCCCCGACGACCTGTCGGTCATCGGCTTCGACGACCAGGAGCTGATCGCCGCCGACCTCGTACCCGGACTCACGACCATGGCGCTGCCCCACTACGAGATGGGCCGGTGGGCGGTGACGAAGCTCTTGTCGCCCGACGCCGAGCCCGAGCAGATCGAGCTGCCCTGCCCCCTCGTCGAGCGGGGCTCCGTCGCTGCGCCCAGGTGGAGCCAGCGACTTCCTCGGTAGGTAGAGGTCCCAGAGAGGACTTTCGCCTCCTCACGCCTTTCGGGCCATGTGCGATCGTGACACCAACAGGCCGACCCTTGGCGCGGTCCAATGGTCGGCGACGCAGGGATGAGCGCTATGGAGCGAGTCACAGCCACTCGATCGGAGTTGCTCGCTCGGCGGGCCCGGATCGCCATGGCTACCCGCGGCCGTGACGTCCTACGCGAGAAGCGCGAACAGCTGATGCGAGAGCTGCGCGAGACGGGCGACGAGATCGTCACGACCAGCGACGCCCTCGAATCGGCGCTGGCCGATGGCCGGCGAGCCCTGGCCCGGGCCGAGGCGATCGACGGGCCCGAGGCCGTGCGATCGGCCGCCCTGGCCAGCCGGCGACCGGTCGCCCTCACGACGGGAGGGTCGACCATGATGGGAGTTCGGGTCGTCGAGGTACTCGCCGAACCGATGAGCCGACCCCGGTCGGCTCGGGGCTACTCGATGGCCGGCAGCAGCGCCCGCATCGACGACGTGGCCGGCCGCTTCGAAGGGGTCGTCGACCAGTTCCTCGAGTACGTGCGCTACGAGCTCCGGCTTCGCCACCTCGTCGAGGAAGTCCGGAGAACGACCCGCCAGGTCAACGCCCTCGAGACCGTTGTCATCCCGGGTCTCGAACGTGACTGCGACATGATCCGGTCGGTGCTCGACGAACGCGAGCGCCAGGACCGCTTCCGCCTCAAACGCGCCGCCGAGCGCCGGAGCGCCCGCCGAACGGTCGGAGGTCGATGATGGCCAAGTCCAAGGAGATTCTCGCCGCCATCAGGTCGCTCGAGCTCGAGATGGCGACCGAACTCGACGCCGCAAAGGCAGCGGCCGCTGAAGAAGTCGCCCGAGCCCGGGACGAGGCCGATCTGCTGGTCCACGACGCCACGAAGCGGGGCACCCGGCGGGCCGAGCAGCGTCACGAAGAGCGCCTGGCCGCAGCCGCTCTCGAGGCGGAGACGATCCGGCGCGACGGCGACCAGGCGGCGGCCGAACTGCTCGCCCAACTCCGGCCCCAGCTGGCCGAGCTCGTCGACGACCTGGTCGAAGTCGTGCTCACGACATCGGACCCTGGGGGGTAGCGATGCTCGTCGACATGACCAAGGTCCACGTCATCGGCCACCGCAAGGACCTCGACGAGGTTGTTCGGACACTGCACCGGCTGCACGTCGTGCACCTCGTCGACGTGGCCGACGACCACGAGGTCCACCTGCCGGCGCTCAGCGTCGGCGACGAGCACCTCACCGAGCTCCAGGACTACCAGTACCTCCGGGCCCGCATCGAGTCGCTCCTCGCCCTCGCTCCCGAGCTTCCCCGGGTGTCGGAGCCCGACACCGAGGCCGACCTCGACCTCGACCAGCTCCGGCGCGACCTCAACGCCGATGGCGCGGTCATCGAGCGGCTCGTCGAACAGCTCGACACCCTCGTCGCCGAACAGGAGAGTCTGCCCCGGCACATCGCCTCGCTGAGCCGGCTACTGCCGCTGCTGCCCGACATGGACGAGACCCCCGGGTACGAGACAGCAGCCGCGCTCATCGACCGGCGCTACCCCGAGGTCCTCGGCATCCTCGACACCGAGCTGGCCCAGATGCTCGGCGGCAACTACGAGATCATCTCCGACCGGGTCGACAGCGACACGATCGGCGCGCTCGTCGTCTTCCCCCGCGACAGCTCGGGGAACGTGCTCTCCCTCCTCGGCCGAGAGCAGCTCAGCCGCGTGCGCCTGCCCTCGCGGTACGCCGGACTGTCGATCCGGCACGCCGCCGAAGCCATGGAACGCCGGCTCCGCGAGCTGCCCGCCGAGATCGACGATCGCCAGGCCCGGATCAACGCTCGCATCGCGCCCCACGCCGACTGGGTGGTAGCGAGCCGGCGACTCGGCGACCGGATCGACCAGCTCACGGCCTTCCCGAAGATCGGCTCCACGGCGCACACGTTCGTCGTGTGCGGCTGGATCCCAACGCCGAAGCTGAGCGACGTGCGCGCCGCCGTCGCCGACATCGGCGACAAAACAGTGGTCGTCGTCGACTCGCCGCCCGACGAAGGCGAAACGCCGCCCGTCCTGCTCGACAACCCGCCCATCGCCCGCCCCTTCGAGCTCTTCCTCCGGCTCCTCTCGCTTCCCGCCTACGGCGGCTTCGACCCCACCCTGTTGATGGTCGTCTTCATGCCGTTGTTCATCGGCATGATGCTCGGCGACATCGTCTACGGGGTTGCCCTGCTCGTGCTGTCGATCTGGGTGCGGCGCCGCTTCGGCGGATCCGGAGGCGCCGTCCACGACGTCAGCCGCGTCCTCACCCTCGCCGCCGGGTGGTCGATCGTGTGGGGCGTCATCTACGGAGAGCTCCTCGGCGACCTCGGCCACAAGTGGCTCCATCTCGAACCGATCTGGGTCAATCGGGAGGAAGCGCTCGAACCCCTGCTCATCTTCAGCGTGGGGCTCGGCTGCATCCACGTCGTGCTCGGTCTGTTGCTCGGCATCTGGACGGCGAGCCGCACCGCCAACCGCAGCGCCCTCGTCGAGCGAGCGTCGCTTCTCACCGCGCTCGTCGGCACGTTCCTGCTCGCCGCCGTCATCGCCGACCAACTCCCCTCCGGCCTCATCACACCCGCACTGGCGGCGATCATCGTCGGACTGGCCGTGATGATGGCGACCGGCGGGCCCATCGGCCTGCTGATGGGTCCGCTCGAGCTGCTCGGGGCGTTGGGCAACGTGCTGTCGTACCTGCGGATCGCCGCCATCGGGTTGGCATCGGTGTTCCTCGCCAAGGTGGCCAACGAGCTCGGCGCCGCCGCTCCGCTGCTCCTGGGAATCCTCATCGGCACCCTCTTCCACACCCTCAACCTGGCGCTCGGCGCGTTCAGCCCGACGATCCAGGCCCTGCGGCTGCACTACGTGGAGTTCTTCGGCAAGTTCTTCGAGCAGGGCGGCGACGAGTACCAGCCCTTCGGAGCCGGCCCCCCGGGCTCACCCCAGATCGACGAGGCACATATCGGCGACCCGCCGACCGTGCCCCCCGAAAGGAGATGAACATGGAAATCGGACTGCTCGCCCTCGGCGCGGGTATCGCTGTCGGCCTCGCCGCCATCGCCACCGGATACGCCCAGGCCAAGATCGGGTCGGCAGGCGTCGGCGCCATGGCCGAAAAGCCCGAGCTCACCGGCCGGATCATCCTGCTGGTGGCGATCCCCGAGACCCTCGTGATCCTGGGGTTCGCCGTAGCCGCGATGATCATCGTGCTGCTCGGACCGTGAATGGCGATCGACGGCATCCTGCAGGCGATCCGCGCCGACGCCGAAGCCCAGATCGGTGAGCTCGCCGAGACCACCGCGGCCGAGGTCGCGGCCATCGGCGCCCGGGCCGACGAGGAAGCCGGTCAGGCCGAGCTCGAGGCGGCCGAGTCTCTCGATCAACTGACCGAACGTCGGGCCACGGTGATCCTCGATCGGGCCCGGCTCGACGCTCGGAGGGCGGAGTTGCGCGCGATCGAGGCCGCGTACCAGTCGACGCTGGAAGACGTCCGCAACCGGTTGGCCGTGGTCCGCGGCACTCCGTCTTACCGCGACACAATGGCCCGGCTCCTCGACGAGGCGCTCCGGGTCGTGAGCGACCCGGCCGTCGTCATCGTCCACAAGGGCGACACCGCAATGGTGCGGGAGCTTCTGGCCGAGCGCCATGTCGACTGCGACGCCACCCCGTCGCCGTCGGCGCGCGCCGGCGGGCTCGACCTCGAGGCGCCGGATGGTCGGCTCGTGCACAACTCATTCGAGTCCCGCCTCGCCCGCGCCGACGACGAGCTGCGCGCGATGGTCGCCGGTCACCTCCCCGACGGAGCCGGCGAGTGAGCAGGCCCGCGGTCACCGCACCCCGTCGCGACCAGGGCGTCGGCATCGCCGGCTACGAGTACGGCAACACGCGCCTGCGAGCGCGCCGAGGCGAGCTGCTCAGCCGCGACGATCTCCGCGAGCTGCTGGCCACCGGCAGCCCCGAGCGGCTGCTCGGCGCCCTGCGCTCCACCGCCTACGGGGTGGATGTCGAGCGGGCCCTCGTGCACTCCCATGTGTTGCAGCGGGTCGACGCCGCTGTGCGGGAGCACCTCGTCCGCCAGCTCGGCGACGTGCGGCGCTTCTACACCGGACGGGCCCTCGAAGGGGTCGATCTTCTGCTCAGCCACTGGGACCTCGAGAACCTGCTGGCGATCCTCCGGGCCCGCATGCTGCCCGGAGTGCCGGTCGACCCGGCGCCCCTCCTCGTGCCCGCCGGTGTGCTCGACCCTGCGGCACTGGCCGAGCTCGGCCAACAGCCCTCGCTGCGGACGGTCGTCGACACGATGGTGGCCTGGGACCTGCCCTCTCGCGAGACTGCCCGAGGTCTGCTGCCCGCCTGGCGGCGCTACGAGGAGACCGGCGAGCCGGTCGTCCTCGAGGAGGTCCTCACCAAGGGATGGGCGGCGACGGTCGCCGGGCGCCTCGGCCGCTGGCGCGGAACCGATCTCGATGTCGCGTTGCGATCCGAGATCGACCGGGTCAACCTGCTCGCCGCCCTCCGCCGGCGCGCCGACGCCGCCGGGCCCGCACCGGAAGGCGAGAGCCCTCACCTCCCCGGTGGCGCACTCGCCCCGGCTCGGCTCGATGAAGTCACGCAGGCATCCACCGCCGACGAAGTGGCCGCCATCGTGACCCGCTACATACCGAAATGGTCCCCGGCGTTGGAGGCCTGGACCCGCGACTCCGACCTCAGCGCGCTCGACGGCCGCCTCCAGGCCCTGCTCACCCGGTGGGCCATCGGTCGCTTCACCCATGGTGACCCGCTCGGCATCGCCATCCCGATCGCGTTCGTCCGGGCCAAGGAGAGCGAGGCTCGCAACATCCGGCTCGTCGGGCGGGCCATCGTCAACGGCCTGCAGTGGCACGACGTGGAAGAGGACGTGGTGCCATGACCGCCGAGAAACGCCCGGTCGCCCGCCTCACCGTCATCGTGCCCCCCGAGCTCGCGTCGGGGTTCCGGCTGGCCGGCATCGACGTCGACGGGGCGATCGATGTCGGCGAGGCATCGGCGGCCCTGACGGCGATGCTCGACGACGCCCTCGCCGGCGTCGCCGCTGTCTACGCCCCCTTTCATGCCGCGCTGGCACCGGAGCTCGCCGAACGGTGCGATCGATCGACCGATCCGATCGTGGTCCCCCTTCCCGCCGGTCTCGGCACCGGGGATGCCACCGGCCAACGGGCTCGCATCGCCGCCCTGCTCGAGCGCGCCGTCGGCTACCACATCGCCTTCCCCGACGAGGTGGCCCGATGACCGCCGGCCGGGTGATCAGGGCTGCCGGCCCCGTCGTGGTGGCGACCGGCCTACCCGCCTCCCGGCTCTACAACGTCGTGCGGGTGGGTACCCAGGATCTGATCGGCGAGGTGATCCAGCTGGCCCGGGGCGAGACGGTCATCCAGGTCTACGAGGACACCAGCGG